>Ga0172366_10002810_pt1 | contig 13677 bp, 5 predicted proteins | sample LakKivSesite69cm_FD_114533 | JGI IMG/M metagenome (GOLD analysis project Ga0172366, IMG submission 114533) | Sediment microbial communities from Lake Kivu, Rwanda - Sediment site 69cm | ecosystem: Environmental > Aquatic > Freshwater > Lake > Sediment | place: Rwanda: Western Province, Lake Kivu... | reverse complement strand
TGGGGACGTCGCTGCGTTTCTCGCTGGCGAGCCTGCCGGTGGTGGAATATTTCTTTATCTGGCCCGGGGTGGGGCTGATGCTGCTGGAAGCGATCGAGTTGGGGATGACGCCACTGGTGGTCGACTTGATTCTGTCGCTAGGGACGCTGTTTCTGCTACTCAACACGGTGCTGGAAGTGCTCTATCCGCGGCTCGACCCACGGCTGAGGAACGGGGACCAGGAAGAAGCGCGGCAGGAACGCCGGGGGTGGCGGGAGTGGCTCAAAGAAACCAGGTTTTTTCTGAAAAACCTGGTTTCTCAAATGAGGACGCAGAACAAGAGACCCAAACTGCGTCCCCTGCCGGTAGACGTAGAGCATACGAGCACGACGGAAAACGATGCACCAGTGGCTGCGCGCCGGTCGCGGTGGGTACTCGATAGCGCACTCCGCAACCCGGCGCTGCTCCTCGGCGCGGTGTTGGCGTTGGGCTTCCTCGGCCTGGCGCTGTTCGGCGGGCAGTTGACCCTGGCCAACCCCTACGAGATCCACGGCGTGATGACGATCGAGGGTGAGATCGCTGCGCCTCCTTTCTATCCCTCCACCGTCTTTCCCTGGGGCACCGATCACCTGGGGCGCGACGTGCAGGCGTTGGTGCTGGCGGGGGCCAGGCAAACGCTGGCGCTGGCGGTACTCGGGACGGTCGCGCGGGTGCTGGTCGGCGCAATATTGGGGATGCTGGCGGGCTGGTGGCAGTCCAGTTGGCTGGACCGGCTGGTCACCGGCGCAGTGGGCGTGTGGGCCGCATTTCCGTACACGTTGTTTGCCATGATCGTGATCCAGGCGCTGGGCATCCAGCAAGGGGTGTGGGTCTTTGTCGTCGCGCTGTGCGTGGTGGGGTGGGGCGAGGTGGCCCAGTTCGTGCGCGGGCAGGTGCTCGGCATTAAGCCGCGCCTGTACATCGAAGCGGCGCGGGCGGTGGGCGCACAGTCGGTGCAGATCCTGACGCGCCATGTGCTGCCGAACCTGTTGACTGCGCTGCTGGTGCTGGCGGTACTGGAGATGGGCGGTGTGCTGATGCTGCTCTCGGAACTGGGCTTCCTCAACATCTTCGTGGGTGGAGGCTTCAGGGTCCAGATTGCCGAAGTGGGGGCCATGGTGCCCCTCATCGCCTACTTTTCCGATGTGCCGGAGTGGGGGGCGCTCCTGGCGAACATCCGCGACTGGTGGCGCAGTTACCCCTGGATGGCGTGGTACCCGGGCGTCGCCTTCTTCCTGGCCATTGTCGCCTTCAACGTGTGGGGCGAGGGGCTGCGCCGCTTCCTGACGGAGGGGCGCATCAACCTCAGCCGGATGTTTAACAAATACACGGCGTTGGCAGCGGGGGTGGCGGCGCTGGGGCTGGTGTGGGTACTGCGAAGCATGTCGCCGCTGGGCGTATACCGACCCCAGGCCAGACTGTTCGACGTTGGCCGAACACTCGATCACATTCAGACGTTGGCCTCCCCAGCGTTTCAGGGGCGCGAGACGGGCACGTCAGGGGCAGAGTTGGCCGCGCAGTACATCGCGGCACAGATGAAAGAGATTGGGTTGGCTCCTGGCGGCAAGGACGACACGTATATCCAGACTGTACCCCGAGCCGTTTACCAGGTGGGACAGGTGCCGCGCCTGGAGATACTGGACGACGAGGGACGCACGATCGAAGCGCTGGTCTATAGGGAAGATTTCATTCTACAAGCCGGTCCCTCCCCGACGTTTGGGGCAGGCGAGGGAGCGATCGTTGGCCTGACCACCGGCCCGCTCCCGGATGCACCTGTAGAGGCTCCCCCATCCGGGCAGGGGACCTGGGTCGTCAGCCCTGGGCAGGAGCTTCGCGGAGGGGATCTCTACGGTCTGCGCAACCTCGATCTGTACGACAAGGTGATCCTGGTGCGCGAGGCGGAACTGGGGCGTATCAACGTCGGGGCCGCCCTGGGGGCGTTGGTCGTCAGCGACAACCCGTTGCGGTTTCAACGCAAGTTCCTCTACGGTTATGCGTTCGACTCCTGGCCACCTGTGATGTACGTTTCTCCAGAGGTGGCCGAGCGGTTGCTGGCCACAGCCGGCAGCAGCCTGGATGAATTGGCTGCCTTGTCGGCCAACTTGCAGCCTGGCGAGGTCGCGTTGACCGATCCAGGCGCCACCGTGCGCGTGGAGACGGTCGTGGAAAGCCCTACTACGTTCGACGAGGTGCTGGAAGCAGACTATGATATGCACGCTACCGTCGTCGGTTTCATCCCGGGCACCGGCGCCCAGGTGGAAGTCGCGCCAGGCGCAAGGCTTTCCAACCAGGCCATCCTCGTCAGCGCCTATTACGATGGCGTGGGGATGGACTTTGACGGTACACTCTACCCCGGGGCCAACGACAATGCCAGCGGTGTGGCAACGATGCTGGAGATGGCCCGCGTGCTCAAGGAGGCTCCCTATCCGCCCAAGCGGACGGTCGTCTTCGTCGCCTGGCCTGACGCCGAACGGTACGATGGCCTGAGCGTGAGCAATGTGACGGGCGTCAAGGCTGCCTTGCGGTCATTGGCGATAGAAGCGGTGATCGAGCTGAGCGGCGTCGGCGCGGGCAGCGGCCAGGAGATTGTGCTGGGGCAGGGGACAAGTTACCGGTTGGTCCAACTCTTCCAGCGGGCGGCCGGCCGGGTGGGAGCCGCCACGACGACGCGTGGGCGTGGCCCTCATTACGGCTTGCCTTCCAGTATGGGCTTCGGGGGCCGCGCCATGCTGACCGCTTACGTGAGTTGGGACGGTTCAGACCAGACGGCCCACACGCCGGAGGACACGTTTGAGGCCATAGACCCCGAGAAACTGGAGCAGGCCGGGCAGACGACGCTGCTCGCGCTGACCGTGCTCAGCCGCGAGTTAGAGTATTGAGGATATGATTGCAATAGCTCAGAAACCAGGTTTATGGTACGCTATAAGAAGAACCACCGCCAGACAAGCTCTGGCAATAACCAGACCCCTGCCCGAGGCAGGGGTTTCGCGTGCATCCATACGTTCGTTTGTGCCAGGGCCACTGTTGAGTATAATGGGGGCAGGAGACAGAGGTGAACCACAAACCTCTTCGCAGACTCAAGCGGGTGTCCCCCTTTCAGCAAGCACAAGGCAGATTCCTGGGGCTGCTGGTCATAATCGCGCTGTGTGCCATAGCTCGCGGTAGCGTGACAGCTTGGGCCCTCCCCGAGCCTGCCAGCGCGCCTGTCGAAGGAACCGCATCTAGCGCAGGAAACCGCATTCGCTTTGAACACATCTCGATCGAACAGGGGCTCTCTCAAAGCTCGGTGCTGTGCATGCTGCAGGACAGCAAGGGATTTCTGTGGTTCGGCACGTGGGATGGGCTGAACAAATACGACGGGTACAGCTTCACCGTGTACAAATACGACCCAGAGGACCCCTACAGCCTGGGCGACAACACCGTATGGTCAATGGTTGAAGACCGGGCAGGTGTACTGTGGGTCGGGACGGGGAGAGGACTCGACAAATTCGATCGGGAAACAGGGCGCTTTGTCCACTACCAGAACGACCCCGGTGACCCCCGTAGCATGAGCGGCAACCGCGTCTCGTCAGTTTACGAAGACCACTCGGGCGCGCTCTGGGTTGGAACTGAGGATGGGCTGAACAGATTTGAGCGAAACACAAAGCAGTTCACCCATTATCGCAATGACCCCGGCGACCCGCGCAGTTTGGGCAATGATACGGTTCGCTCCATCTATGAAGACCGGGCGGGCGTACTTTGGATCGGAACGCGGGGAGGACTCGACCGCTTCGATCGGGAGACAGGGTATTTTACCCACTACCGATCCGATCCCAACGATCCCTACAGTCTGAGCGGCGATACGGTCGTGGCGATTCACGAAGACCAGGCGGGTGCATTCTGGATTGGGACGACCAGTAGAGGGCTCAATAGATTCGATCGGGAGACAGGGCGCTTCACCCCGTACCGCTACCATCCGAACGACCCCCGCAGTTTAAGCAGCGACGCTGTCACGGCGATTTATGAAGACCAATCGGGCACACTCTGGATCGGCACTTCCGAGGATGGGCTGAATCAATTCGATCGGGAAAGTGAAGAGTTCATCCATTACCAGCACGACCCTGGCGATCCAGGCAGCTTGAGCAACGACCGGGTGTGGTCAATTTATGAGGATCGCTCGGGCGTGCTGTGGATCGGGACGAACGGCGGAGGACTCAACACGTTTGACGTGAGACGGAGAGGCTTTGTCCGGTATCAACATGATCCCAACGATCCCGATAGCTTGGGCTACAACGACGTCTTAGGGATCTATGAGGACACATCGGGTGCGCTCTGGATTGGGACAGCGGGGGGTGGGCTCGACAGACTGGACCGGGAAACGGGGCGATTCACCCATTACCGGAATGACCCCAATGATCCATACAGCCTGAGCGGCGACTTTGTCGTCGCGCTGTATGTGGACCGGGCGGGGGTGCTGTGGGCTGGGACGTATGGCCAGGGGCTTAACCGGTTCGATCAAGAAACAGACCACTTTATCCATTACCAGCACGACCCCAACAATCCCCGCAGCCTGAGTGATAATGTGGTCTACTCGATCTATGAAGACCGGTCGGGCGTACTCTGGATTGGCACGCTGGGAGGGGGGCTTGACCAGTTCGATCGGCAAACGGAGAGCTTTACGCATTACAAGAGCGACCTCGCCGATCCGCAGAGCTTGAGTGGCGACGACATCCGGTCAATCTACGAGGACCCAGCGGGTGCCCTGTGGATTGGGACTGACGAGGGATTGAACAGATTTGATCGAGCCACGGGGCGATTCACCCGTTATCAACACGATCCCAACAATCCAAACAGCCTGGGTGATGACCTTGTCTTGTCTGTTCATCAAGACCAACTGGGCGTGTTGTGGATTGGCACCAACGGTAGCGGGCTCGACAAACTTGATCCGAAAACCGGGACCTTTGCTCACTATCGGGAGAAGGATGGACTGCCGAACAACGTAGTGTATGGCATATTGGAGGACAATCGAGGGAACCTGTGGCTGAGTACCAATAAAGGCATATCGAAGTTTGATCCGCGGACAGAGGTCTTTAAGAACTATGACGTGAAAGATGGGCTTCAGAGCAACGAGTTCAATGGGGGCTCTTACCATCAGAGCAAGAACGGCGAGATGTTCTTTGGCGGCGTCAACGGCCTCACTGCGTTTTACCCGGAGAACATCAAGGACAATCCCTACATACCCCCCATCGTGTTGACTTCGTTGACCCGGGGTGGCGAGAACGTGGAACCAGGTATGGCCACCGAAAGTGTGAAAGAAGTGTCATTTCGTTGGCCCAACAACTTCTTTGAGTTTGAATTCGCTGCGCTGAGCTACAGCCGGCCCGAGAAAAACCAGTACGCCTATATGCTGGAAAGATTCGATAAAGATTGGAATTACATCGGGACACGACGCTTTGGGAAATACACCAATCTCCCCGGAGGAACGTACACCCTGAGGCTGAAAGGCTCGAACAGCGATGGCACTTGGAACGAGGAAGGCATCTCGGTGATTGTTACCATCGTGCCGCGGTTCTGGGAGACCTGGTGGTTTCGGGGGTGCATGGCGCTGGTGCTGGTGGGCGGCGTGGTCGGCGGCTACCGCTTGCGCGTCAGAAATATCGAGGCGCGCAGCCGTGAGCTCGAGAAGCAGGTCGAGGAAAGAACACGCGCACTTGAGCAGAGGACGCAGGAGCTTGAGGAGAGAACGCACGAGACTGAGCGACGGCGGCAGGAGTTGGAGGCGCTCTACCGCGCCGACGCAGAGCTGCACCGCCACCTGCGCCTGGACGAGGTGCTGCAAGCGCTGGTGGACATCGCGGTGGACGTCCTGCAAGCAGACAAGAGTGCGGTGCTGGTGTGGGATGAAGGGGGAGAGAGATTGGTGGTGAGAGTGGCCCGGGGATTCAACCCCGAGACGATAGCCCCGCTGTCTTTCGCCCGGGAGGAGGGGATCGCCGGCCAGGTAGCCGCCAGTGGCCAGCCAGCCGTTGTGGAGGATCTGCTCAACGATCTGCGCCGGGAGGACGAGCGTCCTGAGGTCTTGCATGCCATCCTGTTCAACGGCATCCGTTCCTTCATGCACCTGCCGGTCAAGATCAAGAGCGAAATCTTTGGCGTCTTCAACGTGAGCTATACCAAACCGCGCGCCTTCGGCGAGGATGAGCAGCGGCTTTTCATGGCGCTGGCACAGCGGGCCGGGCTGGCCATCGAGAATGCGCAACTGTACGAACAGGCCCACCAGTTGGCTGTGGTAGAGGAACGTGGTCGCCTGGCCCGTGACCTGCACGACGCCGTTACTCAGACACTTTTTTCGAGCAGCCTCATCGCCGAAGCCTTGCCAACGCTCTGGGAAAGTGACCAGAAAGAAGGGCGGCAGCTCTTGAAGGAGTTGCGGCAGTTAAGCCGGGGGGCACTGGCCGAGATGCGCACACTGCTGCTGGAACTGCGACCAGCGGCGCTGGTCGAGGCAAATCTGGGCGATTTGTTGCGCCAACTCGCCGAGGCCGTCACCGGGCGGACAGGCATGCCCGTCACGGTGCTGGTGGAGAATCTGTGCGCGTTTTCGTCCGAAGTGCACGTCGCCCTGTATCGTATTGCCCAGGAAGCACTGAACAACGTGGTCAAGCACGCCAATGCCAGTCGGGTGGAGGTAAGTTTGCGCTGTACTCCCCTCTCCTCTCCCTTCCAGGGAGAGAGGCCAGAGTTGAGAGCTTCCTCTCTCCCAGTGTTGGGGGAAGGGCTGAGGGTGAGGGCCGAGCTGCGCGTCAGTGACGACGGGTGTGGCTTCGATCCCAGTTGTGTCCCGCCGGACCGCCTGGGCCTGGGGATCATCCGCGAGCGCGCCCAGGCCATCGGGGCCACGCTGCAGATCCAAAGCCGGCCTGGCCACGGCACGCAGATTGTGGTGACGTGGGAGGAGAAGGATGAGCATACTCAACCCGATTCGCGTCATGATCGTTGACGACCATACCATGGTTCGTAGAGGATTGGCGGTCATCCTGAAAACCGTGGATGACCTGGTACTGGTCGGTGAGGCCAGCAATGGACAGGAAGCCGTGCACCTCTGCGAGCAGGCTCAACCAGACGTGATCTTGATGGACCTGGTGATGCCCGACATGGACGGGACAACTGCCACCCGGATTATTCGTGAACGGCGGCCCCACGTACAGATCATCGCTCTGACCAGCTTCCATGAGAAGGAGTTGGTGCAGAAAGCACTCGAGGCAGGCGCGATCAGCTACCTGCTCAAAAACGTCTCCGCAGACGAATTGGCCAAGGCGATCCGCTCGGCCTACGCCGGCCAGCCCACCCTGGCCCCGGAGGCCACTCGCGCGCTCATCCAGGCCGCCAGCCAACCGTCCGTTCCCGACTACGGCCTGACTCCTCGCGAGTACGAGGTGCTGATCCTGATGGTCGAAGGGTTGAGCAACCTGGAGATCGCCGAACGCCTGACCGTCAGCCGAGCGACGGCCCGTGCCCACGTCAGCAACATCCTCGCCAAACTGGGCGTTTCCAACCGGGCCGAGGCCATCGCCCTGGCACTGCGGCGCAAGCTGGTCACCTGACCAGAGGCAAGACTGGATATCTGTCCAATGACCGTGCCCCTCCTGACCACCAAGCTCTATATCCCCCCCGTCCGGCCCGAGCTGGTAGCGCGCCCGCGCCTGATCGAACGGCTGAACGAAGGGTTCCGTCGCAAGCTCACACTCATCTCAGCCCCGGCCGGCTTTGGCAAGACGACGTTGTTGAGCGAGTGGATTGCAAGTTGCAAATTGCGAATGGCGAATGGCGAATGGCGATTTGCGATTCGCAATTTGCAATTCGCCTGGCTCGCGTTGGACGAAGGGGACAACGACCCGGCCCGTTTCTGGGCCTACTTGGTCGCCGCGCTACAGACAATCGAAGTGGACGTCGGGAAAGGCGTGCTGAGCATGCTTCAATCCCCTCAGCCACCGCTTGAAGCGGCCCTGACAACCCTGATCAACGAGATTGCAGCCATCCCCAATCCTTTTATCCTGATCCTCGACGACTACCACCTCGTCACCGCTCAGCCAGTTCACGATGCCATCGCGTTTCTGCTTGATCACCTGCCGCCGCAGATGCACCTGGCCCTGGTCACCCGTGCCGATCCTCCGCTGCCCATCGCACGCTGGCGCGCGCGTGGGCAACTGATCGAGCTGCGCCAGGCCGACTTGCGTTTCACTCCCGACGAAGCCCAAGAGTTCTTGAACCAGGTGATGGACCTGGAACTTGCGGCTGACGACGTCAGCGCTTTGGCTTCCCGTACCGAGGGGTGGATTGCGGGTTTGCAGATGGCGGCGCTTGCTTTGCAGGTGCGCCTCTCGACGCCGGAACAGGAAACAGAGCGCGCTACCAGCCTTATCCGGGCCTTCTCGGGCAGCAACCGCTACATACTGGATTACCTGGTTGAGGAAGTCCTCCAGCGTCAACCGGAAAGCATTCAGACCTTTCTTCTGCAAACGTCTATTCTGGAGCGGCTATGTGGTCCGTTGTGTGACGTGGTGGTAGGCAGGGATCAGGGATCAGGGAGCAGGGATCAGGAAATGCTCCCCCTGCTCTCTACTCACCGATCCCTGGTCCTTGCTGGCTCCCAAGAGGTTCTGGAATATCTTGAACGCGCCAACCTCTTCATCGTGCCACTCGACGACCGCCGGGGGTGGTATCGCTATCACCGCCTCTTCTCCGACCTGTTGCGCAGCCGCTTGCTCCAGGCGCAGCCAGACCTGATGCCCACGTTACACCGCCGGGCCAGCGAGTGGCACGAACAGCACGGATTGGTCGCCGAGGCGATCGAGCACGCCCTGTCTGCGAAAGATTTCGAACGGGCGGTAGGCCTGGTTGAGCAGGCGGCCGAGGCCACACTGATGCGCAGCGAGGTCGTCACCTTCCTGAATTGGGCGGAGAGGCTGCCCGAGTTGTTAGTGCGCGCCCGGCCGTCGCTGTGCCTCTTTCACGCCTGGGCGCTCCTGGTGAGCGGTTGCCCGCTGGAGGTCGTCGAGTCGCGACTTGAGGATGTGAACGAGGGCGCAGGCTTGATACCTGGCAGAGTGAACGTCCTGCGCGCCTTCATCGCGGTACTCCAGGGCCAGGTGCCCGGTGCCGTCGAACTGGCGCGCCAGGCACTGAAACAACTGCCCGAGGATGACCTGTTCTTGCGCAACGTGACCACCTGGATCGTGAGCTTTTCCCACGTGGCCAGCGGCGATTTCGAGGCCGGCAGCCAGGCCCTCGACGAGGTCATCCGGACGGGCCAGCAGATTGGCAACGTATTGATCGCGGCGCGGGCGCAGACGTATCTGGCCGACGTGCACGTGCGACTGGCACAACTTCATAAGGCACGAGAATGCTATGAACGGGCGCTGGAGATTGCGACCGATGCGCAGGGACGGCGGCTGCCGGTGGCCAGCTTGGCGTTGATCGGTCTGGGTGACCTCGCGCGGGAATGGAACGACCTCGAAGCAGCCTTGCGCTATGTCGAAGAGGGCATCGCACTGACCCGGCAGTGGAGCATATTTGCGGCGTTGGAAGGGTACATGATACTCGCGCGCGTCCGGCAGGCGCAGGGGGACGCGGATGGCGCTGGCGAGGCACTCGAGCAAGCCCGGCAACTTGCCGTGCAGTTCAAGTCCACCGACATGGATGACCTGTTCGTGGCCACGTCCCAGGCGCAACTGTGGGTGGCACAGGGCAACCTCGCAGCGGCATGGCAGTGGGCCAGGGAACGGGGACTGGAGCGGGACATTGACTGGGCTGAGTTGGACGATCCGGACGATTTCGTCCATTATCACCTGCGCAAATACGAGTGCCTGATCCTGGCGCGCATGTGGCTGGCCCAGGATCAACCGGACAGAGCGCTATCTGTGCTGGAGCCGCTGCGGCTGCGCATGGAGCGGCAGGGTCGAACCAGGCTGGTGATCGAGATCGAGATGCTCCAAGCGCTGGCCTACCAGGCGCAAGGTGACGTCGCGCAGGCGCTGGCCTGCCTGGAAGGAGCGCTGGCCCTGGCCGAAGAGGGGGGTTACGTGCGTCTCTTTGTGGATGAAGGGGAGCCGATGCGCGTGCTGCTTTCGAGGTTGGTCGCTGACCGCCGACTGCCGCCCGCCGCCTACGCTCGCAAACTGCTATCAGCCCTCAACCTCCAACCTCCAACCTCCAACTTCCAACTTCCAACTGCCAACCTCATCGAACCCCTGAGCGAGCGCGAGTTGGAAGTACTGCGACTGCTGCCCACCGCCTTGTCGAGCACCGAAATGGCCGAAACGTTGTTCGTTTCGGTGAACACGGTCCGTTCACACCTCAAGGGCATCTACACCAAGTTGAACGCCCACAGTCGCTACGAGGCCATTGCCAGGGCCAAAGAATTAAACCTGTTGTAGAGGCAAGGCTTGTCCTTGCCCAGTGGCACAGAGGCAAGGCTTGCCCCTGCCCGCTCCACCTCCCCCGCTGTCCGGGTGGGGGATTCATTCTATACCCCCCACCAATCACCCACTCCGATCACCAATCTTGGGGATGACAACTCACCCAGGTAGTGAGTATACTACGTGCACAGTTGCAAACATAGCCCTGGCCTGGAGTGCCGACCAGCGGCCACCACTTGCACAAGGGGACAGGACCGATGACCGATCAAAGCAAGCCCGAGCAACAGGCCGTCTATCAGATCAAGGTGGAAGGGGCGCTCGACCGAAAGTGGGCCGACTGGTTCAACGGCATGGCCATCACGTGCGATGGCGACGTGACGACGCTGACCGGCTCCGTCGCTGACCAGGCCAAACTGCGCGGCATCCTGTGCAGGATTTGGGACCTGAACCTGATGCTGGTATCCGTGAAGCGGGTCGAGGCGAACTCAGCATAGTGACCAGGGATCAGGGATCAGGGATCACCGATCACTGATCACTTATCCCTGATCCCCGATCACTCCCAAGAAGGAGACACAATGAGGCTGATCTACCCATTTACCATGAATGAACCCTCTGAACTGGCACAGGTCGGCGGCAAGGCGATGTCGCTGATTTCGATGACCCGCCACGGCCTGCCTGTTCCACCGGGGTTTGTGCTGACTGTGGCCTTTTTCCAGCCGTGGCTTGAGCGCGTTCAGGCGACGCCGGAATGGGCGCAGGTTCTGCGCAGTTCGCCGGAGGAGTGGAAGCCGCACTGCGATGCGCTGAAAGCGCGGTGTGCAAGCCTCGAGTTGGACGACCTGCGCCGGCAAGTGCTGGCCGAGGCGTTGGCAGCGCTGAGGGCCGCTGGCGGAACCCGCCTCTTTGCCGTCCGCTCCTCCTCGCCCGAAGAGGACCTGGAGGAGCTCTCCTTTGCCGGCGGGTACGAGACGGTGCTCGGCGTCCGGGAAGAGATACTCGAAGACGCGCTGCGCCGCTCGTTTGCCTCCTGCCTGGACGAGCGGGTCTTTGTCTACAAGAGAGAACACGGGCTCGCCGTAGACAGGCCGCGCATTGCGGTGATTGTACAACAACAGGTCGCGGCTGAAACGGCCGGCGTGGCCTTTTCGCTGAACCCGCTCAACAACTGCTACGACGAGGCGGTCATCAACGCCAACTTCGGCCTGGGCGAGTCGGTCGTCTCCGGCGCGGTATCGCCCGACACCTTCGTCGTGGACAAAGTCTCGCGCACCATCCTGGAACGCAAGGCCGGCCAGAAAGAGACCTCCGTCTGGCTGGCCGACGATGGCGGTACCTGGCAGTCCCCTTCGCCCAACCGCGAACAGCTCTGCCTCAGCGACGCGCAGGCCCTGCAAGTGGCCGACGTGGTGGCCCAGGTCGAGGAGTATTACGGCAAACCCATGGACATCGAATGGGCGTTTTCCGGCGGCTCGTTGTATTTGCTCCAGGCCCGTCCGATCACGGCTTACGTGCCCCTGCCGCAAGCGCTGCTCACCGCGCCGGGTGAACCCAAACGCCTCTACTGGGACATGACGCTGACCAAGTGGGGGATGCCGGAACTCTTGTCGGTGATGGGCACGGAATACATCTTCATTGCGAACGTGGCGATGCTCAGGATGACGATGGGTGACGTGGGGCCGGAGGTCGTGAGCCAGGTCCGGCCCACGATGGAGGGGCGGGCGTACGTCAACGCTTCGCTCAGCCTCAAGATGCAGGGGAAGAAACGGGTCGCCGGCGAGTTCCGCACGATGGACACGCTGACGGCTGAGATCATCGCAAACCTGGACGAGACGGAATATGTTCCCGAGAAGCTCCCACCTGCACTCAGAGGGCTCTTGTTCAAGATGATTCGGCAGAACCTGGGATTGATCGGGCGGGTACTCCAGGCGCTCCGGCGCCCCGAGATGTACAAGCAGCAGTATCTCGATGCTATCCGGCAGTTGCATCAGGATTTGGCCGCCGAAGCGCGCCAAGCGCCGCCCATCCGGGAATTTGCCGAGCGAACGATCGCCCGGATGACGGCGGACGTGGGCCTGTTTCTGCTCGTCATCTTCGCCGCCGAGATTGCCAAGTCGCGGATCAGAAATCTGTTCAAAAATGACCCGCCCGAGGTGTGCGAGCGGGTGGTGCACCTCGAACGCGCACTGCCGAACAACGTCACGATCGAGATGGGGCTTGCCATGACCCGCCTGGCCCGCTTCGGCGAAATCGGCGCGTGTGCATCGGGAGACGAGTTTGCTGCCAAATTGAACGCGCGGGCCTTCTCCCCGGAATTCCTGCAGGCCTGGGATCGCTTTATGGACACGTATGGCTTCCGCTGCCCGATGGAGATGGACCCGGCCACGCCGCGCCCCTACGAGCGACCGGCGCACTTCTTCGAGCAATTGCGGGCGATGGCCGCCAACGTGGACGAAGAACACAACCCGCAGGCCGTCTACGAGCGGGTGCGGGCGGAGCGCGAACAGGCGTACATGGAGTTGCTGCAAATTGCCCGCCACAAGGGCCGCCGCCAGGCGCGGCAGCTCGAACAGAACTACCGTATCCTGATTGAACTGGGCGGCTTCAGGGAGACACCCAAATATTGCTTCGTCCTGGCCGCGGACATGTTCAGGCGGCGGGTGCTCCAGGCGGCGCAAACGCTGGTGGAGGCCGGGCGGCTGGATGACCTGCAGCAGGTGTTTGACCTGACCATGGACGACCTGGCAAAAGCGCTGGCCGATCCGACGCTCGACCTGCGGGCGCGCGCAGAGCAGAACACCCGCTTCATGAACAGATTCAGGCGCGTTCGCGAGTTCCCGCGCGTGGTGGACTCGCGCGGCAAGATCTTCCGCGCGCCCAAGCGGGAAGCGCGCGAGGGCGAACTGGCCGGCGAGCCGATCTCGCCCGGTGTCGTGCGCGGGCCGGTCAAGGTGCTCCACGCGGCGGACGAAAAGCCGCTCCTGCCGGGCGACGTCATGGTCACCCGCGCCACCGACCCTGGCTGGACGCCGCTCTTCATCAACGCGAGCGGGATCATCCTCGAAGTGGGCGGCTTGCTCCAGCACGGAGCGCTGGTGGCGCGAGAGTATGGCAAACCCTGCGTCGCCGGGATCGAAAATGTGACCGACATCCTACGCGACGGGCAGATGGTCGAAATAGATGGCGCGCACGGAATTGTCCGGTTGGCGTGAAACGTGAAACGTGAAACGTGAAACGTGATGATTTCCTTTTCACCTCTTGCCGT
>Ga0172366_10002807_pt1 | contig 13681 bp, 11 predicted proteins | sample LakKivSesite69cm_FD_114533 | JGI IMG/M metagenome (GOLD analysis project Ga0172366, IMG submission 114533) | Sediment microbial communities from Lake Kivu, Rwanda - Sediment site 69cm | ecosystem: Environmental > Aquatic > Freshwater > Lake > Sediment | place: Rwanda: Western Province, Lake... | reverse complement strand
TTGCGGACTGGCTCGAATGGTGTTAATAATGTCGTAAACCTTTTGGACGGTTATGCTCCAGCATTCGTAATCATATATGCCAAGAAGAGCGTAGGCGAACGGGTCATCGTAAATCTCGTTTTCACTTGCGCCGACTCTGTGCCAATCTGAATCTGCAGGGTCGTAGTATAGCCAGAGATTTTCAAAGCCTTCTCGAAGGAAACTGACAGCCTTTGACATTATGTCTTGGTAAGTGTTGGCGTTGGGGGTATCGTATTTTTCTGCAAACATTTTCAAGCCAATAAGCCCATAGAGGCATTCAATGTCCAGTTGAAGAAGCCAAGCATCTGTAATGGTGACAGCTCGAGCAAAACCACCATAGGTTTGATTGTCCTGCATGGTTTTTAGAAAAGTGGCTCCAGCGAGCTTGGCAGCATTGAGGTATCCGATTGTGCCTGTTAAGTCGTAGGCCCTCAAAAGGGATGGAATGACACGGCATGCATCGACGCTGTAATAGTATGTGCTTGTTTCGTTGCTTTTGAATCCGCCATAAGCCTTCTTAGCTGGATCTGTGCACTGTTGCGTCAGAATCCAGTCTGCAAGAGAGACAATCTTGTTGTAAATGTTTGTTTGCTTGCTGGCGAACTGTGGATTTTGGTAGGCTTCATTGAGGAAGTCTATTGCGAAGGCTGCTGCAAAGGCAGCTCTGCCCCAAGTCAAATCAGGACCAGAACCAGGAATAACGTAAACGTATGGTGCATAATCCATGACGAATTGATAATAGGCGTCTGGTACCGTTCCCAAGTTTTAGACCCTTCCCACGTAGGTTCCCTTCAAACGCTCAAGCATGCGTTCAAGCTCAGTTCGCAGAACATCCAAAGGTGGAGCATTACTTAACAGGGAGACGTTTTGGTCTCCAACAGAGAAGCTTAAGCCAACTGCCGATCCGCCGGTTAGGTAACAGATTGAGTAGATGGCTGCCAAAACTGTTATGAACTCTTTCTCTGCATCCGTGCAGTTTTGATAGTCGATTTCTTTTCCAAGCTCAAGCTCCAACGTAACCTCAGCACGCTTCAACATCTTCAAGATTTTAGTATCTGGAATGTCTGCAAAGCTTATGTTAATCACATCGCAGACATCGTCAACAGTTGCGCTTACCAAGACGTCTGGCTCCGTGTGCATGACTTCTTTTTTGCCTATAAATTGAGAAAGAAGCCAAAATTAAGCAATTTTCACAATGAAAAAGCAGATTCTAAATCTGGTTTCTGGAATGAGTGAATTCGAATGTTTCATCTGAAAATGGGTACTTGCCCTAAATCTATTTCCTTTTTTTCCAAAGGAGTATCGCTACTATGGCTACTATAAGAATAATAACCATAACTCCTCCCACTATCAACAAGAGTGGGACTCCTACAGAAACAACCGTTACCATTATTACATCAGTGGCAGTGTTGCCTGCTGCATCTTTCACTGTTAAGGTAACAGTATAAGTATTTGGCTTTGCGTAGGTGTGAGTTGTTGTGTTGCCTGTTCCGCTTGTTCCGTCGTCAAAATTCCATTCATAACTAACTATGCCAAAGTTGTCACCCGAAGCGGTAGCGTCAAAAGATACGGTTGTGCCCACATTTACTGTCTGGTCTTGCCCAGCGTTAGCTGTCGGGCTTGTTGCATCCAGAATGATTGAATCGCTATAAGCTAAGATTAAGTCAGCCTTAGTTTTGTATTGAACGGTCACGCTTTTTGTGCCGTCTCCTGTTGTTAGAGCCCAAGTTTTGGACGTGGAATAGGTTTCCCATTCTGACCATGTTGAGTTGTCGTTGGAGAAGCGCATTTCGGCTATGCCAGATGTAACGTCTGTTGCTGAGAGGGTCAATATGACTGAGGTTGTATTGGTGTATGTTGCACCGTTATTAATTGATATGGAGCCAGTCGGTGGTGGAGGAGTCACATGAAGGAGATAGGCATCGCCGCCTTCGCCAAGAGAATAGGTATATCCAGCAACCAGATATCCTCCGTCTGATGTCTGCAGAACCCCCCCTCGTCCATTATCTTCTTTTTCCCCACCGTATCTCTTAACCCACTGCGCATTACCATCAGAATCTGTCTTGACTAAGTAAATATCAGAGCTTTCTTCACCCCCAAACCAATCTGTCAGTCCGGCTAATATGTACCCGCCATCAGAGGTCTGCTGGGCATCTTCGAACCCGTCATCTCCCTTATCGCCAAAGGTCTTTTGCCATTGCTTGTTGCCTTCACCATCCACCTTAACAAGAAAAGCATCAATTTCGCCAGCCCCGAATGAATAGGTTGTTCCAGCAATAATGTATCCTCCATCTGACGTCTTTTTGATGGAGGCACCCAAATCACCGTCGTATCCTCCGTAGGTTCTGTGCCATAACTCGTTTCCTTCAGAATCTATTCTTATAAGAAAGACATCGTTACTTCCTTCGCCAAAGGACATTGTCCATCCAACTATCACATATCCGTCTCCTGATGTTTTCGTAATGGACTTGCCAGAATCGTCTTCCGCTCCTCCGTAGGTCCTCTCCCATAATTTGTTGCCATTAGAATCGGTCTTAATGAGGTAGACATCCATGCCGCCTTCGCCATACGAATATGTTTCCCCAACCAAGACATATCCTCCATCCGATGCAAGTTCAACTGACCAGCCAAGGTCATCCTTCGTTCCTCCAAACGTTTTCTGCCATTGCTTGTTGCCTTCAGCATCAATCTTCAAGAGAAAAACATCACTTGCACCAGCGCCGAATGATTCTGTATATCCAACAATGATGGATCCATTATCTGAGGTGCACCGAATAAATACACCCCAATCGTCTTTTGCTCCTCCGTACGTTTTCTGCCATAGTTTGTTGCCATCACTGTCAATCCGGATGACGTAGACATCCAAACCACCTTCACCTGAGGACGATGTTCCTCCGACGGCTATGTACCCACCGTCAGCCGGTTTTTGAATGGAAAACAGGGCGTCGTCTCCAGTGCCACCATAATTTTTCTGCCAATCTATGGAATTCTCTTTTCCCAAGAAGATATGAACTATTTGAGTTTCCTGGATAGTGGCCAACATTCTTCCAGGTTCATAACCGTCTTTGTACACCTCAAAGGCATACGAACCAGGCAAAATGTCATACCATTTGGCATACCCCTCCTCATTCGTTGTGCCTCTTAAAGCAGACTGACCAGGAGGAACTGAGGTTGACACAACAGTAGCTCCACTAATGGAATTGAAGCTACTATCGATCACACTAATCGAAAGTCCGACATATGGAGAGCTATATGCTAAACACTCTTTGACAAATGACGCAGCCATGCTGAGGATAAGCAGAAACAGCACTGTTCCAAAAACTGCTTTCCTTTCCAATGTCAACTCGTACCCTGTAAAATTTCAGTAGATTCAAATTGTATTTATGCTTTGTGAAAAAATCTTAGATTTCGTTTGAACCGCTATGATTCACATACTGACAAAGCGTAAGGGTAGGCTATCGAAGTATTAGAGAATAGTTGAAATTCTGTGCTCATGCCCAATCTGAGAGGAAAAAAGATGAGTTGACATGTTTATCGTTGTTGTTCTTTGTAGTAGCTTAGTCCTGCTGTGACGCCTGTCGTTATGGCGAACCATACGATGGTTGCTGTTACGTTTCCTTGGCTGACTATGTAAGCTAAGCCTACCGAAGCGCCGTTTAGCACAGCGAGAACCGCAGCCAGCTTCGGTTTGAATTGGAATCCCACTATTTCACCTCCTTCTCAGTTTCTTGCCACAGTTCCCAGCCGAATTTTGTGGCGTTCTTGCGGAACTCTTCTGAGCGTATAAGCCCCAACTCTGCAGCCTTTATGAGGTCAGCCATAACAACCTCTGGAGTTTCTGGGCTGCCCCAGTTGAGTCGAACCTTGGCTTCTGCTGGGTTGAAGCTTGCTTGGGTCAAAATAGTATCGAAGATGTCTCTTTCCACTTGTCTTTTGATGTAGCGTTGTATGGGGTTTATGAGTAGGTTTTGGAGGTCTAAGGCTGCGTTTGCTGAGGCTTCTGTAAAGCCAGGCGTGCTGAACAATCGGGGTAGTGGTGTTTCGCAGCCGAGGTAGAATTGGTTTATGATGTGATCTATGTAGTATTCGAAGCGGGCTCTTGGGTCAAGCATTACTGGTTTTATGTCGCCTTTTCCTCTGTAGAAGAGCCATGCTCCTTCCTCTGGACGGTTTCTTATGGCTGATTCAAACTTTTTGATGTCTTCGTCCTTGGCGTTTTCCAGCAAAGTCAAGACATCGGGTCCAGCGTATTTTTCGAAGATGCTGGGCATTATGCGTTCTATTTTGGCTTTCATCCAAGCGTAGCTGGGTCTCCTGTTTGAGTTGAAAACAAGCGTGTGGAGTAATACTTGGAGAATGCCTGTTCCGAAGTCTGAATTGCCAATGTTGTTTATTTTCCAATGAATAATGGCTTCTGGGACAAGTTCCTTGTCGGCTTCGGCGTAGTTGTGTCGTAGCTTATATCCTTCGGTTTTGTATGGTATTTTCAAGCCTTCGCCTATGTAGGCTTGCTTAACCTTCTCGACAGCATCTATCGGAAGCCTATGTAAGCTGGCAAGTTTTTTAGGCGTGATTTTAAGCCAAAAGTCGTTTCCGCAAGCGATGAGAACCCGTGCCATATCGTTAAGCACTGCGTCGAGGTTTGTTTCTTCATTGAACTCGTCAACTGCCTGTTTGGCTTTCTCCATTTGAGCATATTTTTCGTTTGCTGTCGTGTAGAAACCCATGCCCACAGTCGCAGAGGCAAGCAGGTCAACTGAAGACTTGCAAGTTGGGTCTCTTTCATAAAGGCTCATGATGTCCGCAAGCGGTATGTCTGGCGAAGTCTCAATTACCGTTTGAGTAGACGGGTAAGCAGTGCCTGATCGTGTGGGGCGAGTAAAAGCCTCGATGAGCTTCTTGACGATGCTACTCACTTTTCAAACCGCCAAGAAACTTGATGCCTTCCTCGGTGATCTCGTAGGGGGCGCGGTGTTCCTTTCCGCTTTTCCTTATGTAGCCGTTTTGGATGAGGAAGTCGAATATGCTTTCAAATGTGCCGTGGGTGCCACATCGCTTAACGGTTCTTTTCTCAAGCTCAGTTCGGCATAGAGGCTGTCTCCTAAGCTCCGCTAAGACGATTCTCGCAAGCTGCAATCTTTCGGACAGTCTTCTCATGTTAGGGAAACCTCTACGGGTTCTTGTGTGCTGTAGAAGGGGGGCGAATGGTTGTTGCAGACCATCAGAATCTGCATGTCGCGCTTTCCGTCTTTGCCGTAAGTTTCAGGCGTTAGGTCAGGCGTGTAAGGTTGCATTGTGGCTCCGCATATTGGGCAGAAGCACCAGCAGTCGCAGACAACCGAGTCCTGTGGTATGGGTCGCTTGTAGACTTTGCCACATCGAAGACATTTGCCCACAGCGTAGCCTCGTTTGAGCAATTTTACCTTGAGCCTCTTTGAACCGCTTTAGACCGGAGGATGCCTAAGCCGATGCGTTGGCTTCCGACTACGCCGTACACGTTTCTGGATGTGTCCTCGTAGGGTTTTATTGATGAATCTCTGCGTATCAGCAGAACTCCAACAGCGTTTGTGTCGATGAACAAGGTCTTTGACACGAGGCTGCTACGGATGAACATCACGTCTAAAGTCGTGTGCTGAATCACGCCTTTCTTGATGTTCTGAGGGTCTAAGTATAAGCCGTGAATGAACTGGTCTAAGCGAAGCAGTTCACTGTAGACCGTTGGACTCACAGCCACAACAGTCGGATGAAAGTCTTGACCTTCAACGTAGCCGAGGTTGTCCGTGATGTTCTGCCACGTGATCGGTGAAGCGATGGTTGATTCTGAACCGTTAGCCAAGTCAGCGGCTGCAATGGCGTTGTATAGGGCTACTACTTTTTCTGTTTCTCGCTTTGCCAAAGCGTAGCCAATAGCTTCTGTTTGCCATGCTAAGACATTCCAGCTTGCGTCTTCCACGAAGCTTTCAGTCCATTCTTTGCCAGTGCTGAACTCCACGTTTGCTTTAATGTCAGTCATCAAGGCTCTTGCAGCAGTCTTCTTAGGTGGTCCTTCACCGTCAAAGGCGTAGGCGATGACTTCGCATGGAAAACGTTCCAGTGCGTTCTTTGTGGGCATGACCTTCAAGAATTCTCTGCCTATGGTCGCTGCACGTGCAGCAGCCCAGACAGTGTCCTGAATGGCGCCTAAGGCTCCAGCCACGTCGCTATAGAGCCCTTCTTTTATGGCTTTATTGAAGATCGGGTTGCGTTGTGCTTTGGCTACCAGCTCGTCCCAGTAGCGTTGTCCAAGTTCTGGGTCTTTCAAAATTGATTCTTGCAGGTGGTTGGTCATGTTTGGCTTCTCCTAATTGGTGACGAGAATCAAGCCTGTGTCGCCGTTGGCGAATGTTTGAAGGGCTATTCCGAAGGCTATGCCTGCTTCTACTGTCATGCTTGGCTGTGCTGATGTGCTGGTTACTGTTGTAGCGCCTGAAGGTATAGTTACGGTGTTGACTGCTGCGACGACGACTCCGCTTGCTCCAGCCTTGACGGCTGAGCCTATGGTTATTGCGCCGCTGGCTGTCACTTTGGTAACACCTTTGACAAGGACTGGAACTGGGTCTCCAGCGACAACGGTTTTCAAGGCAACGCCAATTGCCTTGTCTCCTGCGCCTGCAACGTCAACGCTGCCGAGCTCGCCAGAAGTGTGCGTGCTCATCTTGACGGCTTGGCCTTTTGTGATGGCGTTTTGAGCTTTGAAGTCGATGATTAGTGCTTGGGTTTCGTCTAAGGCGTCCCCGAGTGCTATAGCGGGGAACAGATCCGCCATTTATCTTGCTCCAAAAATGCTTGTTTACGTGCGGTCAGTTCGTTCTGCCACACGGTTAGAAGTGCAACTGTGAAGGAAGGGTCAATAAGCTTCAACAAGTTTGCCTCCGCATGTCGGACAGACTTTCACTTTCAGGGTTGGGTCCCAAAAACCACAGCTTGGGCATTCTAAGGCTACTGGCTTGGCTGTGGAAACATCCGTTTTCTTCTTGCTCATGCTTTAGCCTCTGTTTCGAGTTCTCTCTTGACGCGCTGAATGTTGTCCACGAGACGTTTGAAACCGCTTGTTTGACCGTGGCTGAAGACAACTTGAGGTGGCGGAATAATGGAATCCAGCTTTTCTATAACAAGCCTTACGGGGATCACTGGTTCGGTTGGTTTCTTGATCAGGGTTTCAGCTACGGAGCAGGATTCTATTTCTTTGCAGAATTCGCTTTCAATGTTTGATTCTTTGGCGTGAGCGCATAAGTGGCGTTTTGCTTCAGACTGCTCCTCAGGCGTTAAATCGGTCTGTGAGAGCCTTGCCAAAGCATTGCGCAAGTGTGGAATGTCCAGTGAACCGTCAGCTTTGTGATGGGGAAGATGGCGCAGTGTTCTGGGCTCGGTTTTGTTCTGGTCGTCTTTTGTTCCACCTTTTGAGATCACAGCGAAAGCGGAGTCAGGTAAGTCGTTGATGTAGGCGGTATCCCATTCTGCTTCTCTGAGTCTTTTCTGTTCGGCTTCAAGGATTGCCTTAACTTGCGCCTCAACAAGCTTTTTCAATTCTTCTTCATTCGGAGGAAACAGCTTTTCCAAAACTTTGATGTTTGTTTCTGGTATGCCTGGCACAGCCACGAGGCTTAACTCTGCGTTGTGCAGTCCATGCGGAACCTTGCCGTCTAAAATGTCTATGGTTTCGTAGTCGGCTCCAACGCTGACATGCTGGATTAAGCCTTTACGGATTTTCTCTGCAACTTCATCGTCGTAGACCTCGGCTTCATACCAGAGGTTCTGTCCATCCCAGTCTGTTTTGACGACTTTTCCAATTGCGTTAGGGACGGCAACGTGCTCGACGTAGATGGGAGCAGAAACAAGTTTGTTGGCGAAACTCTGCAGTTCTTCTGGCGTATAGAGATTCAAGTTTCGGCTCATGCCAGCGGTTATGGCTATACCGCGAATCCGCAGAGGCTTATCAACAATCTTTTCCAAAACCTTGAAAGGCAAAACAGCCTGAACATGCTCTCTAACGGGCTTCAAGCCTTCACGATGCTTCTCAAACCATTCTTTAGCCTTCTCCAAATTCCACGTTTTGGAACGGTCAAACAAGTAACTTTGAACTTCGGTTGTGTCCTTGCCTTTGGGCTTGCCGATTATGGCTTTGATTCCTTCCTCTTCAGAAAGCGTTATGGTGCGCATGCTGTCCTGCTCAAAATCTTCAGCGTTGCGATGTCCAGAACGAATGTACTGGTCAGTTTCTTCCCATGGCAGAGGCTTGTACCAACCTTTAGCGTCCTCTGCCCATTAAGATTATATCATTCGAAACATAAGTTGAATTGTACAATAGGCTGGTCAAAGAGTGGCTAAAAAGCACATTGTCAGGGTCGTTTTGAGTCGACAGCATAAGGAGTTGTTAGATCATATATGCGAGAAGCTGGGTCAGAGCGAAAGCGAAACGCTGCGCATGGCATTTTTGCAGTACGCTGAAAAGTTAAGTCTTGTAACAGAGAAAGTTCACGGCTGACATAATGATTTTACTGCTGTATGAAATGAATTGAATTATGCATATCCAATGTGTCTTCTACGAAGTGCAGATTGTTGGATGACGGTTTGCATATTAATTTGTCTCGGTTCTGTTGCAGTTGATACATATTCGTTCTGACTATCTGCTATTTTGATGTTATAGAAGACGATTCCACAAGGCATTTAAACGCATACGCCTTAAAAAGTGATTTTGCAAACTAAAAAGGAGAAAGCGAAAATGAAGAAACTGTTGGCAGTACTGATAACAATGTTGCTGATATTCCCGACTACTTTGATGATAAATTCTGTTCATGCACTACAGACAGTAAACACTTGGATCGAATTTACACATGCCCCTCAGAATATTGGGGGCGGAGGAGATGTTATCTTTCACAATAATGCACTCTACATCTTGTTTGGTGGCGGCAGTAAGAGTTTCATGAAACTTGACCTCAACTCTCTAACATGGACAACTTTGGCGAGTACTCCGGATGAAGTCAACGACGGAGGTTCTTTGGCTTTTGACGGTTCCCGCTATTTCTATGCAGTCAGAGGTACCAGTCTTCTGGGTCTTCAAAGAAATAGTGAATTCTGGAGGTACGATTTGGAACTGAACCTTTGGGAGAGTATGACCAATACGCCTGAGGGAGTTGCATCTCTTGGTTCCATCGTCTTCGCAGGAGGGTTTGTTTACCTTAGACCTGGGGGAAGCCTTTCCGATGGCTTCTATCGGTATGACATAAATTCGCAGACTTGGGAGACCAAGACATCTGGGCCAACGGTCGCAATAGAAGCAGGACCAACATGTGCGATGTCTTATGACGGTGCTCGATACATATACACATTTCAAGGTGGTCAGAGCCTTGCGCTCGACTTTCTGTATGATGACATATGGCGATACGATACTTTAAATGATCAGTGGTCAGAACTCGGTTACAGGGAGAATATGCCCCGTGCAGACATTCTTTATGTGCCTGGAAGACTATATGCGCTGACAAAGAATAACATTTACAATTTTGATTTCTTCGATTTATCCACTCATATATGGACAACTTATCCTGATGTTCCTGACGTACCATGTGGTTGGGGAGTATGGAATAGTCTCGATTCAGGAGCAAGCTTGGCGTATGATAAAGGGCAGTATATCTATGCTCTCAATGGAAACAACAACAACCGAATTTATAGATATGCGTTTGGGCGTTCTGGGGGACCAGATAGTTTTGGTTACACATTCATGGATAGCAATATACCCGGAGGTCCTACCTACGATTGGATTGAGATTTCAGGAGAAGGATTGCCAGCTCTGCCAAACTCTGATGATCAGTGGGTAGGGGGCATAAGTCTTAATTTCTTCTTCAACTACTACGGAACAGATTACAGTGATGTTGCTATTGGGAACAATGGGTTGCTATTCTCAGGCGTAGGGACATCGCAGTATGTAAACCAACCGATTACACAGACACCAGGTATACATGGACTTATCGCTCCCTTCTGGGATGACCTCGTTACATGGGGATCGGCAGGCACCATCTACTATGAGACACGGGGAACCGCTCCAAACAGGAAGTTCATAGTGGAATGGTATGACAATCAACACTACTACTCCTCCACTTCAGGAATCACTTTCGAAGCAATACTATATGAAGGCACAAACAACATATTGTTCCAATACAAAGACGTCGACTTTGGAAGCGTGTATGGGTCAACCAGTCAAGACCTGCCACCCTACAACAACGGTGGGTCTGCCACAGTTGGCATAGAAGACACTACAGGCAATATCGGTCTGCAATACTCGTTCAATCAGCAAGTAATCAATCCAGGCTTAGCAATTCTCTTCAAATTCCCAGCTTTTGCAGGGACAAACATGTACCTTTCCATGAATGCACCCGCAAGCATGGACCACGGCAACACAATGACTTACACCTTATACTATAACAATTTCGGTAGCGTAGCAGCTTCAAACGTTGTGTTACAAGCTACACTTTCATCGAATGTGGATTTTGTGTCTGCCTCGGATGGGGGCACATACGATCCTGCCACAAGAAAAGTGACATGGAACATCGGCACAGTCCCAGCATTTCCCTCAGGGCGAGGGTCGAGAACAGTCACGGTTACAATTCCAAGCAGCGTTCCAGTTGGCACTGTGATACAAACTACAACATCAATCAGTACAACCACACTTGAGACAAGATATGATGACAATAGCGCATCTGCACAGACTACAGTTACCGGATCAAATCTTCCACCAAATGTAAGTATAGGTCCGACTCTCGGCAACATAGGTGGCACACCCTCAGTCTACTGGAATACACCAATAACATTCACGTATTATAACCCAACAGCGATAAGCGTTAACATAAGGATTCATTTAGATGACGGCGGACCTGACATAACGGGAAGCATGGCAGGAGGACCACCCACGTGGACGTATGCCACGACATTTTACCCAAGGCATGGGCATGCCACGGCCACATACACAGTTAATGATCCGACACCTTATTTCGCTGATTTTGACCTTCGAAATATGCGAGGGTTCGCAAACACCATCACTGCAACCCAGATTGAGAACTATATTCGAGGTGTGACTCCAAACAGCCCGATGCTTACAGAAGTAGGCATAGGGCAGCGTTTCATAGATGCTGGACGCAATAACAATGTCAATCCGGCCTTTCTTGTAGCGACCGCTCAACACGAAGGAGTGTTTGGTACCCAAGGATGGGCTGCAGCACACCCAGACGCCCACAACACCATGGGGTGGGGCATTTACCCAGGGCACATGGACGAGGATTGGGAAGGATTTGACCGAAACGCCTTTGCCAGCTGGGGAGACGGTATAGCGCATGTCGCCTGGCGTATTGGTGCGCCCGATGGTCCATACTATGGTGCAGGTTGGCATACTGTGGCTGAAATTCGGACAGTATATGCGGGTGATCCAGCAATACAGACCATTGTCAACTACATGAACGCTCTGGCCAGAAGTGCTGGGCAAGCAGGTGTACTCGATGTAAACTTCAATCTCTATGTTGACCCAGCAGGCTACATATATAATGTAGTTACTCTTCAACGAATCTCAGGCGCGAGCGTCTGGTTACAACGCCCAGATGGTCAAGGAGGTTGGGAAAATGTTCCAACAGGCCAAACTCCCGCAATAATGCAGCCCGATGTAAACCCACAAATCACAGGAACAGACGGGCAATACCAATGGGACGTTCTCGAAGGAACTTACCGTGTACATGTTGAAGCATCGGGATACTATCCAGCGGACAGCATTGTAGTGATTGTACCACCCCCAGTCACTGATCTCCATGTCGGATTGACTCCTCTGCCGGATGGCATACCCCCCATCACGACTTTAACAATAGGCAATCCAAAATATATCGATCCAAGCGGCAACGTCTATGTAACCTCAATTACGCCATTCACACTGTCAGCAGAAGACAATCCGGGAGGAACAGGAGTAGCGCTCACCAAATACAAGATTTACAATTCTACCTATGATTCGGGATGGACAGTTTCTACACCACCTATCGAGTTCCACCTAAGCAATCTTGCAGACGGAACATACTTCATCAACTACACCAGCACTGACAATGCAGGCAATATTGAACCCACCAATTCCAATAAGACGATTCTGGACAACACTGCTCCATTACTGACGGTTGAAACACCTGCAGAGAGTGATGCGCTTCAAGATGGTGTAACCTTCAAACTCTCAGCTTGGGACCTGAGCGCCGTAGCTTCAGTGACATTCTCTATACAATGCCCACAGGGAAACGTAATATCACCAGAATTTCAGTCGATGCCCGCCACGCTTGGAGCAGATGGCAAGTGGAGCTTGTACTTTGACACAAGACAGCTTCCAGACGGGTTCTACTTGTTTGTGGCAAACGGCACGGATGTTTTGGGTAACTGGGGTGTTACAACCGTTCCGTTCAGCATCCGCAACTGGGCAGCCATAGAACTCTTGCCTGCCAGCGAAACAAACAAGGCTGGAAGAACGATGCCTGTCAAGTTCTCCATCAGAGTCAAGGCATCAGTTGACCCAGCTCAGCCTTTCATCTACAATGAGGAGTTGACAATCAAGATTTACAAGAAAGCATCTCCAACCAACATCCTCTTACAAACATCAACATTCGGAACTACGTCAACAGACTATAGAATCAGCTCGACCAGTGAACTCTACATCACAAACTTCAAGACTCTGAGCACACCAGCAACATACGTAGTAGAAATCTACAGAAAAGGCGTGCTAATCGGAACCTTCGAATTCAAAACAGTCAAATAGCAACACAAACCTTCCCCATTTTTTTCTTTTATCAGATTCTTCCAATTTTGTGTGTGCGTGTGTGTGCGTGCACGCTCTGCGCGTATAATAGTCTCTCTGTTTCTATAGAATATAGTTAGGAAGAATAATAGCCTCTCCGCTAAGCTATCTATGTGTTATTCTTCTCTTTCTCTCTTACTGTATCTACCTATAGTTAGTTACAGTAAGCCTCTTTAGTCTCTCTTTGGTCTCTCTGCACACGCACACACTAAGTGTTTTCTGCTTTCACCTCCTCTTCTCTCAGGCGTACATCCAAGAGTGTCAGTTGTCTGAGCTTCTCTTTCATGTGTTCATTGACATATTGCTCAATGGTTGGGATGTCTATTCTGTAAATGATGATTCCCAGAGGATTCTTTGCTGTAGTCTCAAGAAATCCCATGTCTTCTGTGAGCATTTTCATGTACTTCTGGATTGTTCGCTTGTCGGCTCCAACGTGAACCTTGATGAGCTTCTCAACATGGGTGGAGGGAATCTGCAGTCGGTAGCCTTCTCTGAGTATTTCCTCGACGAGTTCAACGCAGTTCTTAAACGCCTTACTTACCATTTGGCTCATCCGCTCCAAGCTGGGTTTATCCGATCAGGTTATGCAGTTTCGAAATCGGATGTCCTTTCCATCCTCGTTTAAGCATGTCTTCGGTTGTTTCGTCTGTTTTTGCTATGGATTCTGATATTGCCTTCAGCTCGTGTCCTTTTGGAAACCATATCAGCCATTTTCGGTCTGGAAAGAAATGGTCGTCAGTGCTGACTTCGAAAATGCACGCCGCGACTTCTCCGTCGCATGGGTCCTCTTTTCGGTATAAGGCTTCAACAAAC
>Ga0172366_10002806_pt1 | contig 13682 bp, 10 predicted proteins | sample LakKivSesite69cm_FD_114533 | JGI IMG/M metagenome (GOLD analysis project Ga0172366, IMG submission 114533) | Sediment microbial communities from Lake Kivu, Rwanda - Sediment site 69cm | ecosystem: Environmental > Aquatic > Freshwater > Lake > Sediment | place: Rwanda: Western Province, Lake... | reverse complement strand
TCACTGAGGAAGCGGCTTGTTCCTTCTTCACCCACGCTTTCCAGAACGACGTTCTGGGGCAACATGCCGTCCAGAGCCTGCAGGAGCTGTTCCTTGTATGAGGGAACGCCATCGCCTATTTTCACCGCGATAGCTCCTATCGCCGTGTTCTTTAGACTCCGGAGAACTTCCATTATTCTCTCTGAGGTCTCTCCTACACTGAAACAGTTTTCTGTCTCGATTACTTTTCCGTCAGCCACCACTGCCAACCCAAGGGCTTCGCCGGGATCAATACCTATGACGAGTCTGTCGTAGCATTCTTTTCCCTGAATAGTCTGCAGTGCACTGTTGATCATTGCTTCAACGTCCGCTCCATCCTTGTACACTAACACTTTTTCATGGTTTATTAGCCGTTGCTCTTTTTCTGTCGTTATTACTACCTTGATTTCTGCTGGAATAGTTTCAGTAGGCGTCAAGCTTAAAAAGGGCACGTTTCTTTTGCGAAGCTCGCTAACAACGATGTAGTATGTTTTTCCCGAAACAGTTGCCACAGCAATGTTTGATCTCATGATGCTTTCCTATACGTGTCAGTGATGGGCGCCAAACAAATTATTAGTTTAGTAGTTTATATTAGTTGACGTGCATTGCTGTGCTACAAAGAATCCCAACGGGCTGTAAGACGATTGACAGACACCTTAACAGCGGCATTAGTCCGGGAAGTGTTAATCTGATCTATGGCGAAGCTGAGACAGGAAAAACCACTCTTGCCACACAACTCGCCGTGAACTGCACACTACAAGGCAAGAAGACCCTGTTCATGGACTGTGATGGAACATTCTCCGGCAAGAGGCTGTCTCAGATTGCAGCGGGAGAATTCGATAAAATCGCCGAACTCATAATTCTGATGAAACCCCAAGATTTCACGGAACAAGTGGCCACTATGGATAGATTGACCGAGTACTTGACGGATCACTTTGGGCTTGTGGTCATTGACACATTAACATCACTCTACCGTGCAAGAATAGCTGAACACCCTGGAAAGACGTTTGAACTGAATCGAGAACTCAATAGGCAACTGGCGCTATTGTCACAGATCTCAAAGATGCATAGGATTGCGATTCTGATAACAAGTCAAGTAATGGCTTCCTTCAAGGAGGAACGAATAAGCATAGAACCAGTCGCTACTAGGGTACTGAAATTCTGGGCTGACACAATAATAAACCTAAAGCCAACCGAAAACAATCAAACAGTCAAACTAATCTTAGAGAAAACATCGAAACCTCAATCTGCAGTCTGCTACCTAAGAATAGCAGAATCTGGAATGTGTGAATGCTCAATTGATTGATGGCTGCGAACATGGAGATAGCAATAGTAATAATAGAAGCGTTGAAATTCATATTCCCAGCCTATTGCGCAAACGCTATGCCCGTAATCGCTGGGGGAGGTAGCTCTATCGATTTTGGAAGAAAGTTCTTCGATGGCAGACCATTGTTTGGCAAGAACAAGACTTTCCGCGGCTTCTTATTCGGCTTGGCAATTGGCTCAACAGTGGGACTCGCAGAAACTGTGCTGTTCGAATACCCGTTCTTGTTAGGTCTACTTACTTCACTGGGCGCTCTGTTAGGAGACTTGATCGGGGCTTTTTTGAAAAGAAGGCTTGGACTTGCTCCGGGGGACATGTTGCCTGTCGTCGATCAAGTGGATTTCGTCGTGGGTGCGGTTCTCGTTTCGCTGCCAGTTTATGGTTATGTGTTACGGATGGAGATTATACTAGCAGTGCTGGTTATAACTCCACCGATACATCTTCTGACGAATTTTGTCGCTTACAAGCTTGGTTTGAAAAATAATCCTTGGTAGAGGGTCTATCCACCACTGAGCTTGAGCTCTACTGTTGCTTCAAGTAGGATGTACGCGAGGAATAGCAGTATTACGCCTACAAGAAACGTCATGTAGGCCTGTCTCGGTTTATAGGCGTATTTCGTGCTTTGATACATTACCACGAGTCCGGCAACACCGAGTGTGAAGAGTATCATGGCTTCGATGCTGTCGCTGATGAATTGATATGAGAGGTCGGGATAGAGGAAGATGAACCGTCCACCGTAGTATACGGCCGCGTACGGTTTCATTATTATGTCGTACAGACCGCCGCCGAACAAGAAGATGGCAAGTGCCATCGTTAAAATGGATAGGATAAGCGTTGAAGGTTTAATCGTGGAGATTCTCTTGTAGAATTTGTTCATCGTAAATGACAACGAAGAGATTTCTCTTTTGACCTTATGTGACATCCTGTTCTTCTCCGTTTTTAGCTAGGTATTCAGCCACTTCTTTGGCCCATTCTCCTGTTAATGGATTCTCAGCAATCTCACTTAAATACTCTTTCCAAGAAATCCCTACAGCCTTCTTCCAAACCTCGTATTTTCTAGTGATGTTTTTATAGGCTTCAGAATGCGGTCTGCAGTAGGTGTTTTGGGTAGCTTCTCTGTCGCATAGTTTGCATTTCAATTCGTGGCTTCACCCAGCTTTTCTGAATGATTTACGTTGGTGCACAGTTTCCAGTTTTTCTTGCCTAATCTGACTTGAACCACGGGCCAACCGCAGACGGTGCAGGGTTTGCTTAGCAGTCTAATGCTACCCTTCTGAGGAAGCGGAGACGATGTGTTGCACGTGCCTCTGAAGTAGTTCGTGCAGCCGACGAAGCGTTTGCCCGTTTTTCTCGAGTATACGATTACGAGTTTACCCGTTTTGCATACTGGGCATGCGCCAAGTGCCCTTTCCTCAATTCTTGATTTATGTATAGCTTGGCTAAGTTGCTCGCCGATTACTTCCTCGTTTTCTTTCAGTCTCTCCAAGATTGGTCGCAGAATCTCGATTGTGCGTGCGAGGACTTCTTCTCTTCTATCTTGGTTTAAGCGGATATTTTCCATTTCTTGTTCAAGCTCCCTCGTGAGTTTTATCGAGACGACTGTTGGGCAATGTTTTTCCAGAGTGTCCAAGACTTCAAAGCCAAGATCTGTTGGTGTGATGCTCTCATTTCTTATGTATTTTCTGTCATAGATGGTTTGTATTATGTCTGCTCTGGTTGCCTTGGTTCCGATTTCCGCTCTCTCCATCTTCTTGAGTAGACTGATTGGATTGTAATGTGGCGGCGGATTAGTGAACCTACTGTCAAGAATCACCCGGTTAATGATTACGTCGTCGCCTTCTCTCGTATCGGGCAAAAGATGTTCCTGCATCTTGACATACGGTTCGTAAAAGCGCATCCAACCTCTCTTCATGATTTGAACTCCTATCAACTGGAAGCGATGGCCGTCAACGGCTATGGACACTCTTACCCTCTTCCTGATTGATGATTCGGCAAAGGCAGCCATGAATCTGTGAATGACCAGATCCCAGATTCTCTTCTTAGAACTGTCCAAATATCTGGTCGGAAGCTTTCCGGTGGGGTAAATGGCTGGATGAGCTGCGTCTTCCTTGCTTCCTTCAACAGGTCTTAGCTCTGTTTTCGCAAGAAGCGCTGCTGTAAGAATTCGGTACTCAGTAATGCCGCTCAAGCCTCTTAGTATTCTCTTGTAGTCTATTGAAGGTGGAAGTTTCTGGCTACTTGTTCTCGGATAGGATATTAAGGCATCCAAGTACAGATGTTGGGCAATGGCTGACGTGCGCTTCGGCGCAAATCTGAACAGTCGGTAGGCTTCGGCCTGCAACGAGCCTAGGTCGAACGGCAGTGGCGGCGGCTCTTGGAACACTCGAGTATCAATTTTCTCAACTACACCGTTTTTTTCTCTGCACTCTCGGACAATGGCATCCGCTTCTCTTCTAGTTTCGATCCTCTCTTTTTCGTACAGTGCCTCGAATGTCTGCTCATTCACTTTAATTGTGGCTCTTATGTCCCAATATGGAGTTGGAACAAAACTCTTGATGGCCTTCTCTCTGGTCACCACGAATTTTAGCGTTGGGCCTTGGACTCTTCCTGCGCTTATCGTTGCGTATTTTCCACTGTGATTTTTTGCTGCTGAAGTGAGTGCTCGCGAAAGATTAATGCCATAGAGCCAATCCACCTCATGTCTGGTTCGTCCGGATTCGATAAACGCAAAATCCAGATGTGGAAGCGGGTTGGTGTAAGAATGTTCCAATTCCTCCTTGGTAAGGGTTGAATATTTCATGCGTTTTGCATGTCGTTCGCGGCCATTGCAAGCAAACTTGAGTATGTTGTAGCCTATTACACTGCCCTCTATGTCATAGTCACAGGCGTCGATGAAGACGTCAGCGTTCTCCGCCAGTCTTGTAATGGCGCCGATCCACTTGCGGATTCGCTCTGCCCCTCTTTCAACCGCATATCTTGGAACCCATTTAAAGTCAAAAGCTGGATAACGACTTCCTCTACTTTCACCTGCAGCCACTGTGTACAAATGTCCTAACGATGGCACAATTACTATCTCCCCGCCTCGCTTTGCGACAAAATAGGGCACCCGGTTCTCTTCCATTCTGAGCGGCTTTTCTTTCTCGTCAAGTGCTGTTGCTATTTTTTCAGCAGCACTTGGCTTCTCAGTTATTATCAACGTATGCTTTTTCATCAGAAACCTTGACGCGCCTCTTACGGTTCTCCGCGAACTATTTCGTACACGGAAAATTAAGAATTTCTACTATCCTGCTTATCTGTGATACTTTGTTGTCTCCTTGACTGCGGCTGTTCAGCTGTTCCTGATTGTGAGAACATTTCGGGGATTTATACTCAAACGGAGAAGCCTTTGGTTTCTACGAAAAAGAAGGTTGATCCACCGCTGAGTTTGCAGTCATTACGAGGATGGAGGTTCACATGTTAGGCAATCAATAAATATTTCACATGGGTTACTTCTTTTATTGTTGAAGGTGTGTGTTACTGTGCCCCAGCGTGTTATTTGTCAAGGTTGTGGTCATCTTTTGTATGAAGGTGCTGAGCTTAGGCCTCCAGACGAGATCATGCACGAGCATGATAGCAAATGCCCAAAGTGTGGTAAGAAGCTTTCCATAATACCTGTGAACGTAGACGTTAAACCCATAAGATGAGCAGTTGTGAGGGGAGAAGAGGTTTGCAGCAGACTCACAAAACGCAACTGTATCAGGCGTACAAACAGACAGCGAAACTGACGGATTTCGCTGGCTTTGAAATGCCTCTATACTATAGGGGTATACTCCCTGAACATCTCGCAGTGAGAAACAGCATCGGTGTTTTTGACATCAGCCATATGGGTAGAGTAGCGATCACCGGTGCGGACGCTGAACGTTTTCTTAACTACGTCATAACTAACGACGTGTCAAAGCTTCTGCCAAATGCTGCTCAGTACTCTGTCATGTGCACTGAAGAAGGCGGCATAATTGACGATTTCGTAGTGTACCGGATGGAACAAGAAGAGTTTTTGGTTGTATTTAACGCAGGCAACAGGGTGAAAGATTACGATTGGCTGATCAGACATGCCTCAGGCTTCAATATCAGAATAGAGAACATATCTGACAGCGTAGCCATGTTGGCAGTTCAGGGACCGAATGCGGTAAGCGTTCTACAGAAGATCTCTTCAGAAGATTTGAGCAGAGTTGAACGATTTAAATGTGGGCATTTACGTTTGGCCGGCACTCAAGTTTTCTTGGCTCGGACTGGCTATACTGGTGAAAATGGGTTCGAGGTCTTCGTTTGGAACGCGTCATTGGCGAACCCCAGTAACGCCTTGAGCGTATGGAATGGTGTTCTTGAAGCTGGTAAGCCTTTTGGAATAGAGCCATGCGGTCTAGGAGCAAGAGACACGCTCAGGCTTGAAGCTGGGCTTTGCTTATACGGTAATGATATCGACGAAAACACGACGCCAATAGAAGCTGGTTTGGGTTTCGTGGTGAAACTGCAAAAAGACGATTTCGTAGGAAGAGCTTCTTTGCAGAGACAGAAAGATGAGGGAGTGAAGCGTAAACGAATTGGGATAGTGATGTCAGAACAGGGGATTCCGAGGCCGAGTTTCGAGATCTGCACGAATGGAGACAATAGAATAGGAGTCTTGACAAGTGGAACATTTTCACCTTTGCTCAAGCGCGGCATAGGAATGGGCTATGTTGAAGCCTCTCAAGCTCAGGAAGGAATGATCGTTAATGTGGGAATACGGGGTAGACATGCGAAAGCGAAGATCTCCGCCTTCCCGCTCTACGACACCGAAAAATATGGATATAAAAGAAAAACCTTGGTGTGAGTTAAGTGAAAAAAGCGCGTCTCCTATTCTCGATGGAAAAGTACATATGTGTGATACGCATCGTCTGAATCCCTAATCAACCGCAAGGATAATAAAACACCTTAATAACTTGAGTAGAAGAGATGGGACACGGATGAAGTTCACAGAGACTTTCTCAAAAGAGAACATCACAAACAGCCTGAAAAAGCTGGGGAAACTGAGGATCAAAGTAAGTCACGGTTCAATATTGATCTTCTCAACGTTGTTGCTCATCCTGTTTTTGGCCTTTACGATACGAGTGTTCGCACTGCGTTGGGAAATAGAAACAGGTGCTATCCACCTATCCGAGTTCGATCCCTACTATCAATATAGCCTAACGCGGTATATGGTTGACCACGGGTACGTTTCACCATTCTGGCCAACTCAATGGCTTGACACTCAACGTTGGGCTCCTGACGGAATTAATATGGCATTGGCTTTACCAGGCCTGCCTGCAACGGCCGCTTTTCTCTACAACGTGATTTCGGCTTTGGGGGTTAGAATCGATCTGATGTCTTTCTGCGCTATGTTCCCAGCGATAATGGGTACAGTTGCGTGCTTGGTCATTTACTTTCTCGGTAAGGACTTTGGCGGTAAATCTGTCGGGCTATTTGCTTCGCTGTTTCTGGCATTAAGTTCTTCATTTATTCAGCGGACGTCAGTCGGATTTTTTGACGATGAAACCGTGGGAATAATCGCTCTCCTATTGTTTACTCTTCTTTTCTTGAGAGGAATTGAAGACAGTCGCCCTGTAGGTTCCAGCATAAAGTATTCACTGGGAGCAGGTGCGGTACTGGGTTATTTCATTTCGGCATGGGGCGCTGCATACTACCCGATTGCTCTCACCGCTCTTTTCACCTTCTTGTTGATTTTGCTAAAAAGATATTCTAGGCGTCTTCTGTTAGCGTATAGCGTGACTTTTGGATTAGGGCTTTTCGTGGCAATCAACATTCCAGGTCTTAACATACCCGAAGCAAACCTCGCCACATATCCGGCTCTGCCCGTTGCAGGAACTTACCTTACCGCGTTCTCCATTCTACCAGTCGCTGGGGTTTTTGTGTTGCTCCTACTCAGTGAGGTCCTTCACGTTTCACAGTCGGCAAGATCAAAAATCTTGGTTGCTGTTCTTCTGATGGCCGTGCTAGTGGGCAGTTTTGTAGCACTGTGGCAACTTGGTTACATGCGTGGAATCGCAGGAAAATTCATCTCCGTGATAAATCCATTCATGCGAGAAGGCTCCCCACTCGTTGAATCTGTCGCTGAACACAGGATATCCTCTTGGAGCTCTATCTACTACGACATTGGTATAGGGACAATCTTCTTCATAGTGGGGCTGTTCTTTGCGACCAGAAACCCAACAAGCAGAAACCTGTTTCTGTTGTTATTTGGGCTCACTTCACTTTACTTTGCTTGCTCAATGGTTCGTCTTCTGGTCGTCATGGCCCCTGCATTCAGCCTCTTAGCAAGTATCGGAATAATCGGTCTGCTAAACCCCTTCTACACACTTCTCAGAGAACAGCCAAGAATCATTCCGAAAAAGAGGTTTGGTTTTGAGCACGTTGGAAAAGAGTTCAGCGGGACAGCAGTCTTCCTGATATTCATTGTCCTGATGACGAACTTGGCCTTTTCACCGCAGTCAGGCGGCATGCCGAAGGTAATTAGACAAGCCTATGCCCCAGTGACCATTACAGCAGGCAGCCTACCCGTAGCGCCCTACGAGCCAGTGACCGAATGGTTGGATGCGCTGAAGTACTTGAACGATTTTCAGGACTCGTCCATAGTTGTATGCAGTTGGTGGGATTACGGCTATTGGCTGACGTTTTTGGGCAACGTGACGTCGCTTGCAGACAACGCCACGATCAATTCAACTCAGATTGAGAACGTAGGTTTTGCACTCATGGCCAACGAAACGCAATCTGTGAAAATGCTGTCTCTTTACAAGGCAAAGTACATTTTGGTCTTCACAGTAACTGAGGTCAACAGTGGAAGCTGGGTTGGCTATGGCGATGAAGGAAAATGGACCTGGATGGCAAAGATCTCTGGGACAGCGAAACAAAGGTTCATAAACGAGGGCTTTATTGACGAACAGGCATCGTGGGAAAACGAAACGAGCTTTGGCAACTTTACCGATAACGCGTGGGTTTGGAGTGATACGCCGCTTTCAGGCTCGACAGTGACTGGACAGAACTCGACGATATACAAGTTGATGAGTTACGGAAAACATCGGTGGATAGAGGTGCAGGGTGAAGGCATTTCAGACCCAGACAGTTGGGTTCAGCCAACGTACTTCAAAGAAGCTTTCTTCTCAGGACTGGACCTGACTCGTACTGACGCTGGCAACAAATACGGCGGCCTCGTTCCACTCGTATGCATATACGAAGTAGACTGGACGAAGTACTACGACGATTTCCCAAGTTCCTAAGGGCGAGCGACTTTGTTCCCGAAAGCTCCAGATCAGCATAAACCAAACGAGCCCATGGTTCCTAACGGTCTCGGAGTTATCTACGTCCTAGTCAGCACGGTCTACCTCTTTCTGTTGTACTTCTTCGATGCTGTGAAGATTTCTAATGGGATTTCTCCGCCTCTAACGTTGGCTGTTTGTGTCTTGTTCGGCGGCTTCATGGGTATGCTCGACGACTGGATTGACCTCAAATGGCGGTACAAAGCATTTCTACCGTTGATTGCAGCTATACCACTTGTCTCACTAGCTTACAAGCTTCAATTCTCTGATAATCCGCTTCGCACTGCTATATCGATTCCTCTTTTGGGAACCATAGACTTCGGCGTTTACTACTACTTCCTGATAATTCCTTTGCTGGTGACCATAATCACTAACACTGTGAATCAGTTAGGAGGCTTGAACGGTCTGGAAACTCTTTGTCCAGCAATAGTCATGATCGGGCTAACGTTCGTCTCAGGAGATTACTCGGTTCTAATGTATGCGCCGATCGCGGTGTGGTTGTTGCTTGCCTTTTTCAACTTCAGAGGCAAAGTGTTTGTGGGCAACACAGGTTCTTTCTCAATTGGGATGACGTTGGCCGCTTTTGCGATCATTTCTGACCTCAAACTTGACCTAGTGATTTCGCTCCTGCCATACATCTTCAACTCAGCTTTGATCCTGTTGACCTTCTTCTTTTTCAGAACCAAGGCAAAAGCCTCTTTCGACGGGAAAAAATTGTCTTCAGACCATAGAAGAAGCTTGTTCACACTGATCACCTACCACCGTCCGTTGACTGAACGACAAGTCGTCTTGATAATCTCGCTCTTAGTCGCAATGTCCACTCTGCTCGCACTGCTGGTTCAGAGACTACCTGTCTGAGAGTTAGTTGAAACGACACTACGATAACTTTTAATAATAAGTCGCCCTGTGGATGAGAGCAGTTGGCGGGTGAGTGGACCTCCACCCGTTCCGCCATGATAAACCCCGGTGTAGGAGGTGAAAGAGTGACAGTTGACAGTAGAAACGTGACGCTGACCGCTGTATTTGCAGCCCTTTATGTTGTAATCAACGTGCTTCAAATGAGCTCTATCGGTAACCCAACCGTCTACGGACCGATCCAGTTACGCATCGCTGACTGTCTGATCGCTTTGGCTGTATTGTTTGGCTGGCCCGTTGTTGGCGGGGTCACTTTTGGATGTCTTCTCACGAACGCTTACTACTTCCTTGGGACTCAAGACGTCATCTTCGGACCTGTTGCCAACTTGATTGCAGCAAGTCTAGTTCTCGTGCTTCGCAGACATAGATTCTTGGCCTGTGTCGCTGGGGCATTACCCATAGGACTTGTAGTGGGAGCTTATCTTTCGATATTCTTTCCGTTTCTTACGCCGCCAGAGGTTTTCAGTGCTTTGCCGCCTATAGCAGCCATGATTGTCAGCATAACAATCAGCAGTCTGATCGCAGTAGCAGGGATTGGTTACGCATTGCTTTCAATAATGGGAAGGCCAAGCATAATAGATTCGTTGGAGTCACATGGGCTGAGAGTCATAGTCTGAGTCAAGCCTAGAACATCCTAGAACCTTGATTGTGTTCACATGAACCTTTCAAGTTTTGTTAATCCAATTATTTCTTCGAAATCCAATCCCAACGCGTCCAAGACTTGGTCGAATGTTGAGTGCAGATAGGCTACGTACTTGTCAACGTCGATCTCGTTCTTCGTTGCTAACTCAACAGGCTTCACGTGGGGTTCCTTGGTGGTCTTGACGAAACTTATGAGGTCGCCCGCTTTCAGTTCTGCGCCGTTTTCTTTCAGCATCTTCGCGGCCTTGACATGCTGCGGTGTGGTCTTAGTGTAGTGCGCAAGTTCTTCACCTAGAACCACGTTGAACGCTAGCTCACTCATGTTTTCCCATGCGCGCCTCCTCAGTTGCATGTAGCAATCGCGGACGACTTCGCCGATGTCTTTCTTCGCGTTTTCGAAATCTATGGGGTTTTTCACTTTTGCTAGGCGGTCTTTCATCTTGTCGAAGGCTTTTTTGATGAAAACAGGGATGTGTTTTTTCTTGCCCGTTAATCCCTTGACGTCCACGGTTCCGTCTTCTAGAACGCCGAGGTAATTCTTCTTGCGGGAGCTAAAGACGGAGTACCTGTAGATCTTGTCCACGTCTAGGCTCATTTTCAACTCATGCTCGGTCCAGTGGGCTAGTTCTTCGATTTGCTGTTTTGAGGGATTTTTCAGGAAGAGGCTGTCTGTGTCTCCGTAGAGCACTTGGATGCCGAGTTGTTCTGCCTTGTTGAGTATTTTGGTTATCGAGTGTCTGCCGATTGCCGCCGTCGCCTCGGCTACTGGTGGGCAGTACAGGTCAAAGCTTTCGGCTCCGAAGACTCCGTAGCTTGCGTTCAGAATTACTTTGAGTGCGCCTTGGGTGATGTTGTACCAGCTTCTCAGGTCCGCGCTCAAGGTTTTGTCTTTCGTTCTGGGCTTATACCATTGTACTCTTAGGTCTCTTAATGAGCCGATCAGTAGGCTTTCTAGAGCTCTTTTTTTGGTGCAAACCCAGTGTGGCGTGTCTGGGATCAGGTTGCTTCGGCACTCAGGGTGCGAGCATAGAATTGATTGGTAGCCAAGGTTCCAGACTTTTATTATTGATGGGTATAGACTTGGGAAATCCATCACTGCAACGTTGAAGTGTACGCCCTGCACAGGCTCGACGACTATTGCTCCCTTGTATTTTTTGCCTTTAATTATTGCCTTGGTCGCCGTCTTGCCTTTCATGGCAAGTATGTCTTCAGGAGTGGGGATGAGCATGTTTCTGTGGCGGTGTTCTCGTTGCAGGAAGTTTCTTATCCAGCGTGATACGCCTTGGCGGCTGACGTCTTCCATGGGCATGCTGCTTATTCGCGCCAGAACAAGGATCAGTTTCATGACTAGCTCGTCTTCGAAGCTTGTAAGGTTGAAGGTTATTTCAGAGTCTCTGAAACAGTATTTGGCGATTTCTGTGTAGGTCAGTTCGCCCAAGCTCTTGGTTAGCGGTATTTTTTCGAGTTTAATCAAGGCTCTGCCTACGTCGTTAAGGGTTACGTCTCGGTAGCGATTGTTGAAAGCGTAGATCTGGATCGATCGGTTGAAGAGAAACTTGTACAGGTCAATGTGTACACCGTAGCTCAGAAGGCATGAGCGTTTACCTACTTCTATCGGGATTTCGCTTTGTCTGAATCCTAAGTGATCTCTGGCTCTGTGGGCTAGGTAGCGCAGGTCAAAGTCGTCACCGTTGAAGGTCAAGACAAAGGGGTAGTCCCATAAGGCGTCAAAAACAGTTCTTATCAGCTTGTCTTCTGAATCAAAGTATTCAATGCCCACGTCCGCTTGCAAACGCTCCGTTCCTTCACGGACTCCTTCATGCCTCAAGACCAAGACTTTCTTCAAACCGTCAGAGCCAAAGAGTGAAACACACACAACTTGGTATGCTGCCTCTCTCGGATCTGGAACCCTTGTCGGGATGGGAGCAAGAACTTCTATGTCAAGGGCTACTCGGCGAAACTTTGGGGCTGGATACTCCAAGAGTCTAGCCCATTCCTCAATGAACCCCAATTCCTCTGCCGTTGCCTCTCCGAAGATGTCACGTATCTTCCTAACCGTTTTTTCAGCGTCTTCAACTCTACTTGGTATGAGGTCGCCGTTCTTGACTTCGTAAATCATTCCAGGCAGAAGGTGCTTGTCATAAATGTATGATTGGTAATACTTTATCGTTGACTCCCAAACTTTAATGTCCAGTGGAGCGATCTCGGTTCCCGCGACTTTTGGGAAGTCTTCTGGAATTATGTCCCTGATGCATCCTGTCGGGCGCCCTCCAATGGCCAACGGGTCTTTAGTCACGATTTTCGTCACTTTCACTTCCTTGTCAAGCAGGGGGTCGAACTTGTCCACGATTTCAAAATGGTCCAAGCCTTCATGGTGGGCTATTCTGTTCATTTTTTCCAGTTCGTACTGGGAGAGGTTGGTCAAGCAGTACGGACGGTGCTGGGTGTTGTCCAACCAGAAGTATATCTGGCCAGAAACCGGCTCGTAAAGCTTGATCACAGCTTTTCCTTCATGGCCGTCGTAAGTGGCTGACACGAAATAGGAGGGTGAAAGATTCTCTGGAGCTAAGGGGCGACTGACATGTTCTCTTCTTTTTGTGGTCACGTTTTTTGGTGGCGTCAGAGCCTCCGCTACTATCTCTTTCTGTGGTTTGATCTCTGTCTTGGAGAAATGATCCAGGCGTTGTTGCGCCATCGAATCTCTAACCTAGCTAGGTTTATGAGCAGTGTAGCCTAAAATCTCTTGCTAGTGATCTAATCTGTCCTGTTGACTGTTTTCTTCTCTGGCAGTCTTGACAAGCTGTCGCGCTTTAAATGCGTGCTCTTCAAGTGAGAGATCACACGCATTCATTCTTCCTTGTGATGAATGCTTATACATGTTGATCGTTTGAATTGCCTCTAATCTTATCTACATCCTCACGGTTGTTTATGGACGTGTGAAACAATTGCTCAAGGAAGCTTGGACGCTCGCCATTGAAACTCTTAGCTGGATTGAGATGCAGAGACTGAGTGAACGGCTAGCTTTGGCCAGAACAGTGAGGCAGTTAGGCATATACGACTCCGACGCCGTTCGCATGGCTCATCTACTAGTGTGTGAAACCATAAGACGACAGAACTTCATAGACAGGTTCATCAACAACGCCCTAAAACCAAAAAAAATCAGCGAATTCAACCTCGGCGTTCAAGCATTTCTACGGCTTTATGTCTATCAAAGTCGAATAGTGAAGAATTGGTCTAAGATAGACGTTAGAGAAGCTGAGAACACGGTCAGGACGGCTCGTTCTATTCTCGACTGGAGAACACTGCAGGAAGTTGAGCCGATTCTGGGCACTTTACTGACGCAAAAGCCAGAAGTGGTGTTCAAGGATGTAAGCGATGAAGAGCGAATCGGGCTTCACACTTTTCATCCAACATGGTACGTGAAGTATTGTTTCAAACTCTTCGGCCGGAATGAG
>Ga0172366_10002805_pt1 | contig 13684 bp, 14 predicted proteins | sample LakKivSesite69cm_FD_114533 | JGI IMG/M metagenome (GOLD analysis project Ga0172366, IMG submission 114533) | Sediment microbial communities from Lake Kivu, Rwanda - Sediment site 69cm | ecosystem: Environmental > Aquatic > Freshwater > Lake > Sediment | place: Rwanda: Western Province, Lake... | reverse complement strand
GGGTAATATCTCTCAGATCAGGCAGATGGCCGGGATGCGCGGATTAATGACCGACCCCTCGGGGAGAATCATAGATTTCCCCATTAAGTCCAGTCTGCGGGACGGACTTACCCCGATAGAGTACTTCATTTCCACCCATGGCGCTCGCAAGGGGCTGGCTGATACTGCTTTGAGGACGTCGGATAGCGGTTATCTCACCAGGCGCCTCGTTGACATAGCCCAGGATGTCATCGTGACCGAAACAGATTGTGGAACCACCGAGGGAATCTGGATATCCCGGCAGACTACGGACGGGTCGCTTCCCCCGTTCGAGAACCGCATTATGGGCTACCTGGCGGCAAGCAAGATTGTTGACCCGAAGACGAACAAAGTCATTGTTGACAGGAACGAGGAAATCAGCGAAGACAAGGTGGAACGGATCCTTGCATCGGGTGTCAGCCGGGCACACGTGAGGTCGCCTCTAACCTGTCGGTCCCGGTTCGGCATCTGCCAGAACTGCTACGGAAGGGACCTGGGAAGGAAGCAACTGGTAAGGGTCGGCACCGCTGTCGGTGTCATCGCTGCCCAGAGTATCGGCGAGCCCGGCACTCAGCTTACTCTCCGTACTTTCCATACCGGGGGCGTGGTTGGCGTTGATATTACCACCGGTCTGCCGCGCGTCGAAGAGCTTTTCGAGGCCAGGACGCCGGATGGCAGTGCCGTGATTTCTGAGATTGACGGTGCTATCGAGGTGATTCATACCGATGGCACAAGCGCCGTTAAGGTCATCAGCTCCGAATACTATTTGGACGAATACCCCATGCTGCCCGGAGCAGAGCTAGCCGTGAGCGAGGGACAGGCGGTGGATGCTGGTGACGTCCTCTTTTCTCTGCCGAAGAAAACCGGTAAGAAATCGGCGGCTGCCAAACGTGGGGAGGCGGGAGAATCTCAGGCTATAGCCGCTAGAGTGGCCGGCCGGGTCGTTGTTGCGGATGACCATGTTTCTGTCAGGTATGAAGAGAGGGAAGAGCGGGAATACAATGTTTCTCGCGGCACATATCTGCTTGTTCAGTCGGGCGATACCGTCAAAGCTGGCGACAGGCTCACTAGAGGCCCCGTTGACCCTCACGACATCTTGCGTATCATGGGCAAGGACGCGGTCCAGCAGTATTTAATAGACGAAATACAAAAGGTATATCGGACGCAAGGCGTGACCATACATGACAAACATATTGCCGTCATTGTTCGGCAAATGTTGGGCAACGTCAGAATTGTTTCCTCCGGAGACACCAAGCTCCTCCCCGGTGAGTTGGTCGGTCGGTTTGACTATGAGGACATAAACGCCAAGGTATTGGCCGAGGGAGGCGAGCCGGCAACGGCCCAGGCCGCGTTTCTGGGCATAACCAGGGCCAGTCTAAGCAAGGACAGCTGGTTGGCCGCGGCTTCTTTCCAGGAGACCGGCCGCGTCCTCGTTGGCGCTGCTATCAAAGGCAAGGTGGACGGGCTTCGTGGTCTCAAGGAGAATGTTATTCTCGGGAAGCTTATCCCCTCCCGGGTCCTCGCTCCCAGCCCGGATGATGACAGGAAGCTGGTGGCCGCGCAACTCCCTAAAGAGGAGATTCCTGCTCCGGGATTAGAAACCCCGGGTGAGCTCGCGACTTCTGAAGGTTAGCCATGCGGCTCATTTCAGGCAAAACGGCGGCTGAGGACAGCCCCGTTGATTTTGACCTTCGCCCCAGGCGCCTGGCTGAGTTCGTAGGCCAGGAAAGAATCAAGAACAATCTGAAGATTGCCATCCTTGCCGCCAAGAAAAGAAGCGAACCGCTGGACCATATCATTCTCTACGGCTCGCCTGGCCTGGGAAAGACCACGCTCGCTTACATCATCGCTGCCGAGATGGGAGTCGATATCAAGGTCAGCTCCGGGCCGGCGATAGAACGCACCGGAGACTTGGCAGCCATTCTCACCAATCTGCATGAAGGGGATGTCCTTTTCATAGATGAGATACACAGGCTCAGCCACACAATCGAGGAAAAGCTCTATCCTGCAATGGAGGATTTTGTCTTCGACATCTTCTTGGGGAAAGGGCCGGCTGCCAGAAATCTGCGCTTGCATCTGCCGCACTTCACATTGATCGGGGCCACGACGCGCTTCGCTCTCATGAGCCCCCCTCTCCGCGATAGGTTTGGTGTGCCCTACCATCTTGGCTTCTACGACGAGGCGGCAATACAGGCGATTTTGGTAAGGTCGGCAGCTATCCTCAAGGTGAAGGCAGAGAAAGAGGGACTTGTTCCGATTGCCCGGCGTGCTCGAGGTACGCCTCGCGTAGCCAATCGTCTGCTGAAGAGAATAAGAGATTATGCTCAGGTCATGGCGGACGGAGTTATCACCGGAGAGGTGGCCCTGGAAGGTCTTTCAAAGCTGGAAATAGATTCGGTCGGCCTGGACGACATTGACCACAGAGTGTTGCACACGATAATTGATAAGTTCGACGGTGGCCCCGTCGGGCTCGACACCATCGCTGCCTCGATTAACGAGGATGCGGACACTATCATGGATGTCTACGAGCCCTATCTTCTTCAACTGGGCTTCTTGGAACGGACCCCTCGGGGCAGAGTGGCTGGCCGCCTTGCTTATGAACATCTGGGTCTGCCCTATAAGAAGGACGCTCGGTCACAGCCCGGATTGTGGAACCAGAAACAGGGTTAATCTCGGCGTCCAGCCCGTAGCCATTACTTGGCTCGTTAGGTCCTCTCGCAGTCTCCGGTTCGGTGGCTGGCCTGCCCGGGCAGCGACATTGGCAGGGTGGACGCGGGGGCTCTCAATAAAGGATTTCCTCGGGCCTATTGGTAAGCCTTGGCTTGCATCCACAACGGGACGGCAAAGGCGCACAGGGAAAGGATTAACAGCAGCCAGCTCCACGCAATATGTCCTCCGCTGGATGCGAGCACCGCGAGCAGGATTACCAGCGGTGGAACGACCAGACTGACAATCTTGTATCTGCGCTGCCTGACGCGGATGAAGGCCACGGTTCCTGCCGCCAGAGCAATGAAGCTCACGACTATCCAGATTGCATTTGTCTGTAGCCTCGCCGCCCAGTCAGTTGTCAGGAATTGGTTTCCTCCGCCCAGTGACGAGAACCACGTGAACGTCACTATCATGGGAGCCAGCATTAGCGATGCATACAGCCAGTCCCTCCTGGCAGTCTGCCTTACTATATGGATGAACACGAACAGTGCCAGCGGAATGTAGATCAGCGCCGCTATCCAGCCCCAGCCCTGCGGAAGTGAAAGCAGCAGTATGGCGCTCACCACCACGGGCATCAGATAGTATCCTAGCCAGGGGAAAATCCATATGGGCTTGCCTCGCTGCCAGCCATAAATGGCCATGGCCACGGTGAGTGCCAATACGATTGACACGCAGGCCACGTTTCGCCAGTAGTACGAAGCGAACAGCGCAGCCACCAGAAGGTGAGGCAGCGCGCTGAAAATCGCGTCTTTCCAACTGCCTTGAGCATGTGTTTCATACATTTGCTCGGCGATCAGCTCGGGCGAGCCCAGGGACTTTATCGCGATCCTGCTTGCCTCCTCCCTGCTTAACCCCTCCTCCTCCAACTCCCGGGTCTTGTCTTCGAGGTGCGCGTAAAGCTCCGCGGCCGCCCCGTCCCTTATTGTCTGGTCAATCCTGAGGGAAGCCTTAAACCTGTTCAGATAGTGGCTTGCGTGATTGACCATTGTCCTAGGTCGTCTCCGGCTGTATGACTGATTTGACCGCTGTAGAAAAATCTTGCCAGGTAGCCAGCTTTCTGGCCAGGACCTGCTGTCCTCTCTCTGTTATGTAGTAATAACGCCTTTGCTGCCCGTTGGGCAATATCTGCCATTTGCCCGTTATAAGGTTGTCCTTCTCCAGGCGGTGAAGAGCAGGGTAAAGGGTCCCCTCCTTAAACTGGAAGTACCCGTTGCTCCTTTTCTCCAACTCCTTCACGATCTGATAGCCGTACGTGGGCTGATGGCTGATCAGGCAGAGCAACAGAGAATCCGTGTTTCCCTTCAATAACTCACGCTCGTAGTTCATAGCTACACCTCGCTCAATAGGCGAACTGCCATTGTCACTATAACATCGGGTAACCCGAGTGTCAATGGCTTTGACAATCCTGGCCCCGTTGCGATTGCCGGAATGGGGTCGGTGGGTATTGTTACGCGCGGCGCCTCCGTTTTCATCCCCGGGATAAAGGGTCGAGGGTCGGGTCGGTGCCTTCTTTCTATCTATGGTTTGCCGCATGGGCACCCTTCTGTCATGATTCCGGTTCACAGAAGGAGGGCTGAAAGACCATCCTTCAGCCCTCCTCCCCTATCTGAACGCCGCGGCGGTAAGTATCGTCGCATTTGCGCCGTCAATCTTTGGCAATACGGATGCGCAATTTCTGAACGTCGGTATTCGCCCGTGCGGCGTTGTCGCTCACCTGCACCGTGAAGTTGTAGCTGCCTTTCTTGGTTGGAGTCCCTGAGATGACGCCGCTTACAGCGTCCATCGTAAGACCGTCGGGTAGGTGGCCCCGGACTATACTCCATGTATAGGGTAACGTCCCCCCCGGCGCCAGCAGGGTGAAATTGTAGGCGGCTGCCACCGCGCCATCGGGTGGATTGATCGTGGTAATCGTCAAATCCTCGCCGGAGGCAATGTTAATAGTGTACCGCTGGCTATCGCTTTTCACCGGTTTTGAGTTGTCGGATACTCTTACGGTAAACGTGAAATCACCGCCAGTCGTGGGCACTCCGGAAATGGTCCCGTTGCCCGAATCCAGGTCTAGCCCTGCCGGCAAAGTCCCTTTGGCGATGGTCCATGTGTACGGAAGCTTTCCCCCACTGGCCATAAGTGTGGCGTTGTAGGAGGCTCCGACGGCGCCATTCGGAATAGACAGCGTCACGATCTTTACGTGCTTTGTACTCGGCTCCACTATCTGCGGAGTCGTCATACTCAGCTTGACCACCGGTTTGACAATTATCTTGCCGGAACCGGTTACGTTGACCGACCTCTCAGCGTCGAAATCGAAGAGCAGCGCCGTTGTCTCGCCTGCCACGATGCTAAAAGGCCGGACGAACTTCAGCTTACCGCTCGGCAAGACAACATCCTGTAGTTCTCCATCACCCAGCCTGACCTGCACGTTGCTTATCGTCATCCTGATTTGAGTGTAATTCCCCGGTTCCAGCTCGGCAACCGCCAGGACCTCCTCCAATCCCCTTACTTGAAGAAGGTCGAATGTCTCGTTCCCGGCCAGTATTGCCACCGGCAGCCAGCCCGCTTCCTCGTTGGTGGAGTTGTCTCCCCACTGTTCGCCTTCTTGCTCTTGTTCCTGCTCCTGAGTCTGATTCTGTCCTTGGCCTTGTTCCTGTTCTTGTTCTTGCTCTTGCTCCTGTTCGGCTGCAGCCTTATGTACTTCGACGCTCTCCACCGTCACCATTATGCTGGTGACCTCTTCGTCAGGCGGCGCGTCGGTAACCATTATCTGCAGTGTCCCTTTGGCCTGCACACTTTGAGGTGCAGCATAACCGGCAACCAGCATCGCAACCATGGCTAAAGCTGCCACTACCGTCACAACTAGAATGCCTATTTTCATGATCTCTTCCTCCTTTTCATTTCATCCGTCGGTCCTGCTTCTGCATACTGATAACGACAAAGGGCCACAAGTGTCAGGTCGAATCGATTGCGGGTGCGTCCTTCTGTTATTCGAGTGAGCGGGCGCCGCTCTCGCTGATCTGGGGCTTGAGGAGGTATCTTCCGTTGTTGCCCGTCTTCACCACTGTGATATCGAAGGTGAAGCTGGTGACCGTGTCTGTTGTAACCTCGAATGACGCCGACATTTGCAGCTTGCTGCTCGGCAGCTTCACGGTTACGCTTATCCCGGTTGACTCCAATTCGCCGACCACTCCGCTGACATAGATGACTACATGTGAATACTGCCCCGCCGGGACATCGCCCCTCCAGATTTCCTGGTAGTCCTCTCCTTGAAGCTGCGTCAGGTCCACAGTCTTCGTCTCCGGCGTAAACTCAAGCGGTTTCACTGAGCCCGCGGCTCGCAGGACCACTCTGGATATTGTCACATTAAGGCTTTCGAAGTCGCCGATAGCGTTGGGCTCATCGCTGATAAGGAAAGCAAAGTTGCCCTCGGTGTTTGGCACCAGGGTCTCTGGAATGACTCGAGGCAGTATCACCAGGGTGGCCACGAGGGCCACGACTAGCACGGCGACCGTCGCCACGGCCGCTGGCCGGGAAATCGCGCTCAAGAATGACAGGGCTGGCGTCGCTTGTCTCCGCTTATCCAGGGCCGCATGGAACCTCTGTCCGGCCGCCCTCTTTTCATCGGGCGACGGCGTAAAAGCATAGGTCTTCTGAACAGCATGCATGGACTTCAGCATAGGCCTCAATTTGTCCGCGTACTCGGGGTACTGCGACAGGCAATCTGCCGGACTCTCCCCACGGTTAATACGGTCTACGCATTCGTCCAGTATCCGATCGAAATCTTCGCTCATTATTCTTCTACTCCCATGACCGCCCGCAATTTCTCTATCGCCGCCCTCTGCATTTCGCGGACCGCGCCATCGCTCTTGCCCAGTATGCCGCTGACCTCCTTTGATGTGAGTTCCCCGAAGAAACGAAGGTTTATGACCTCTTTCTGTTCCACGGTGAGCTGACTCATTGCCTCGGTAACCCGCTCAAACTCCATTCTTTTCTCGGCGCCGTCAATGGGGCTATCGTCGGCTGGTAACCCCGCCAAATCGATTTGCACTGTCGTGTGCTTGCTCATCTTTCTGATGTGGTCTACGGTGAGGTTATGAGCGATGCGGAACAGCCACGCTTGCATCGGAACGCCTTGTTCCCGGTACGATTTCAGAGACATCAGTGCTTTCAAGAAAACCTCGCCGGCGATATCTTCGGCTTCTTCCCTGCTGCCGATATGAACGTAAACATAGCGCGCAATCTTGTCGTAGTACTCCTCGTACAAACCAGCCAGCCTGGTTTCATACTCTTTTGTCGCGGATATGTTCTCACTGTTACCTGTATTCATCCACCTGTCCCGGTTGCATTATAGCTTATCAAGCGCGCCGGAGACCGCGACACGGAACAGCTGTTTCATCCACCTCATATAACGAAACGGTGGGCATGATGTCAGGCGTCGGACAAGGGAAAGCTGCTTCTCCGGTCAAAAATATCCTCCCGCATGCAGAGTCAGCTTCGGCGGCATGTGCGCCTTCTGCTAAAATAGGCACGGTGAAGAAGGGTTTCTGGGCAGTCGAGCCCGCAGTTATGACTTGTGAACGGGCAAATCCTTCGGAACACGCGTTTACAATCAGGAGGTGACGGATATGGGTGCGTTCGAGGATTTCACCAAATTGATAAGGCAGACGGACACCATGCAGGCTCTTTACCAGAGTCTGGAGAAGGAGCCGGCCAAGCTGCTGGCTGCCATTTGCCGGGAATATGAAGTCACCAACAAGGCGGTCCCCGACCATCATCTCAATCTGGCTGGGTACTTTGGCGAGCCGATGCTCAGGGCGTTGGTGGCGGCGGACCTCGTTACCAGGGAAAGGGAAGACAGGTTTTCCTTGTACGGCTACAAGCCGACCGAGACCGGGCTTAAGTATTACCGGGCTATGCTCAAAGAGAAGAAGATCTAGTGTATAGGCTCGTTGATACTCATGCCCATCTTGATGAACTGAAAGACCTTGAGCTGGCCCTCAAACAAGCCGAAAAAGCCGGCCTCGTTGCCATAGTTGCCGTGGGGTCGGACCGCCGGTCAAACATAAGGACGCTGGAAATAGCCGGACAGCATCCACACTTTGTCTACCCCGCCTTAGGCTTGCATCCCTGGGAACTCGGCAATCTTGGGACCTCCGACATAGATGATAGCCTGCAGTTCATCGAGCAGAACATTGTCTCGGCGGTCGCCGTCGGTGAGATAGGGCTGGACTATGATAAAAGGGTGTTGAAGGTAGCTTCTAAGGAGTTCCAGCAAGTGGTTTTTCGCCGGCTTCTGAGCATAGCCGGGAAGCATGCTAAGCCCGTGTCAATTCACAGCAGGTATGCCTGGAAAGACGCCCTGAGCTTGGTCCGGGAATCCGGCGTGGAAAGGGCCGTCTTTCACTGGTTCACCGGGTTCTCCAGTGTTCTCAGAGATATTATCAACGGAGGCTATTCTGTTTCTGCCACGCCTGCCGCGGAATACCATGAGGAGCACAGAAGGGCCGTTAAGGAAGCTCCCCTGGAAAGGCTGTTCCTGGAAACAGACAGCCCGGTCACGTATGGAAGGGCTGTGCGCTACGAGTCCCGGCCGGCCGATGTCGCCAGAAGCCTGCGGGCTGTGTCTGAACTTAAGGGAGTCGGCGAAGCCACCATCGCCGAACAGACAACGGCAAATGCCATCAATTTCTTTTCTTTGGGCTGACATCCCAGGTCAGCTTTGAAACCACTTGCCATTTGTCCGGCAATCGAGCTAAGATTTGCGGTGAAATCCAGGGGGCTTCCCGGAAGCCGTCGGACTTCTCGGGTTAATTCAGGTAAGGAGGTCAGAGAATGGTAAAAGCGATAGAGGGGGAGAGCAGTTTTCAGAGCGTCGTTTTGCAGTCCAAGTCGCCGGTCTTCGTAGATTTCTGGGCGCAATGGTGCGGGCCGTGCCTGGCTACCGCTCCGATTGTAGAGGAATTGGCCACAGAATATACCGGCAAGATAGATTTCGCCAAAGTGGATGTTGATGCAAATGGTCCCCTGGCTGCCAAGTACGGAATAGCGTCTATTCCGACCATGATTGTTTTCAAAGGCGGTCAGCCCGTTCAGCAGATTATCGGGTATAGGGCCAAGAAAGAACTCAAGAAACTGCTGGACGACGTTCTCGGGCAGTAGAGCAGCCGGCTTCAGGCAAAGAAGTCACGGATTGAGCCGAACTCTTGGGGCAGGAGCGCTAACACTAAGGGCAACTGGGCAATCAGAAACTTGGCCACGGCCGACTGGCTGATAGTTGCCTCTGAGCCCGGGTAGATCTTAGCTACGATGGCGAGGGCGGCGGCGGACAACAGAAGTCCTACGAAAACACCCAGCAGGAATCCTATGAGCCTATCCAGCCAGCCGAGGGCCGCCAGGCTGACCAGCTTGGCTATGAAGTGACCGACCAGGCCGGCCACCACCAGTGTGGCAATCAGGATGATGGCGTAGGCGGCTACGCTGGCCCAGATGGCCCCACCCGGAGACAGCACGCCGGCAAGCGCGCCATAATAGCGGCCGGCCAGGATTATGCCGCCTATCAACCCGGCGATTCCGAAAACCGTCCTGATGATTCCCTGCCGCAGCCCCACAAATCCGAGCAGAAGTGCAGCAACTATAATCAGTATGTCTAGCCAGTTCATCGAATGCCCTTCCTTTGGCTCATTTTATCATAGGATTGAAAACCCGTTGGCATGGCATTCGTGCTTCTATTCATGCAACCCTCGAGTAGCGGCGTCCCTCCATGGGAATAGGGTTGTGCAACCACCTCCTCCCATCACAGTCCGTAAACAGACTTCGGCGCCAGATATTGCGGGAATCTATCCAGCAGTGCCAGACGAACAAGATAGCACATATGGCATGCGTCAACATATCCGTCGTCGTGCGGAACTTCGTATTCCTTAGCCAGTAGGGCAGGCCCTCCGTTGATCAAAGGTCCGCAAATTGGATGCAAATCAGCGTCATACTGTCTGACCATCTTCGACAGAGGGATATCCCACATATTGCCCATACTCAGGCCCTGGCAGAGATGAACATTGCCGTGTGCGTCCAGATGCACCCTCCCGGGATTTCGCAGGTCTTCGTGGGGACACTCCGTGAATTCGCTCCACGGTCTGCGTGGAAGGCCTGCTGTCAGCTTCTCGACTGCTCTCCCTTTGAACATTGCGCCGCCACCGATGACGGGCTTTCCCCTGCCCTGCCCCTTGTCCACAGCCTCTTCAACCGTGGGCTTGCCAATACAAATTGATGTGCATGGCATACCCAAACGTCTGGCAGCCTGCAAGGCATGCTTGGCCGGACTTGCCGCACAGTCTTCGTGATGAAATGAGTCGTCGCTTACGCTTAGGTCGGATACTTTCAAGTCCCGCAGTGGCCTCAACCACAATTCGGCATCCTCGGTGGACGTTGCCCAGTACGCATTCGTCACTATTCCTGTCTTGAATCCCATATCGCGGGCCATTCTGATGCCCTCGTGCATGAGAGCGTAAAATAGAAATGGTTCACCGCCTTCGAAATACACCCATTCGATCGTTCCGATTTTCGGCAGCTCGCCGTAGACCCTCTTCATCTGGTCCAGCGTGAAGGTCCCCTTCGCCCTCGGGCTGCTGTAAACGAAACAGTGGTCGCATTCCGAATCGCACTTGTAGCTCAGAAGAAAATGTATTCCTGTCAGCATTGCGATTCAAGCCCCTTTCTTGTCCATCGCTTTGAGTCGTCTCAGGGCCTTTTCGTATCGTTTGTCTCCCTTCGCCCATTCCTCGAGTCCGGAGCACGGAAAATCATGACACTGGTTGCAGAACTCCAGACCCTTCTTGTCAATACAGCACTGGAGTATCCAGCAATCAGCAGACCAGTGCCTGGCCCTGTCTCCTTTATCTGTGGAGACCAGTTCTGCCTGAGCCATTCTGCGATTGTGCTGGCTAGCTCCTGGTCGTTAGACGCCCAGCGAATGTCGCATTCTTCACAGTCGAGCCCGCAAGCCCCCATCAATGGGTTATCCCTGCTCATTCCCGACCTCCTACTGAAATCGTAGTCTCACAACCGGTCTCATCCCGCTTCGCATTCGAGCTTGCGCTCGCAGTAGGAGCACATCCACGAGGGACATCTCGGAAGCTGCAATGGAGATGTTGCCTTTTTCAGTAGCTCAAGCCGGCGAAGTGCTTCAGCTTTGACCGCATCCACTTTTCTGAAGGTCACGTCGTAGACCATCAGTTTGGCATCCTCTTTGGGAACCCTGACATAGTAGAGCAACAGTCTGCCTTTGGTGTTCCCCGTCAGGGCGCAGTCAAATCCCAGGCGGAGGAAGTAATGAGGGAATGCGATGGGCAGGCGTTCTCTTTCCACCAGCGAAGCGAATTTCGGGTCGCGCAGGATGGTGGGCACATTCCGCCAGGTTTGGACCAGGTCGGCGAGCGGCGCGTGTTTCACGGGAATCTTCTGTGATTCGCCGGGGGCGCCGAAGCGCAGTGAATCGCGGAGCGCATCGAGAAATCCGAGTTTATCCATGGAGCGAAGATATTCTTCCTTCTCTTCCCGCACCTCTTCATTTGGCTGGGAGCGTTCGAAATACGCTTTGCGAGGGAAGACAATATCGTTGATGCCGAATACATCCGATGACTGAGTTCCCGCCATCTTGCTGAGAAGTTGGTCGCAGGTTGTGCTGTCGGCGCAGATTTCCCCGGCCAAATCTGCTATCTCGTGCAATGCCGGCGCCGATGTGGTTGCGCAGTCGCATACGCCCGAATAGTCGCACTGCCTGTTACCCCAGGGGCAGACAGGGAGGTTACCGGGGTCGTTGGAAATGAGCGCTTGCACGAGGAGGTCTCGTCTCCGGCACATTTCCTCTCGAATCGCCTTCAGGTCGGGGAAAGTAACGTGATAGACGGCTAGTGGAGGGGCCGGGGGCGATTCCTCGGCGGACCTCCGATAGATGATGATTTCTCCATCGTGGGCATTGACCATGGCGCAGTACATGCCTAGCTGCTCGACGTCGCTAGGTCTCGCTCGCAATAGGTCCTGGGTGTCCAGCGGGGCCGAAGTTGTCTTCACCTCCACCGGCACCTTTTCGTAGATATCAATCTTGCCCACGATGCCTTCCGCTTCTACGAACTGCTCCAGGTATTCTTCGCTGGACACGGCCGAGCCGAAGGTCTTGTGAAAGCCGCTGCCTGCCCACATGAGCTGCTGCTTCTCCAGCGGAGGAACGATTTCGGGGTACTTTCTCCTGAAGTACGCCTGCTTGAGGTTAAGCAAGTCGGTCACGGAGACGCGATACGGAGGCCGTCGCGTTTTCAGGCCCTGCATCAAGGCATCTTTGACCGAGCGGTTGGCCTCAATATGGGAAACATAAGATGCAATTTCAAAATCAGCCATTTTGTCTTGAGGATTAACTGCAGAGTTATTTTCGAAGAACATATTAGCACTGTTGGACAGCCCTTGACAAAGTTTTGTCTTCCTACCATACTCTCCTTTAAGGTTACTAAAAGGAAACTAATGGAGAGGTAAGGCAAATGGGCATTGTTATTCGGACTGTCTTTAATAGCCAAGGATGGGCGGGCCGTTGCAAGGACCCGTACAAGGACCCACGATGTTACCGCTGTATCGAGGGCGAGGTCAATGTAAATGGCAAGAAGCCCCTAAGAGTGGATGGAAATGGATTTTGCGAGGGAGACATCCACGACGGGGAGCTATGGTGTTGGGAACAGACCTTGTGCACGGAGAGGTCTTTCTGGGGCAATCCGCAGCGCAAGAAGTGGGGGCGGCGCGCCTATCCGGAGGAAAGCGTTTACCTCGTCTACGTTGAGCCTAACGGTTCCTATACATTGTGGGGAAAAACTGAGGTTGATTGGATCGACAATTCCGCCACCCCGTTTCCGAAACTCCACCTTAAGCCCTTCAAACCATTGCCCGACGATAAGAGAGTTAAAGGGTTAGGTGCTGCAACTCTTGCTGGTAAGAAGTGGGGACAAGGAAGCTTTAGATATATCGACGGTGAGCGGGAGGGCCTCTTGGATGCGATTATTGAGGGAAAGCCCCGGAGATCGGATTCGGAGGAAGGATCGAGAAATCACACCGGCGTGGCAAACGACGTGAGTGTCAACGTGCGTCTAAAGGTAAACGTCAACGCTAGACTGGAAAGAATCAGCAATGGCGAGGGACGAGGGAAGGAGGATATAATCCGTGAGGCAATCGCGGAATGGCTTAAAGGTAGAGAATCCTAAAGCAACCTTACGAACTATTACTGCCAGGCCTTCAGTCTTCTGAAAGCTTCGAGCTTCTCGCTATCCCCAATTTTGGCTTTCTCCAGGGCCTGGATCAGAAACTGGATGCTGCTATCATAAGTCTCCTTGTCCACAGGGTAAGGATAGCCGTCTTTTCCACCGTGGGCAAAACTATATCTGGCCGGGTCGCGCAGGCTGACCGGAGTGTCGTAGACCAGCTCCGAGATGAGGCTCAAGGCGCGAAGCGTCTTGGGTCCGATGCCCTCCAGGGCCAACAGTGATTCGAAGTTCTTGGGCTTGTGTTCATATGCTGCCAGGAAGATCTTGCCCAGCCTATCGGGGTGGATGTCTTCCAGGCTGACGTGTTCCCGCTGGGGCAACGTCAGAGTCTTCAGCCTGTTTAGTTGGCCCACGATTTTGTTCGGCTTCTGTTCGGCGGCAATCTCCGTAATAACCTCCCTCGCCTTGCCGCTCTCCAGAGCCACCAGGTTCAATACCTCGCCCCTGGCCTGGGAACAGATGGCAGCCTCAGGCTCGCAGACAAAATCGCTGACCTGCTCTCCCAACCAGTGGTAGCGGCGCGCGTAGCGGCTGGTTTCGTTCATGCCCTGCTGGACCACTGCCCAGGAGCCGTCTTTGGTGAAGAAGAAGCAGTGGTGATAAAGCTGATAGCCGTCCTGAAGCGCCGAGTTGTCCACCTTGGCCGACATCCGGCTGGCATATACCAG
>Ga0172366_10002804_pt1 | contig 13685 bp, 12 predicted proteins | sample LakKivSesite69cm_FD_114533 | JGI IMG/M metagenome (GOLD analysis project Ga0172366, IMG submission 114533) | Sediment microbial communities from Lake Kivu, Rwanda - Sediment site 69cm | ecosystem: Environmental > Aquatic > Freshwater > Lake > Sediment | place: Rwanda: Western Province, Lake... | reverse complement strand
GGTTATTGGTTATTTTTTGGAAAGTATCCATGAAAATCTTGTGTTTTTTCTCTTCTATCTCATCCATAAACCTAACTATGGCTTGCTTTTCCATTTCTAACTCATTTAATCGTGTTGAAAGTTCTTTATAACGTGAAATTTGCTCGGCGTAATGCGATAAAGCAAGCTGATTCACAGCACCTATTCTTTCAAGCTCAAAATGCATCATTTTCATGGAAGTTTCAGCGTCTTCCACTTGTTTAGGTGTAACTTCCAGCGGTTTCTCATAACCCAGATGCTCAAGTTGGTTCTGATACTGTTCAAGCTGCAGCAAGGACGTTTGCACATTGAGTTGAAGCTGATTTAATAATCGTTCAGCTTGTTCATACTCGGAATCAAGACCTTGGAGTTCTTTATCTATACCGTCTATTTGTGCTGTGAATTTCTTTGCTTCTTCTCTGGCAGAGAAGACCGTTTTGGATAATTCAACACGACTTCTTTCCAGCTCTAACAGTTCTTGCTTTAGAGATTCTCGTTCTTTCAAGGCTTCTTCCACTTCTTTTTCAGACTTTCTCAGTTGCTGTTCAACCTTGGTGAGTTGAATTTTCGCGTTTTGATATCCGACTCTCAGAACATTGTCAAATTGCGATTGAAGCGTCAAAACTTCTGTTTGGACAGTGCCAAGCTTCTGTCTTAAAGAGATAATTTCTTCTGCAAGTTTTTCACGTTTTACTTCCATTTCCTGAATTAAAGATGGGTCTGTTTTTCTTCTCAGAACACCTAGTTCTCTTTGAAGTTTTCGCATCTCCTTCTGAGTATTGCTTTTCTCAGCTCTTCGCACCCACATTTGGGCTTTTTCATCCTCGTTTTCCTTTTCAAGTCGTGCAATGTGACTTTCGACTCGTTTGAGATTCAATCTTGTTCTCTTGACACTTCTTCTAACTCTGGCTATTTCTCTGTCGAGCGTCGTTATTGCTTCCGACAATCGAACGATTTCGACTCTTGTTTTATCAATTTCTTCTCCGAAGGAAAGCACATCGTTGCTTCTTTTTGAAAGATGCTCTTTCAGAGCCTTGACTGCTTCATCTAAGCTTTTTATTGCATTTTCGCTTGGTATTATAGCGGAGAAATCTACTGGGGCTCGGTAGTAGCCACTTTCGAAAGCACCGCCTGCTTCGTAAAGGTTTCCGTCAACAGTAACTATTCTGTAGCCTTCATTTGAAAGAGCTAAAGCAGTTTTATCATCAGAAACAACTAGCGTATCACCAAAAACAAATTGGATAGCAGGCTCAAAATGCTTTTCACTTTTTATAAAGAATGAAGCTGCGCCGTTCACTCCTTCCTTTTGAGGAATTTTTAATTGTTTTAGATTGGCTTGCCCCTGAAGTGGAATTATTTTTATTCTTCCCAACTTCATTCTTTTCAGCATTTCAGTGCACATGAAGGCGGCGTCAAAATCTTTTACAACAACTGCGTCAAGCCATCCAGCAGACGCTGCCTCTAATGCAGATTGATAACTTCTATCCATTTTTATGAGGTTACGTAATCTTCCATGAACACCTTGAATTACTCCTAAATCACCAAGTTCTTCTATGCTTCTTAGAGCTTTTTCTTCAGAAGCCACAGTCTCAGCAAGTTCTTTCTGGGTAACAAACTCAATTACTGCTGCCTTGGCCGACTCAGCTATCTTACCTGCTTCTGATATTTCACGTTCTACTGCTTCTTTCTGAGCGGTTCTTCGCTCCAACATTCGTTCTAAATTCTTAAGTTGCATTTTTTGTTCTTTCTGAACTTTTTCCAATTCCAAAAAAGATTTTTCCAGTTCACTTGAAGTCAGTGCAAACCGTTCTTTTCGATCTTTCAGGTCGTGAAGTCTTCGCGTGCGGATTTTAATTGCTGTGTGACTTTTGACATGTTCAGTTCGCAAAATTGCAAGATGCTTGTAATGGTTGTCGAGTTTCAATTCGGTTTCACGGATTTTCTTGCTGTTTTCTCCGAGATTTTCCCAAAGTTGGGCAGTTTCTGTAGCTAAACTGTCATGTTCTGCTTGTTTCTCTGTTATTAAAGTAGAAAGCTGTTGATGTTCATTATGTAGTTTCTTGATTTTAAGCCTGTTCTCATGGATTTCTTTACGTATAGATTCATATTGCTGGCTATTATTCTGTCTGATTCGCGTTAAGCCTTCAATGCTGGTTTTTCCGGAAGCTATTTTTGTGGTCAGTTCTGTAAGTTTGGATTTTAGTTCGCCTATTCTTATCTGAACTTTTAATACTTGTGAACCGCCTTCTTCAACTATTTCTGAACTTAGTTTTCGCCATTCATCTTCAATGGCTCTTCTCTTTAATCTGCGTTCGTCGCGTAGATGTCTTAATTTTTCAACTCTGCTTCTGATTTTATCTAGTTGTACGCTTGCTTCTTTCACTTTTTGTTGTATCTGTGCTACATCATTTGAAATCTTAACAGCATCAAACTTTTTGATTTCATCTTGGATAAAATTATATCTTAGTAATTCATTGCGCTCTCTTTCTAAATCATCAACCCTTTTTTGTACTTCATCTATTCTGCCCATGGCAGTGCGTATGGAAATGTCTGCTGCTCTCAGTTTTTCTTCTGCTTCGGCTTTTTCTGCGTCGTATTGCGCGATGCCAACAGTGTCTTCAATAATTTTTCTGCGTTCTAAAGAAGAAATATCAGTAAGACGAGTTATGGTACCTTGTAAAATTATGTTTTGGCTTGTAGAGGTTAGTCCAGCCATTGAAAGAAGCTCGATAATATGGGCTCTCGAGATCCTCCTTCCATTTAACCTATAGACGCTTTGCCCGTTTCTGTAAACTTCACGAGAAATCGTGACAGTCGCAGTGTCAACTGGTATACGCCCATCGTCGTTGTCGAATTGAATTATGGCTTTAGCCATTTTTGCCCTTTCTAAACCGGCTTTTTCAGATCCGTGAAAGATTAGTTTTGCAGCGTTTTCCGCACGAAGCCGCCTCGTGCTTAATTCGCCTAAAGCGAATAAGACAGAATCCACCATGTTTGTTTTTCCGCTGCCGTTCGGTCCTGTGACTGCTGTAAATCCCTTATCTAGAACTACTTTAACAGTCTGTGGACCGAAACTTTTGAAGCCTTTAAGCTCGATTTTTTTAATGTAGGGCATTCACATGCGGCGCCTCATCATTTTTTCGAAGCATCACGTACATTATTATCAGACGACGAAAGATTTCCCTATATGACTTTGCATTTAAGGTAACATTTGAAAGCTTTAAAAGTTATTATCATGCACATGTATATTTTCCTAACATTCTTTCACAACTTCTTCATGCCCGAGCAAGTGAAAGCCACATGAATGCTGTTTTGTGTACCTGAAAAATTTGTTACCCTATTTCTTGGATTTTGTTTCATGTGTGACAGCCATTTTTCTGATAAACTCTTTTATTTGTTTGTCTTCGCCGTAAACAAGTAAGTAGTCATCATTTTGGACGTTATAAGAAAGAGCAGATTCTTCGGCTAGAGCTTTCAGTTTTTCAATTGGCATATCTTCAGAAGGTTTAACACGAATCCACTTTTGTTCTCTAGGAACTCCTGGGATGAAGCGGATCTCTTCCGTCTCTTCTTCAAACATTTTCCCGCTCGCTTCATCTAGTCGCCTGAGCCATTCTTCCACATAATTAGCCCCGAATTTTTTTTGTCCCTCTGTAGAAAGGTATGATTCGACTTTGAGGAGGTGCTCTTCTATTCTTTGTCTTGTTTCTATACAGCTTGAGTCAGCCTTTAACACGTTTATTAGAGTCTTAGCAGATTTTAATTCATTTATGATCTCTTGAGGGGTAAACGTACCTTTCTTTCTGAAATCAGCAATCATTTCTTCTAGGACTTTCCATGCGCTTAAGTATCCCATATGTAATTCTCCATTCATTTAGAATTCGAGCCTATGTATAAAGAGTTACTGTTCTAAGGTATTAGGTTCCAAATTGTTAATCCGAAGGAGATTGCTATTAGAACGCCGATAATATCAAGCAATAGTCCTGCTTTAATCATTTCTTTCATTTTGATTTTTCCTGTACTGTAGGCGATAGCGTTGGCTGGTGTTCCAACGGGCAACGTGAAGTCTAAAGTTGACACAATAGCCGTAAAAACAGCTAACATAACTGGGTTGGCTCCCACCGCTAGTCCTACAGATATTGATATTGGCACAAATATGTTTGCACACGCTGTGTTGCTTGCAATAATAGTGAAAATTAACGTGGAAAAACCCAAAACGAAAAGGATGGCAATTTGAGATTCTCCTCCTACTAGTGTGGCCATGTTTTGTCCTATCCAATTCGCTAATCCTGAAACTTGCATTGCTGAGCCTAAGCTTAATCCGCCGCCGAAAAGTAATAGTGTGTTCCAGTCTACTTTTGAGATATCATTTTGTCCTAGAAGCCCAAGTAGGAATAACATTATTGCAGCAAGTATTGCGACTATGCTCTCTGATATTCCGTGCCCACTCCAACCTATCAATGAAGCCAAGGGGTCGGGTATGCTTCTTGTTATCCACAAAAAAACTGAAAAGATGAAGATTGCCAAAGTGAGTTTCTGCTTGATGTTCAAGGAAGTGATTTCTCTCTTTACTGGTTTCTGCACTGTTTTCTCTTTTATTGGGAATATTCTGAAAAGCAAAATCCATATCGAAAAAATTAGAATAAATGTTAAAGGCACTCCATAGAAGCTCCATTTTAGAAACGTCAAATTGTAATCAAGCATTCTTTGAAGTGTTCCAGCAGCTATCAGGTTTGGCGGTGTTCCTATTAACGAGGCTATTGCACCTGCGCTGGCGGAGTAAGCCATTGCTAATACTGTTATTTTTGAGAAGTTCTCAGTGTCTTTGCTGTTTTCCGATTTTAGTTTTAATTTTAAGACTAGAGGTATCATTAGGGCTGCGGTGGCAGTTATAGTCATCCACATAGCCAAGAATGCAGCGATAAACATCATACCGAGAATCAATGTTCGAGCGTTATTGCCTAATCTTTCAACTACATAGCTTGCTAAAACTTCGTCTAAATCGTGTTTTTCGAATGCTATGGCTAATAGTAAGACGCCGAAGAACAGTGCAATTATCGGATCGAAAAAGGGTTCGAGGGCTTCTTTGAAAGGCTGGATTCCAAGTAAAGGCTGGGCTAACGCTATTATGAAGGCTGTTATTCCTAAAGGCAAGGTTTCCGTAACCCAAAGTGCAGACGCAAAAATCAGCAAAGAAAATGTCGCTCGCATTGTGCCTTCTAAAAAAGGAACTAAAAAATACGCTATCAAAGCTGAAATTGTGGCGATTGCAAATTTGAGGTTTCTCTCAAGCTTCATTTAAAACGCCATTGTTTTTATTGAAGTTCGCATATGGAAACTATTTCGCATCCTTCTGCGCATATGCATTCTTTCAATAGTTTTTCGAAGGAGAATCTGTCTTCTCTGTCTAATGTAACATGCATGACGCAGACAGAGGGATAACGCTTTTCCACCGCTTTAATAAAAGGCGGGATCGCCACAGAAGCGCTGAAATCTGCTCGAAGGTCTGTTTCACCTAGCATTTTTCCAAGTTTTAACACAATGTTTTTCTCAACGATGTCTCCTCGGATGATAACTTCTAAAGTTTTTATTTTACCCAAGTGCTATTCCTCTTCTTTAGTGTTTGACTTTTGTGATGTTAAGTGTTTTTCATAAATCCAGAAAATTATTGGAAGCATTACCGCCAAATATGAGAAGTGAACTATTATTCTTGCCCATTCCGCACTTGTCGTATAGCCGAATATAACTGCGAATATAGAACCTATCAAACCCTTGTGATGAAATGGGCTGTCTGATGGAATGTTTAAGTTAAACGCAGTTTCGCCAAGCCAACCCGTGTTAACTCCGCTTTTCTCATAATACTCTAAAAGCTCATGCACGCCATAACCTGCTAGTCCTCCAGCAAGCAAGATGAGCATTAAGCTAGTCAAGTAAAAGAATTTCTGCAAGTTTATCTTCATACCAAATACGAAAATGCCATAAGCAAGCATTATTGCGATGAAAACTCCTAAAAAGCCACCTATTAAAGTAGCTACTGCATCATCTACAAGGAATGGAGTTAGAAAAAGCACAGTTTCGAGACCTTCTCTAAAAACAACAACAAACCCTAACGACACAAATCCAATAACATTTTCTTTTGTTATAATGGCGTTAACGCGATTTTCTATTTCTCTTCTTATGCCCGTCGCCTTAATAGTCATCCAATAAATCACACTAGATAAGACTGCAACAGCTATTAGAGCAGCTAGTGCTTCAAAAAGCAGTTGAGAAGTTGCGGAAAGAGCACCATAACTAAACCATATAGAAACTGCCAAACTTAAGCTCGCGACTATAGCTAGAACAATTCCGTATGCCATGTAACGTTTTAAACTTTGTTTACCTTTTCGAGAAAGATACAGAAATATTGTTGCAGTTATCAGTGCAGCTTCAAAAGTTTCTCTAAAGGCTATTAGATATTGTCCAAGCATTTTATATGCACTTCAGGGCATTGGTGGTTTTGCAAAGTTTGCATTGTTCAACGTCTATGGATGGGTCAAAGGCTTTGTGTAATTGGCACACTAATCCTTTTGCGCGTATTGCTTTGCATATTTCACAAAAATTCTGGATGAACTGAGTGGTGGATAATTTGTTTTCTACAAGTAGGTTTGCCATATTTTCCACTAGTCTTTTGATCTCTGGGTCGTTCTCTAAGTTTAAGGCTTTTCCACGGTTTTTTCCTATGTAGAGACTTATGGCTGGTTGGCTTACACCTAGGATTTTTGCTGCTTCTGCTTGTTTTAGATTATGTTTTGTTATTAGTTCTTTTGCTATCATTGCACGGATTGGTGGTAGTATGCATTTTACGGCTATTTCGCATGGAAGTGACATTTTCTATGTTTCCTTTGTGGTTTGCTTTGCGAAAGCTATAAATATACTTTATTACAATTGTAATATTAAAGCTTTCGGAGAGAAACAAAAATGACCGACAAAAAAAGATTAATCGAATTAATTAAGAACCAATTGGAAATAGAAAAAAAAGTTGAAAAAAACATTGAAAAACAAATCGAAACTGTGCATACAGCCGCAGCTAAATTATTACTAACCGAAATGAAGTACGACGCTGGAAAACACACAGTGCTTTTGCAAGGAATATTGGAAGTAATTGAAAATTCTGACGCGTGCTTGTGGGATTGCAAATTAGATTCTTACGTTGACAGATTACTAGTGAAGAAAGAATTAGAAAAGCATCTAGCAATTGAACAAAAAACGTTAGACATGGTTAAAGAAGAAATCAGCCAAACCAAAGATGAAGGGCTCAAATTACTACTTGAGCACATTGCAGAGGATGAAGACAAACATCACGCTTTACTCAAAACCATAATAAGCAATTCGTACAAAATGAGTGACTAAACCAAAGTGAAAAATGGAAAGGGTGCAAATCCAATGATCTGGCGAAACACAGCGAAAATTTCTGAAAATGTCTACTGGGTTGGAGTTAGAGATTGGAACCGCAGACTCTTTGATGCTTTAATTCCACTTCCTAAAGGAACAAGCTACAACGCTTATCTAATAATTGGCAAAGAGAAAAAAGCATTAATTGACACCGTGAACCCTGGTTTTGAAAAGGAATTTGAAGAAAAAATCGAGAGTATTGTCAACCCTGAAGAGATTGACTATGTGATAATGAACCATGCCGAACCTGATCATGCTGCAGCAATTCCATACATAATGGCACTTAACAATAAAGCTAAGCTAGTAACTTCGGTTAGAGGCGTTAAAATGGCTCAGACTTTTTATCATGTACCAGCAGAACGCATAATTGCAGCACACGATGGAGAAACGATAAGTCTAGGAGATAAGACGCTTCGTTTTATCGAAGCTCCAATGCTTCATTGGCCAGAGACAATGTTTACGTATCTGCAAGAAGACAAAATTTTGTTTCCATGTGATTTCTTTGGTCTACACACGGCAAATGGATTGTATGATGATGAAATTGATGATTTGCTCGTGCATGCTCAAAGATACTTTGGCGAAATAATGATGCCTTTTAGGACTATGGGGCAGAAGGCTATCGAGAAGATAAAAGATTTAGAAATTAGGATGATTGCACCAAGTCATGGACCAATACATAGGAATCCCGAGCGCATTTTGAACGCTTACAAGAAATGGGTTAATGGTGACACAAAACAAAAGGCAATAGTAATTTATGCAACCATGTGGACCAGTACAGAAAAAATGGTTCAATCAATTGCTGACACTTTGACTTCTGAAGGCATCGAAATCGCCTTGTATAACTTGACTACTGCTGATTTGGGCGATGTTGCTAAGGATTTAGTTGACTCCAAAGCCATCGTTCTTGGAGCACCTACTGTATTAGGTGGAATGCACCCGCTTGGCGTTTACGTAACTTACTTAGTTAAAGCCTTGCGTCCAGCACTAAAATTCGGAGTAATTCTAAGCTCATATGGGTGGGGCGCAAGCGCCGTGAAGCACGCTTCAGAAATATTGGGGCAAGTGCCATTCGAGGTTGTTGGAGCAATGGAAATCAATGGTCCCCCTACCGAAAATGACATACACCTAGTAGTGGAGTTAGGCAAGAAACTTGCTAAAAAAATTAAAGAAGAATAAAAATAGAATACTTGCGGAGGAAACCAAAAATGAGTGAGATAACTGAAGAAAAAAAGGCGATGTTGAAAGAAATCATGAGGCGGCTACACGCTGGGGCGTCATCAAATGAAGTCAAAGAGCATTTTCGACAGTTTTTAGAAGGCATAAGTTCGCTTGAAATAGCCAAGGTTGAACAAGAACTAATCAAAGAAGGAATGCCAAGAGAGGAAATACAGAAACTGTGCGATGTGCACATGGCTGTTTTCAGAGGGCAACTCGAAAAGCAAAAGACAGAAACCGCAGTTGGACATCCCGTGAATATTTTAATGGAAGAACACAAGATTATGCTTCAGCTTGCAGAAAAACTCGTCAACATAGCAAGCAAAGTTAGACAAGTCAACGATATTAGTTACGTTGGCGATGACTTGCACCACATTGCACATATAGCTGAAGATTTTCGCGATTCAGAAAAGCACTACTTACGTGAAGAAAACGTATTGTTTCCTCTTTTAGAAAAACATGGAATTACGGAACCGCCTGCTATCATGTGGATGGAACACAATCAAATAAGAGAAAAAAAGAAAAGTCTTGCGGAACTTGTTGCAGAACATAATGCTATAAGCTTTGAAGAATTTAAAAAACAGCTTTACGCTGTTGCCGAATCTCTAAACAACCTTCTTGCAAGTCACTTTTACAAGGAAAACAACATACTTTTCCCTACAGCATTGCGTGTTGTCACAGAAGAGGATTGGAAAGAAGCAAGAAAAGACTTTGACGACATTGGATATTGCTGTTTCACACCATCACAATTAGCAACGGAAAAACTGACAATAGAGGAAAAATCGCCCAAAGTTTCTGAAGGATTACTGCAATTTGAAACTGGAAGCTTAACTAAAGAGGAACTTGAAGCCTTGCTGGACACATTGCCAGTGGACATAACCTTCGTTGATAATAATGACAGCGTGAAATATTTCAACAAAGCCGAAAAAAGAGTTTTTGTGAGGACAAAATCTGTTATTGGCAGACAAGTGCAATTGTGCCATCCACAAAAGAGCATACACATCGTAAATAAAATCGTGGAAAGCTTCAAGAATGGCAAAAAAGATGTTGCTGAGTTCTGGATTCAAATGAACAACCGCTTAATGCACATACGCTACTTTGCTGTGAGAGACAAAAACGGGAAGTATTTGGGAACTATGGAAGTCACGCAGGATTTGACAGACATAAGGAAGATTGAAGGTGAGAAAAGACTTCTTGATTGGCAAGAATAGTAATTTTACTCTTCTTGTAAAATGAGAGTATGGAAATTGAGATATGTCTTGTTTGCTTGCGTAGAAAACAGTTTCCGAAGCCAAATAGCAGAAGCTTACTTCAAGAAATTTGCACCTAAAGAGTGGCAAGCCATAAGTGGAGGCGTCAAACCAGCTGAAAAAGTGCACCCAAACGCCATTTTGCTCATGAAAGAAGAAGGATTAGACATTAGCAGAAACAAACCTCAACCATTAACTCAAGGAAACCAGTTGAAAGCAGAAATAGCCATTATCGTATGCGGAAGCGCCGCTTGCCCGGTAGTTTATGCAAAACGCGTTGAAGAATGGAGCATGCCTGACCCTGCAAAAATGTCACTGGACGAGGCGAGAAGAGTTAGAGACTCGATCAAGAACAAGGTGCTAACGCTAATTGAATCATTAGGATCGATCTGAATATTTTAATTAACGTACGTTCTCAATTGCCGCATTAGCAATGCTTTCAATTTTTTCGGATAAGTTTTTTCAATATCAACCTGAGATGCCTCATGAAACTGTATAAATCTATGCAAAGCTGCTCCAAGTCCAAAGAGCATCTTTTCGTTCAACTTTACACCTTCTAAATATAAGGAGTGAATAATCATTTTCTCATTTCTCCTATCAAACATTGGGTCAAGTCTTCCGATGAAACTGGTGCCATACAAGATTGGCATCACGTAGTAGCCATATACTCTCTTTTCTGGTATTTTATAAACTTCCCATGAATAGTTGAATTCGAAGACTTCAGAGACCATTTTGCGATTCCATAAAAGATTATCCAGTGGAGCAATAAAATAAGCCCTTTCATCTACTTTCAACATTTCGGAATTTTCAAGCAAAGACAAATCTTCCTCTAAAACATAATATGAATGTTTAATGCCTTCAACTTTGACTAAGCATAATTTTTTCACCTTAACCATTTCTTCAACTATATCTTTCCTTTCAGATACCTTCAAAGGTAACCAGCCAAATCTCCAATCGCGAGTGTCAATAAGCCTATAGGCTTTCATGTACTTTTCAATCATAAATCGCACATAATCCTCTTTTGAGGGGACTTCTTCATCTAAAATTTCTGAAGGAAGTACACGTTCTGTAAGGTCATAGTAACGTCTATTTCCTTCTATGTGATGAATGATAAGTTCGCTGCAATCCCATAAGAGATTCAAAATTTTGGTCGCTAGTTTGCCTTTGATTTTTCCTTTCTGCTCAAATTCCTTCGACGAGAGTGCTCCGCAATTTCTTATTTCAGCTAGGACGTAGGAAATTTCGCTCTTGAGTTCTTTTCTTTGTGCTTTTATGCGTTCATAGAATGGAGAATGAAACTGAGAAGGATTCTGCATACGATAACGGAAATATTTGAAATCTTCTATTGGAATTATGGATTTTTCGTTACACCAATACTCAAAGATGCTTCTATCCTCGTAAAGTAACTTCTCTAAATAGTAAGGTGTGTAATCTGCGACTCTGTTGTAAAGAACCAAATGGTGATTGCGATGCACGACGTTGATGGGGACCACTTGGACGCACTCAAGTTGTTTGATTGCTTCTAATGTTTCTTCTTTGCCTCTTTTTTCTTCGAAGAGTCCTTGTTTTAAGCAGAGAAATCGCCTTATAACTTCTTTAGAAATCTTTTCAGGCTTCATAGCTTTCATACACAATAAATTGCCTTAAGATTTCAATGCTTGCTTAACTTCCTTCTGAAAACCCTCTTTTTCCAAGAAGAAAGTTTGAATAGGCTTTCCATTAACAGCACATGCTGGAGTCTGACCTCGTTTCTTAACTTCTTCCTCTTCTTCGAACCTGTTAATCATTCTTATCTGAATATTTGGAGCAACTTCTCTCAGCGATTCTTTGATTTTTTCTGAAAAGTAAATAGAAAATGGACATGAAGGATCATAGAATACTAGTGCTTTTCCTTTATCTTCCTCTTGTGCAACATATTTCTTTTCCTTAGGGCGGTAAACATAACCTTTCTTGAGCGGATAATACAGAAGAAATGGGTCGTCTTCTCTAACTCTTTTGAAACCCATCTTTTGATAAAACTCGTGCTGTGGATAACGTTCAGGAACTTGAAATGCCCATGTTACAAGCGCTAAAGCACTGTCGCCATTAAAGATTGGATTAGGCTTATTTGCATCCTCTATTAAAGCCTTAAGCAACGATTTCCCAATGCCTTTTCTCAAATTATCCCTTTCCGGTACAACGATGCAATCTATGCTAACTATTTTTTCTTCCGGAACTGGCTGATACTGTATTAGACCAGCAGGCATAGCGTTCACATACGCTACTTTTGCGAAAGCTCCATACTTTTGAAATGCCTTCGCTGCCCATCTTTTCTTTTCATTAAATCCCTTCAGGAATAATGGGTCGTTCTTTCTGTCTTGCGGAATGCAAAGGTTAACTAAATGTTCTAAATTCTCCAATGTTGCATTTTTAATTTCTAGTTTCATTTTAGAAACCCGCCACTCCACACGTTCAATAGGACTAAGACAATATATGATTTTGCTTGCCCCAACTGACATTGTCACAGTCTTAAATGAAACAGCTCGATTGCATTTTTGCTGAATATCATGTCTTTGATTCGTCTGTCTATTTCTAACGATTCAACAAGCTCTAAATGTTTTTTTATGCTACACATAGAATAGTCTGTTCCAAATACAACATTGTTGGGACGTTCTTTTGCTGTTAGAGCCAGAACTTTCCTTATCTTTGCGTGTCCCGTGTCTGCAATGACTTCGTCGTCAGCCAAGCCTGAGGTGTCAAAATAGATGTTCTCGTAAGGCTTCGTTAGATCGTGACAATACTCGATTCGTGGATAGAAGTAGTGTGCAATGACTATCTTAAGTCGGGGGAAATTTCTAGCAACTTTGATTATGTGTTTTGGGTTGTTGTATTTAGCTGGTTCTGGATGCTTCGAGCCTGCTCCAGTGTGAATTACTATGGGCAAGTCATATTTGACGCATAACTCGTAAACGGGAGAGAGCCTCTTGTCCGTGGGGTATATTGTATCATGTCCCGGAAAGATTTTCACAGCAACAATTTTCTTTGCTTGAAACAATTGAGCAAGTTCCTGTATTTTAGAAAGGTGATTGCGTCTCTGGATGTCTATAGTTCCCATCATGTGCAATCGTCTATCATTTTTAGTTAATCGAAGAACGTTATCCAGACTACCTATCTCGGACTTGGGAGTATTGTCTGGTATCAATATGGCATAATCTACTTTGTTCTTTTCCAGTTCTCCGAGAAGCTCTGCTTTGGACTGTTCAAGAGTCTTTCCATCTTTTGCTGGAGGTAAATGCTCGTGGCAGTCAATTATCATAAGTTAGAATGCGCCGGTTAGTAATAATCAAGTTTTCGATTATATGTCAATCTGCAACTGCCAAAACTACCGAGGAAGCACAAAAACTGACAGAAACAGGGTTCGGATACGTATCCACCTATCACAATATAATGCTATTCCGAAAACCAAAGTAAACGACTATGCTAAAGTCCCAAACAACTTGGGAAAAGGTTTTTAGCTAAACGATTGGAGATGTCTCCCGCAAATTCCCTCTTTTTCTATATGCATTTGAGGCTTAATATGAGCAACTTTTGAAAGAGTATGAAGCACTTCGATTATCAACGAATTGCAGGGCTCTCTTACGGCTTTTTTGTCAGGATTTTTCCTTGTTCATGTGTTTTTGGGGAGAGTATGAGGATGTTGTTGTCCGCGATAAAGGATTATGTTTGGGTTAGGTTTTGCGAATTAGCTTTGTTTGGGTGCTTTTTGGGAAAGTCTTAAGTTTGTTTTTTCTG
>Ga0172366_10002803_pt1 | contig 13694 bp, 11 predicted proteins | sample LakKivSesite69cm_FD_114533 | JGI IMG/M metagenome (GOLD analysis project Ga0172366, IMG submission 114533) | Sediment microbial communities from Lake Kivu, Rwanda - Sediment site 69cm | ecosystem: Environmental > Aquatic > Freshwater > Lake > Sediment | place: Rwanda: Western Province, Lake... | reverse complement strand
TTTCTGATTATAATCTTGCTGAACCGATTTTTGAACACATTGCTAAAATAAATAAATTATACGAAGATGGTAATACTATTATTTATTATACGGCGAGAGGTCAAAAAACGAAAAAAGATTGGTCTGAATTAACTGAAAAACAATTGAAAGATTGGGGTTGTAAACATCATGAATTGAAAATGAATCATAAACCACATTATGATTTATTAATTTGTGATAAGTCTAAAAGAATCGAGGAGATATGAAAGTATGGGTAAACGGAACGTTCGATGTTTTACATATTGGACACGTTGAACTTTTAAAATTTGCATCTAAACTCGGAACTTTAAGAGTCGGAATTGATACCGATAAAAGAGTCAAAGAATTGAAAGGAGAGGACAGACCTTTCAATAATCAAAACGATAGAAAAGTGATGTTAGAATCGTTGAAATACGTAGATGAGGTCGTTTTTTTTGATTCTCGCGAGGAATTGATTGATTCTGTTAAAGAATACCAACCTGACATTATGGTAGTTGGAGACGACTATAAGGGAGAAATTGTTTATGGGAGTGAACACGCTAAGAAATTGGTTTTTTTTGAAAAGATTCCCGAATATAGCTCAACCAAAATTTTAAATTATTATTCAAAATGATAAACATTTTAGTTGTTGGTGAACTCTGCGAAGACAACTTCATTTATGGAGAGTGTAAAAGACTTTCACCTGAAGCACCTGTGCCTGTAATGAACCCAATCTATACTGTTCAAAATCCTGGTATGTCAGGCAATGTAGTTGAAAATCTCAAAGCACTTGACAATAATCTTAACATAGAACATTGGTATCAGAGCGAAAGAGTTTTTAAAACAAGGTTTGTTGATAAGAAAACCAACCATATGTTTCTTAGGTTGGATGATGGAGAATCTTTTATATCGCCGATGACACATTCACAAGAAAGAATTGCCAGCATAAAAGAGTTTGACTTAGTAATAGTCTCTGACTATGACAAAGGTTTCCTTGATGACGAATGGTTGAAATATCTAGGTAAATTCTCAGGACTTTCCATATTAGATTCAAAACGTAAACTTACGAAAGAGATTGTTGAATCATATACATTTGTTAAACTTAATGAGAAAGAATATTTCGAAAATAAAAATGTACACGATTGTCGAAATATAATTACAACCTTGGGGGAAAGGGGCGCGAAATTTGACGATGTCATTTATGAAAGTCCTAAACCTCAAGAAACAATAGATGTCAGTGGTGCTGGAGATACCTTTACCTCTGCTTTTATTTTAGCATATCACAAAACAAAAGACATAGAGAAATCAATAATTTACGCTAATGAAAAATCCTCTTTAGTGGTCTCTAAACGTGGAGTAGCAACTCCATAATCATTTTATAATAGACAAAACGTCCTTATAAAAACAATCATTCAAGTATCTCGATTCTTCGAGTAAACCGGAGACTTTACTCAAATTGTATATTTTTTCTTTGTAATTCTTGCTACTACAGGTTGGTATCCTGTGCTTCAAATTTATAAATTTACTATTGAGTTCATTTATTTCATCAAAATGTAACACCTTCTTATTCATCAACTGAGACCAGTATGCACCATGAAAGGTCGAAGAAATCAAAATAGACTTGTCATATATAAAATCCAAAATCTCATCGATTGTATTTGAATTATTTATTTTCGGTAACTCCCCTATGTTTATAGGGTATTCGGGATGTTCGATTAATCCGACCCCACCCGACTCATTTCTTTCTTTGTCGAACAATATGTGTTTACATGAAACACAGGGAAGATATCTATGTTTCAAACCGATTTCAATATCTCTTACACCCGCAAGTAAAACGTTAGGGTGGGATAAAATTTCATAATACGGAGTACAACTCGTATTACTTCCTACCCCCCAAAAAATCACCTTATTATTTTCAACTATAGATTCTAGTATCTGATTCAAATAGTTGGTTTTTGTAATGATAAGTCCACCCCCTCCTATCACAACAACCCTATTTTTTATCGGGTTATCTTTAAAACCTAAAAAATGCATGTGCTCATAGTCAATGGTTGAAAAATCATAGTAGTGTAGTGGTGACGACCAATAATCACCTGCATTCCCAAAAAAATTTACATTAGAAAAAACTACTTTGTTCATTGTAACCAACCTTGTATTTTATCCATAACCATTTGGGGAGTTATTGACCATTGACAAATGTGTTGTCTTGATGTCCCTTTATACACAGGACACCAATTCCAATCACCAGCGTCGAAGGTCAAAACAGGGTCGTTCCAACATTTTATACAGATGTTATTTGAAATTCTTATCATGTTATTTTGAAACTCGTGGTCATCTTGTGAAAAACCATTTATCATCACGGTGGTCTTACCTAGTGACCAATTGAGCCACGATAATCCTGAACCAAGTCCTATGAATAGGTCTGCGTGAAATAAATAATTCATCACCTCTTGTAATGGTTTATCACAAACATTTTTTGTATTTTCAATGTGGAAAGGATTTTTTGTGAGTGTCACTATTTCATAACCCTTGTCTCTAATCATTTTTGAAAGTTCCACCCAATGTTCATATCTCCATTCTTTTGCCCCTGCGGTAGCGTTTGGTCCAAAAACCACGTATTTTTTTGGTAATGGTTTTGGTTTTACTTTGTAATCAATTCCGTAATTCATTTCATAGAATGGTAAACCGAGAATGTCCGTTGCGGTTTGTTGTAATGGAACTGAATTTACCATTCTTGGGTACATATCCAATTTTGTCCAAGCCCCTTTTTCATCTCTAAACCAACCAATTCTGAATACAGTATAAACACCTGTTGCATTTCCTGGCTCCATGAATTCAATGTCTTTGTAGGCGTCTAATCCTTTGAACCAATCATTATGGAAAGTGGATAGAACAACCTTACATTTGTTTTTCTTTGCAAAGTCTATGGCATATGGTGCCCACGCTAAAGTATCTCCCATTGATTTTGATTCAAACGAAATCAAAACTTTTTTTCCTTCACAGTTGAATCTATCAATCTCTACACCGTTCACCTTGATTAGCCATTTGGTATAGTATTTTCTACCACAAGCTGTCCACATATTATTTCTTATTGTTGAAGAGTGTACAACTTCGTTTTTATCTGTGTCAATGAATTCTATTAGATATTCTTTATCAACAGGACCTGAAATGAACACCCTTGGACCATCTATATAAGAAATTTCTATTTTATTTTCTGTTATATTTTTTTTGTAATTTGGATTTTTAACTTTATTGTAAAAGTTCATTATTGTTTCATATCCTATTTCTCCGATACGTTCCCAACTGAAATCTTTTCTAATATTCTCAGAGTCTTTTAATGCTCCTATTTTAACCGCATCATAATTCTCATAAGCATATCTCATAACCCTTGATAAGTCTTCAAAATTGGGTTCATAATAATCACCAACAATATTACTCGTTTTGTTGAGAAGATAGTCATTATCATTTGCTGCTCTCAACCCTTTAATTTCAACAGGTAAACCTTTGTGTCGGGCAAATTCAAGTTGAGCTGAACAGTTTGAATAAATTGAAGGGGTACCACAAGCCATAGCTTCAATAAGTGGTAAGTTCCAACCTTCAGACCTTGAACATGAAACAAACACATGACCTGTTTTCAAATATTTGATATAATCTTCTCTTGAAGGGAAATGTAATACTTTTATTCTTGCGTCATCAAAACCATGACCTTTGAGTCTGTCTTGAGTTGTTTTATATCCATCAAGTTGTTCACCCCAACCATTATCAATTGATACCACCAAATCCACGGGTTCATCTTTTGAGAATGTATTGAGAAACGTTTGAATAATTTCTTTGGTGGATTTTCTGTATTCCCATTTCCCGAACAATAGAAATTTAAATCTACCGTCATTATAAGTCTCAAGTTTTTCAACTTCTTCGGGGTAGAATGTTTTATCATCAACTCCCTCTGGTACAACTTTTATTTTGTTTGCATCAAAGCCTTGTTCAACCGTAACTTTTTTTTGCCATTCTGATGGAACCCAAACTTCATCATATGTTTTCAATCTTTCAAAAAACTCATCAGGTTGACGGGTTGATTCCCATACGTTGTAAGCGATTTTTGGTTCTGAGTAATCATCATAGAATATGTAATGATTAGTTTCATTCAGAACCAAATGTAAATCAGGTGTAAATTCTTTTTTTTCTGATTGGTACATTTTTTCGTTGATTCTGTTTCTATCTGCAGTCCACAAGATTTGTTGGTATAACATATCTTTATCAACATCGCTGATGTAATGTTCATTGTCGTGGGGGGTATCAGACATTCCTTTCCATGACCTACCAACCGTAAAATTTCTAAATTTTATGTCAAAGTATTTGTGGATATGTCTAAAAAAATCTCTGGTGTGGGCGTTATATCCGGTGTCTCCGATATATGACCCATGACCGAAAATTTTAACCTCCTTGTCCATAATAAAAATAATATCTCGAAACAAAAAAAATTGAATAGTGTTTAGTTTAAATGAAGGTTTTTTTACATTTATGTTGTATGTCAGACTTTCTTTTTGCTATTGATGGATACCTTTCAAATTACCAAAGAGTTTCTGTTTGTGATGAGTTGATTTCTCAATTGAGAAAACATTTTCCAAACCAAAAAATCTTACTTCTCAACAAACATAACAATTCTTTCGGACTTGAATCAAAAGTGGATTATTATTTTTATTATGGGGATGGTTTCATGGTTGGTAAAACACCAAATGTGATAATTGAAGATGGTAGATACAGCCGTCCATATGTTTTCTACAAGACAGACGCTGGTACTTTGGAAAATTGGTTACCTGATGTCGGGGTAACTGACCACGTGGCAAATGTTTTTAATGGTTTTCTAATTTCATCAAACCTTGGTAAAATGTTCGGATATGAAAGAGTTTTCCGAATTGAATATGATATGTTCTTTGATGATGAAGAAATACTTGAACTCAAAAATCATTTGGAGAAATTCAAAAATGAGGATTATATCATTTTTGGTAAACGAGAGGAGGGACATTGGAAAGCAAAACATCTTACACAGATGGATTTACACTTCTGCGGGTTTTCCAATATAATGTTTGAAGGATTTAATGTGCTGAAAAATGATAATGACTTTTGGTCTTTATCGGATAGGATTCAATATTGGGGAAAGTTTACAGAATATTATATGTCTATGGTTTTTGAAACCAAGATGAAAAAAACAGTTGGTACTGAATACCCTGGTCTTGTTCGTGATAGGTTTCCTAAGTCAAGTTTTGATAGAATATCATCAAGTGGTCTTTGGGAAAACAGATGGCTTGATGTACCTGCAATTTGTAGAATAAGTAGAGACAACGGAAAGACTGAGTCTCCTGATGAACTTTTGTTGTTCTATAGAAATAATGATTTGGATTTCTTATCTTTTGATGTCAAAACTAATTTTGGATATAAACGTGAGGGTAAACTTTCAAGAAACCACTGGTCATATGAGATTTTACCTGTGAACGGAGACATGGTTTTTGATTGTCTTAGTGTTCAAAATAACAAAAAACATCACTTCCAAAAAACTGTAAATAAAAAAAATTTGATAGAATTAAACAATAGATTTTTAATCAACTAATATGGCACAAGGTGTACACAAAATAACTGAGGATTTCGAAAAAGCTCTGTCCGAATATACGGGAGCCCCATATGTAGTGGCGTTGGATAATATGAGCAATGCCATCTTTTTGGCTCTTTATTATGAAAAAAACATAAAAAAAAGTATAAATTCAGATAGTGTGGATTGTCCATCTAAAACATACCCATCCGTCCCTTGTGAAATAATTCATGCCGGATTGAAAGTTAATTTCACGCCTGTTTCTGGTACAACACTAAAGGGGGCATACACTCTATCACCATCTAATGTTGTTGATTCTGCTCTTCGTTTTACTGCAGACATGTATAAACCAGAAACCCATATGTGTTTATCATTTACAGGTCCTTATAAAACTTTGAAATTGAGTAAAGGTGGGGCAATCCTCACAGATGATTATAAAGCGATGTTATGGTTTAAAAGAGCCAGATTCTCAGGTAGAAGAGAATGCTCTTATCATGATGACCATTTTGATATGCTCGGGTGGAATTTTTATATGATGCCAGAACTTGCTGCAAGAGGACTCCTCATGATGACTCAATTCTATAATTTGGATGGGACTAAAAAACATAATGAGGATTTGGAATTACCTTATCCTGATTTATCAAAATACGAAATTTATAAAAAGTAAAAAATGAAAGAAGTTTCAAATTTAGACAAGAACATACATAAAAAAATTAGAGAAAATATTTCTAAATTTTTAAAAGATAATAGTTCAGTGTACGACAATGAAAATTTAATTATCTTAGATGTTGCACCACAAGATTATTTGGGAGGCAAAGAATTTTTCAAAAAATCAAAAATTTACACCGCAGATATTGATAAAAATTCTAATGCTGATTTTATAATTGATATTTGTGTAAACAACTCTGATATAATTTCATCAGAATACTTTGATTTGATAATTTGCACTGAAGTTTTGGAACATACTCTAAATCCTTTTGATGCTATTGAAGAATTATATAGGATATTAAAAAAAGGAGGTATTTTAATGTTGTCCACACCATTCAATTTTAGGATTCATGGACCACTTCCGGATTGTTGGAGGTTCACAGAGCACGGACTCAGACAACTCTTGAAAAAATTTGAAAATATTGAGATAAATTCATTGGATGATAAAGAAAGATTTTTAATGCCATATCATTACACAATTATTACAAAAAAATAACAAATGAAGAATGTTTTAGTATTCCCCTGTGGTTCGGAAATAGGGTTAGAAGTTTTCAGGTCTTTGAAGAATTCTAAAATTTTTAAACTTTTTGGCGGTAGCAGTTGCGAAGACCATGGAAGGTTTGTATATGAAAATTATATAGAAAATATTCCACTTGTTACGGAAGAAAATTTCATAGATAAAATAAATGATATCTGTTCAAAGTTAAAGATTGACTTCATAATTCCGGCCCACGACTCTGTAGTATTAAAATTATCGGAGAATTCAGATTCTATCATGGCTGAAATTGTCACATCTTGTTATGAAACATGTAGAATTTCTAGGTCAAAATTAGAAACTTATAAATTTTTTGAAAAAATAATCCCTATCCCGAAAGTTTATAAAAGAACGGATTCTTTCAATTTTCCATTATTTCTAAAACCTGAAATAGGACAGGGTTCAAAAGGAACTTATAAAGTAAATTCATTACCAGAATTAGATTTTTATTTAGAGAGAGATAAAACCTTGTTAATTTTGGAATATCTTCCTGGTGTTGAATATACCGTTGATTGTTTTAGTGATAAAAATGGAAAACTACTTTTTGCAAAAGGAAGACAGAGGGTAAGAATAAACAATGGTATTAGTTTTAATACGATTCCAGCTGAGGATGAAATTTTTTATCAATTAGCAAAAAAAATAAATGATAGATTATCTTTCAGAGGTGCTTGGTTCTTTCAGCTTAAAGAGAGGTCAAATGGGGAAAAAGTTTTGATGGAGATATCTCCTAGAATTGCGGGTACGATGGATTTATTCCGAACTAAAGGGGTAAATTTTGTATTATTGAGTTTACACGATAGATTAAACCAAAAGGTTGAAATCATAATTAACGAATTTACCATTGAATTAGATAGAGCATTATGTAACAAATTCAAATCAAATATTTTTTATAATTACATTTATATTGATTTGGATGATACAATCCTTATTGATGGAAAAGTAAATTCAGATGTTATAAAATTTTTATACCAATCATTGAATGAAGATAAAAAGATTATTTTAATAACTAGACACAACAAAAGTGTAAATAAAACCTTGGAAAAATTTTATTTATCAAAAAAACTTTTTCATAAAATAATTTTGGTTGGAGAAAATCAAAAAAAATCGGATTTCATAAAAGAACAAGATGCAATTTTTATAGATGATTCATTCAGTGAAAGGTATGATGTAAAAAACAATTCGAATATACCTGTTTTTGATTTAGACGCAATTGAAATTTTAATCAAATAATATAAAACAAAATAATTTCAAGTTGGTATTAGATTTTATTGAAATAGGAACATCTGATTTTGAAACTTTAATTGAGGGGGCTAATCAAGAACGTGGGCTATCAATAGATGCAGTTGATTTATATTTAAATAGATTACCTAACAAACCAAATGTAGAAAAATTAAACTACGCAATTAGTGATAGGTCCGGTGAAATAGAAGTTTTTTATGTTCATCCTGATGATATTGAAAAATATAATTTATCTTGGTTTTTAAAAGGTTGTAACACGATTGGTAGTCCTCATATCGTAACATTGAGAGAATTAAAAGAAAGAAATTTAGAAAATTTATTACAAGTTAAAAAAGTAAAACTTTATTGTTGGAAAGACTTGGTAGAAAAACATAATATTGATGAAATTAAACTTCTCAAGATTGATGCTGAAGGTCACGATATAACAATTGTAAATAACATTCTTGATGGTGGTCATAATGTTTATCCTGAAAAAATTATTTTTGAAGCTAATGAGTTGACTTCAGATGTTGACAGACTCGCAACAATAAAGAAAGCCACTGAAAATGGATATGATTTTGTAGAATACAACGTAAAAAAAGATGTAGTTTTGAAAATCAGAAAACAGAAAAAAATACTATTGATAAATTCTTGGTTTGGACCGATTCCTGAATACTATAAATTTCATGAAAAAACAATGCAATATCAAAGTGAGAATATTGATATGTTGTTTTTCACAGACCAATACCTACCCAAAAATACTTTATCCGATAATTATCGTGTCCATAAAATATCTGAGGATAATGTAAAATATAGATTTTTTGTCAAAAGCGGTAAAAAATATGAAGGTACTATAGTTGGTAAAACATCCTTAATGAAATTGATGTTTTTGAATAACTTCTTTGATGATTTTGTGGATTATTCCAAATATGATTACGTAGGTATCTATGACACAGACACACTCTTCAATAACATTTTTGAATGGATTGAACCTTATCTAGGAAAAAAAGATTTTATAAGTATAGGTGGTGGAGTGAATCATGAAAGATTGTCTGGTCCTTTTTGTATTTTCCGAAACAAAAAACAAATTCTCAATTTATTTGATACCCAAGAATACTTCGAGAATGTTTTGAATGAGAATGTAAATTATTTAGAACACAACATTGACCAATATGCCAAATCTGTTGATAATGTAGAGATTATACAACACACACAAAATGTTGAACATGAAACCTCTAAAATAATTTTTGAAGCAGAATGGAGCGGAGGAAAGTTATATTGTAATAATAAAGAAATATTAGTTCACCATTTTTATAGAAAAAGAGACACACAATTAAACTTTGTCGGTAATTGTATTATTTCAAGATATAAAAAAAACTTGGAGGAAGACTTTTATTGGGTTACATCATTTGATAGAAACTATGAAAAACACGCATTGTCTTTGATACAAACAATTGAAAAATTTTCAAGCAGAAAGTGTATCCTATTTTCTGTAAACTATGAACCTGATTTTAAACACAGCTTATCTGAACAATTTATTGTTAGGAGAATAGATTTACCTCAAGGTAAAAAAGATTCTAAAGGTAGAGATTATAATTTTTTAGTCTGTAAACCATTAGTTGATATTGAGTGTATTAAAATATTTTCAAATGGTAAATTTGTTCATATTGATACTGATGTGCTTTTGACATTGAACTCTGATAATGTAATCAATCATTTACCAAAATTAGAAAATTATCCGTTATACAACTCTCACACTCATGATGAGCTTATAATACCTACAGGTATAAATGACCAATGGGTCAATCCAATTAGGATATTGGCGGACCAAACTGGCGACCCCATAAGAGTTTATCCTAGAAGGAAAACCAACATTTATCTTTTTGACAAAAGGAGTAAATGGTTCTTTGAGGAACAAATGTGTATCTTCAAAAAGTACTATGAAACGGCTCCTTATATTCTCCATTTTCACGATGAGGATACTGCAAACATCATAATCAATAGACATAACTATAGAAATAATTTACCATTAGTTGACATTGAAGAGTCTGAAACTTTAGACATAAAAAAGTATGAAAGTTATAGTTACAACTTTGATAATCCATTTTCTGATGGATTACAATTACCAAAAAAAATAGATGATATTTTGATTTTTCATGGCGTCAAAGACACAGACAAACAACAGAGAATAATTAAAAATTATTCAAATACTGTTTTGAATTATGATGACATTATAACTTACGTGAAAGAAGATAAAATATGGTTTGAAAAAAATTCAACTTTAAAGGGTAAACAAATTGAATTGCTTGTAGACTTCGCAATTTATTATGAAGGTAATTTGATTGGTGAATTTAAAAATCAAGAAATTTACAATTATTGGTATTTCTTCATTAGTAATCTTACATTTAATAAAGGTATATACACATGTACAATCAGAGAAACCTCAACAACAAGATTGATTTATAAAAAAATTTTTAAAATACAATGAACATTTTAATACCGCTTGGCGGAATAGGAAAAAGATTTACAGAATTTGGTTATAATAAGCCCAAACCACTAATCAAAGTTTTAGGAAAAGAAATTATATTTTGGCTGCTTGAATCTTTAAAATTGGAAAGCACAGACAAAGTTTTCATTGCTTATAATGAAATTTTAGATTATTATAATTTTTCCGAAATAATAAATTCAAAATTTCCACAGATACAAACAATAGCCATACCCTCAACAAGAGGTGCGTCCGAAACAATTTTACTTTCTTTGGATAGTTTCAAAATTGAAGGTCAAATTGTAATCCTTGATGGTGATACTTGGTATGAGGAAAACATACTTGATAAAGTAAGAGATTGCGGTTGCAATGCTGTTACATATTTTATATCCAAAGACCCAAAACCAATTTATTCTTATATACAAATTCAAGAAAATAAGATTGTTAATATCAAAGAAAAACATAAGATTTCTGATAATGCAAACTCTGGATGTTATGTGTTTTCAGATATTTCAAAACTTAGACAAACAATTTTAGATATCGGTTTTGATAATGAAAAAGAACTTTATACCTCACAGGTTATAGAAAAAATGATAGGTCAAGGTGAAGTTTTTAAACCAATTTTAGTTGAAAATTTTCATGTTTTAGGGACGCCTAAACAAATCATAAAGTTTGCAAAAAATTTCAAAATTAAACCTTTGAGATTTTGTTTTGATTTGGATAATACTCTTGTTACACACCCAATCATTCCGAATGATTATTCTTCTGTTGAACCAATCACAGAAACAATCAATTATCTCAAAAAATTGAAAGATAATGGTCATACAATAATCATTTATACTGCGAGAAGAATGAGAACCCACCAAGGAAATGTCGGTTCAGTTATTGCGGACATTGCTCAAACCACAATTGAAACTCTAAAGAAGTATAATATTCCTTATGATGAACTTTATTTCGGAAAACCATACGCTCATTTCTATATTGATGATTTGATGATTGACCCAAAATCTGATTTGAACAAAACTTTAGGTTTTTACATGGAAGAAGTTACACCTCGTCATTTCAATGAGGTTGAAGTTGGAAAAACTTTCATCAAAAAATCAAAAGATGAAAAATTACAAGGTGAATCTTTCTATTATAAATGGGTACAGGAAAACGCGGTTGAAGAAATCAAAACACTTTTTCCAAAATTGATAAGTTCAGGTGAAAATATAATTGAGCTTGAATATTGTGACGGAATCAATCTTTCAACTCTTTATGTGAATGAAATACTTTCGGTTGATGATTTGAAAAAACTTTTGGATACTATAGAAAAATTACATACATACGAAGAGAGCGATACAGTATTTCATCAATATTATAATTTCTCTGATAAGTTTCTTGAACGTATGTCCAAGTATGATTATAAGAGTTTAGGTGTCAGTGAAAATCTTGTGAATGAAATTAGTTCCAAATTGAAAATAGTTGAACAAAAAGGTTTCAAAAAAGTTATGATACACGGAGATGCTGTCTTTGGAAATATAATTTTATCGGAAAATAATCAACTCAAATTTGTAGATGTAAAAGGGTTTGACAACGGAATTAAAACTTGTTTTGGTCACCCTCTTTATGATTTTGCAAAAATATATCAGTCCCTTATTGGTTACGATGAAATATTATTGGATAAAAAGATGAAAATTTCTTACAAATCCAACTTATTGAATTATTTTGAATCTTTTTTTGATGACAAAACAATTATAGATATCAAAACTATAACGGCTTCACTTTTATTGAGCATGATTCCTCTTCATAATGAGAAAGAGAAAATTATAAAATATGTAAAGTTAAGTGAGAGTATCCTTAAATAACTATTCTACTTGTCAGCGTCTTTCTTTTTAGAATTACAAAGTTTCAATAATTTCAATGAATCTTTATAATGTTTTTCTAAACGGTCTAATTCTTCCAAAGGCGTATTTGTCTCCGAGGCTAAATTGTATTGTTCCTCAGCTTCCTGAATAATCTTCTTTATAGTCTTGAGAAGTTTCATATAACATAAATATTGTGTAACCGTATCTTTATTTAAGAGGTTGAGAAATTATATTATGGATTGTATAAAAACTATAAATCAAGTTATTTATAGAATAATAATGCTTCTTAATGGCTTGTGCTAATAATGTTCAGATAAGATGTTGTAGTAATCCCTCGTTGTATTACACACCAGGTGTAGATACACTTTTATGTCCAACTATTGACGGATTTCCTAATGGGGTTTTCACAATAGGGAACGTCTATTTTGACGCAAATGATGTATGTTGGATTGGTCAGGCAAGTGCGGGACCGGCTACCGCTATTAACAACACATTAATTTTCACCTCTTTTGTAGGTGATTGTGCTGCTTGTCAAGCTGTACACACAGGAGATTGTAATGATTTACAACCAACCCCTACACAAACATCTACTCCCTCAGAAACTCCTACTCAAACACCCACCGTCAGTATCACAGCTTCACCGAGTGAGACCCCATCACAAACACCTACTAATACACTCACAGCATCTCCCACTCCAACTCCTTGGGGTGGTTGTATAGAGTGGTCCGAAGACTTCACTTCGAGTGTTGCTTCACCTTGTGGAGGAAACACAGATTATAGGAGACAAATAGTCATGAACTTGTTGGATAGTCCTGGTGGAAATCCAATAATTGCACCTACAAACATCACTATAATTTTCGAAGCCAACGTGACAAGTGCGTGTCCCGAATTTGCAGGTACGCAATACTTTTCAACAGGAATATTAGCAGGTAATTCAACAAACACCTATACATACGTTTACGATGGATATGATACTTGCCCTTCGGATTTTATCTGTAGACAATATTATATTTCACCAGGTACTTTGACACTTTCTGGTGTATCTCCATCGAATTTCGGAATTTGTGCCGATATTACCCCAACACCAACAAGTTCAGAAACGCCAACTCAAACCCCTTCTGAGACCCCTTCGCAAACCCCGAGTGAGACGCCTACACAAACACCAACCGCAACTATAGGTTCTTCGCCAACACAGACCGAGACCCCAACTGAAACACCTACAAATACTCAAACACAAACACCAACTAATACAGAGACGCCTACACAAACTCCAACTAATACTGAAACTCCGACTCAGACTCCAACAAATACCTCAAC
>Ga0172366_10002800_pt1 | contig 13702 bp, 16 predicted proteins | sample LakKivSesite69cm_FD_114533 | JGI IMG/M metagenome (GOLD analysis project Ga0172366, IMG submission 114533) | Sediment microbial communities from Lake Kivu, Rwanda - Sediment site 69cm | ecosystem: Environmental > Aquatic > Freshwater > Lake > Sediment | place: Rwanda: Western Province, Lake... | reverse complement strand
GCAGTTGGACTCCTCTTACTGGTGTGGACCCGATTACTGGCATGATGTGTACTGGCGGGGATTTGGATATCCAACATGGTGCCTGAAGTAGCAACTTATGGCATGCAAGAGAAGGCGTTCTTAATAGGGAAACGGGAAGCTTTGCTTGCTATTTGATTAACAGGTCGGATCGTACAGCCATAGGAATAGATGGATGCTATGCCATGACTCTTTTCCATAGATTCTGGCTAATTCATCCGTCTATGAAATGCTCAGACATGACTGTAACTTGACTACGGCCAGCGCTGGAATGCGCGAAGACAGTGTGTGGGAATTCAGCTATAGGATTCAAAATAAATTTACAGGAGAATATAGAGATATAAGCTATGTCGTAAACTGGAAAACCGAAAACGTGGAAATTTAAATTTAGAAATCGGAAACTGGTCAGCCTGATTGCAATAGCAGAATGGCCTTTGCCAAGTCGCCTTGGCTTTCTTCCAAGGCTTTTCTGGCTTCTTCCAAGCTTTTCCCAGTTTGATCAGCCACGAGCTTCACGTCTTCTTCAGGAATCACTGCAGCCGCCTTAAGCTCAGGAGCCTTTTCCGTGATTTTCCCGCCTGTCACCTGAAAGATTTTTTGACCTTGCATTTCCAGAATTGCCACCTCAGGTTCTTCTATCGTGATTTCTTTGCTGCTTGTTTTTATGATGACTTGTTCAACGTCTTGAATGGCGTCCATGCTCATGCCCATGCGCTGCATCATGCGTCTTGCTTCACGGGGGTTTACACGTCTGTGCATGGAATCATTTCCACCAGATATCTACTATTAGAAACTCATATACTTACCTTTCCTCTAGACAACCGCGTCGGACCTTAACGGCAACGCCTGCTTTAAAAGCCTCCATCTCGGAACCTGACAACAAAGCACGTCCGACGGCCAAAACCCCGCCGTCCTCGTCAAGTACGATCACCTCATCTTTCGGCCGAATCTCACCATCAGCCTTAACGACGTGCACTGCAAAGACGTCGCCTCCTTCACCGATAAACTTGGAAACATCATTCCGAACCGTGACAAAACATTTTGCAGAGTGCGCTTCTTCAGCCAAGCGTGTTGCACCTCTGATGCTTAGAGCAAACAAGCCATCAGTGGCCCGAAGAGTTGCAAGTCTTCTACCATCCAAGCAAACGTATCTTATCTTACCCGTCCTTTTGGAATACAGTATCTCTACGTTAACGGGAAAGATCGCAACACCCACGCCTGCCCCAAACTGGTAGTCCGCAACACACCTGATTCGCCCAAGATTGTTTTCCAAGATTTCACCACGAATTGAGTCTATTCTTAGAGTCTATTCTTATTCGACAACTATAAACACAACCACATAATAAAAACAATATATAGGTGAACAAGCAATTGCGATGCGAAGTCTGTGGACGCAAAATCCACGGCAGTCCCTTCAGAGTCATAATTGAAGGAGCAAAACTAACGGTGTGCAATGAATGCTCAAAACACGGAAAAATAAGCTGGGAGGAAGAACCAAAACCTAAATTCACAACGACAAAAGCGGTGACGGTGCCCGCGCAACCAAGGCTGCAGAGAAAAAAGGCAAAGGAAGCCAAGATAGATATAACTCGAGAACTTGTAGAAAACTATGACTTGAAAATAAGACAGGCGAGAGAAAAACTGGGAATCTCTCATGAGCAGCTTGGAAAGAAAATAAACGAAAAAGCATCGCTTCTCAGAAAAATTGAAACTGGGAAAATGACGCCAAACAATATGCTCGTGGCAAAACTTGAACACGTTTTGAAAATCAAGTTGCTTGTTCCAATTTCAGAAGAAAAAATCCCACAAGCAAAGATCGCGAAACAGGTGGACCGCGAACTAACCTTGGGAGACCTAATTCGGTTAAAGAGGAAGGATAAGGCCAAGGAGGAGCCGGCGGAACGAAAGCCATCATAGTCCAACGCAGACAGTCCTCTGAAACATCAAGTCTTGAAGAACTCAAAAGCCTCGCAGAATCTGCAGGATACGCAGTTGTAGCCAAAATGGAACAAATTAGAGAACCAGATTCTCGCTACCAAATAGGCGCTGGAAAAGTGGAAGAACTCGCAAGGCTTGTAAAAGAGACAGGAGCCCAAGAGATAATTTTCGACAACCCGCTGAAACCTGTCCAATCATACAATTTGGCAAAAGCAACAGGCGTGGAAGCTATTGACCGCTTCCAGTTGATCCTCGAAATTTTCACGAAAAGAGCCACAACAACGGAAGCCCAGTTACAGATTCGATTGGCAAAACAGCAATACGAACTCGCACACGCAAAAGAAAGAGTAAGATTAGCAAAAATGAAGGAACAACCAGGGTTCATGGGACTTGGGTCTTACGAAGTTGATGTATACTACGAAGCGGTAAAAAGACAAGTACATACCATCCGAAGAAAACTCAGGAAAATCCGGGAAAGACGGGTTCTTCACAGAGAAAGAAGAGCAGAACTAGGTTTTTCATCAGTTTCTTTGGCAGGATACACAAACGCTGGAAAAAGCTCTCTGTTTAACGCTTTGACAAGAGAAGGAGTCCCAGTGGATACAGGCTTGTTCACAACGCTCTCCACGACAACCAGACTTGTGAAATTTTCAAAGAAAAAGTTTCTATTGACGGATACTGTGGGTTTCATAGACCGACTGCCAGTAACGCTAATAGAGGCTTTTCATTCTACGCTGGAGGAAACCATCTTCTCGGATCTAATACTGTTAGTAGTGGACATGAGCGAACCGACAGAAACGATAGAAAAGAAAAACAATGTTTGCTTGGAAACCATAGACCGAATAGGTGCATCTGGCATCCCGATAATAACAGTCCTGAACAAAATCGACTTACTGACCGAAACAGAAATACAACATAAAATCGAAATTCTGGAAGAAACTATTCTAAATGCCGTTCCCGTATCAGCACTACGTTACACCAATCTTGACGTGCTAAGACACACGATGCTAAAAAAGCTAGACAATTATATCCACGCGTCATTTACCGTTCCCTTAACCAGCGAAACCCTGCCATTTATTTCGTGGCTTCACGATAGGGCGGACGTACAAGCAATAAATTACACAGATGACTCTGCTCAGGTGATTTTCGAAGCAAATCCGTGGTTTGCAGAGAAAGTGAAAAGGCACGTAGAAGAATTTAATGGGAAATTCAAGAAGAAATAGGCAATAAAGTCAGTCAAAGGGAACATCATGCCTGAAATTGTTGTTTTACGATGGGGTCACCGGCCACAAAGAGACGCAAGACTTACAACCCACGTTGCATTAACAGCACGTGCTCTAGGAGCCTCTGGACTGATATTATCGGATGTGATAGACGAGAAAATCAAAGATACAATATCGAAGGTCACAAAAAACTGGGGAGACAGTTTCTTTTTTGAGATGGGAATCCCGTGGAAAAAAGTCGTAGAAAGTTGGAAAGCCAAAGGCGGCGTGGTCGCTCACTTAACAGCTTATGGAGAAAACATCGAAATAAGCGATATCTTAAACAGAATCAGAAGTTCGGGAAGAGATGTGCTAACAATTGTTGGGAGCCAAAAAGTTCCTAGAGATTTTTTTGCAAGTGAAATTTCCGATTTTAACGTCGCCATCGGAAATCAGCCCCATTCAGAGTGTGCTGCCCTCGCTGTTTTTCTGGACCGTTTTTTTGAAGGTGAGGAATTATCAAAAACTTTTAGGAATGCAAAGATAAGAATAGTTCCTCAAAAAAGAGGGAAACAGACAAAACGTTGCTAGTTTTTGATTCAAGATTCATAAAGAGTTTTATTGAGGCTTTACAAATATTAATGTATTAAGAAAGGTTTGCACCATGTTGTCAACCGTTGACGATACAACATTAATAAAGGTTGCCACTGCATTAGGCGAAGAAGAAGCCGTAAAATTGATTGAAATTCTCAAAAATGCAGACGAAACAACGGATGATGAAATATCAAACAAAACAGGTATAAGATTGAATTCGGTGCGCAAGATCCTCTATAAACTCTATGATCATTCTCTTGTAAGTCTAAGAAGAACTCGCGATCCCAAGACTGGATGGTTTATATTTCACTGGAAACTCCAGCCAGATCAGCTTGAAGGTTTCATTTTGAGCCAAAAACGTCGAGTGCTTGAAAAGCTGAATGTTCGGCTGGAATACGAGAAAAATCATGATTTTTACTATTGTTACACGTCTGGTTGCAGACGAATCCCATTTGAAGAAGCTGTGGAGCTTGTCTTTCATTGTTCCACATGTGGCAAACCCTTAAGGCATTATGAGAATGAAAAAATCGTTCAGGAATTAACTAAGAAAGTTGAGCAATTAAGGAAGGAGCTGGGTGAGTGAGAAACTTCCCTCTAGAAAGCAAGCATTACAACTTCTTCGAAAAAGTAGATGCTCGCCAAAGGTCATTAGGCATTGCGAGGCTGTAGCTGAGCTTGCAATAGAGACTTCCAAAGCTCTCAAAGAAAAAGGATTGGACGTTGATTTAGATCTTGTGGAGATAGGAGCTCTTTTGCATGACATTGGTCGCTCAAAAACCCACACTGTCCACCATGCAGTCGTAGGAGCGGAAATAGCGAAATCACTAGGTTTACCAGAATCAATAATTTCAATAATAAAGAGGCATGTGGGAGGCGGAATAACGACAAGTGAAGCAAAGAAGTTGGGATGGCCGAAGGATGTTTATATTCCAGAAACTCTCGAAGAGAAGATTGTTTCATATGCGGACAAGCTGATTGAGGGTTCTCGAAGAATACCAATAGGAGTTACGATTCAAAGGTTTTCCCATGAACTGAAGCCTTCTGCTGTCGAAAGGGTGCGAAAACTCCATGAAGAAATAGTGGATCTCGTTGGCGACTGTGAATGCCAAAGGTGACACTGCTTGCGAGAATCTACAATTGCACTGAACTGAGGCAACTTGACAAAATTTTGAAGCTTACATTTAAAGATTTGCAAGTGGAAACAAAGGTTTTGGGAACTAACACCAGCGGGTGGGTTCAAGTAGCCCTTTACGGGCAAGATGAAAGCGTTGCGGCGAAATATCTAGCCGGCAAAATAGGATTCTGCCCAGCATTATTGGAAAATGTTGAAAGATTTTCAACATTGAAAGGATATGTTGCAACTTTTGAAAAAAGTGCGGAAGAACTATGCTTGGACATAGGAGTTTTCGAGCCGAAAACGGTTTATGTAAGGATACCGCTACGTTTTTTGCAGGCTCAACTCGTAGATGGCAGAAAACTTGCCGTGAAGAAAATAGGTGAACTCTTTGGTTTCTGCGATAACTTACCGCTAAGTGTTAAAATTGTTTTCGTAGATGGAGAGAAAAGTCGAATAGAAGCTATGATGTCTGAAAGGCAACTTGACCAGTACAGAGATTGGAATAAGTCTTTACTAGACAGATTGATAGTTTTGGGTTCATCTGCTCATGAAGTTGAGACAGCTTTGAATGATGCGGGGTTGAAACGGGATGTAATAAGTGTCGAATCTTTAGGAATGTTTGAACATGCCTTGGTGTGCAAGCTGGGGACAGACGCAGCCGGGTTGATTTCGAAAATCGGGAGAATTCTGAGGGACTCAAAATTCACCGTGTTTAATCCAAGAAAGCTAAGGAAGTTTTTGGAAGTGTGAGAGATTTGGAACTTGATTGGGTTGACCTTATGCGAAATGGTCCGTGCTGGTTGGGCTTGTTGATTTTTGGCTGTTCTGTTGTCCGATTTTTGACTTATATCCCTCTGTAAACAGGTTGAATTTCTGGGTGACTTGATGGAAGCAAGACTTTGCTTGCGAATTTTTGTGTATTCCGCTGGAGTGTATTGTTCTAATCCCATTTTTTCTGGGTGATCTAAAAATGAATGAAGTGTTGGGAAGGAAGTTGAAGCTTGTTTGAACTGTAAGAATTTTGTCAGGTGTTACGACACTGGCAAGTTTGAAGTTTGTCTTGATTTTGAAGAGGTTAAAGTGCATTTGGTGATGAAGAAGATATCATAATTATTTGTGAAGAGAAATGAATCTTCTGATTGACCTATCATAAGTCTTCTCGACTTCTGGTGGAAAGTAACAAGCCGGCAGTTCATTATGGGCTCTATGATTCCTTAAACATTCACAGCATCTACCTTTCAAATCACATGCATATGTGCAAGGACAATCTTTCAAGTTTGCCTGCAACTTTGGACATTCACTCATCTTCTACGTTACCTCGTTGTACATAAATTCAGGAAACTTCTGTATTTACGTATTTACACCTAGATTTTTCTAGTTTCTATCTTCTAATAGATTATTTCTGAGAAATTCGGTTTTCTTTCCCACTTAGAAATTAGAAACTCAATCGTCACCTGATGATGATTTTGAATGAACATATAGTAAAAGAGAGGCTTCAGAGAATTAAGAGGTTGGAAACAGGTAGGCTTGCACGCAAAAGTATCTACGAAAGAAAAAGGGGAAATTCAGAGAAAGGATGAGTTTATGGTTTCTTTCTCGGTTCGAAAATCTTTGTGTCGTCAGCTTCACGCAATAACCAAGAGCGGACAGGGTCATTAGTGCATAAATCCATTGCTTGATTCCACAGTTTGACCCAGGTCGGGTCATCATGCTTTCGCCAAGTTTCAAAATCAGCGTAATCAGAGCATTCCCAGAAGTCGGCAGCATGATATGGGCCAAAGCCAAGAACGTAGAAGTATGTCCCCTGGAACTTCCAGCCTTTTGGAGCGTGCTTGATAATTTCCTTCTCGTTTTTTTTGATGAACTTCTGAAATTCCTGCATTCTGCCTTCCTTGATGTTATAATTGAAAATATATAGCATGTTATTCGCCTTCTCCGTTTTAGTATCTACGTTTGGTGTATTTCAAGTTTGTTTGAATGCACCGTAATAGGCTGCTAAATGATGAAGCCGCTGAGGTATCCCAGAAAGAGAAGGTAGAGGCTTCAGAGAACTGAGACGTTAGAAAAAGAGCCTTCGCATCCACTAGGGTGGATTCGCAATGACTCAAAAAGGCAATGTTGTGTTGTATCTTGACAAAAAAAACTTGTTGAAAAGTCGCGTAATCTTGGCTTCAATCTTAGTAAGACGTTTGAAAACCACTTAAAACAACTAATAACACAATTTTCAAACGCCAATTTAGCGAACAACTCAAATTCAGCAAGCAAAAACCTCAATTGGTGGGCCGGGCCGGACTTGAACCGGCGACCTTTGGCTCGTAAAGCCAATGTCCTAACCAAGCTAGACGACCGGCCCACATTTTTAGATTTTGAGCTTAATTCTTTAAGGTTTTGGTCACAGTCTAGACCCAGATTCTGTTTCGCAGCATTGTCATTTTGAATATTGAAACTCTTTAAGCTACAGTAAAATGTATGAATTGCTCATCCTCAGAAATCTGCTGACTGCTTGGGAATAAATATAAATCGGTTTTCTGTCATAAATGGAAAACAAAAAGCGGAAAATTCTCGTAGGCTATAACGGCAAAAGTTTAGGTGAGGCGATGAAAAGGATCATAGTTACCGGCGCTGGCGGACCCGCTGGCATAAATTTCATCATGTCACTTCGTATCGCCCCTGAAAAAATGTTTGTTGTCGGAACGGAAGCCAGCGAATATTTTATTCACTTAACGTCTACGAATAAGCGGTATGTGATCCCAGAAGCTAAAGAAGCAGGATACGTTGACAGCTTGAATAAAATTATACGGAAAGAGAAAATTGACTTTGTACACCCGCAACCTGACATTGAGGTGGAAATTGTTTCAGAAAACCGTGAAAAACTAGAGGCGAACGTTTTCCTCCCTGCGAAAAAGGCAGTAAGAGCTTGTCAAGATAAACTGGAGTCTGCGAGAGTCTGGAGAAAAAAAGACGTCCCAGTTGCGAAAACGAGGAAGCTACGCACCGAGCGAGATGTTGTCAAAGCTTTTGAAGAATTCGGAAGCCCTATTTGGATTAGAGCAAGGCACGGCGCAGGTGGAAGGGGAAGTACCGCTGCAAATAACAGAGAAACTGCTTTGTCATGGATTAGGTACTGGAAATCGCGCAATGTAGATTGGGAATTTATCGCTCAAGAACACCTGCCTGGGAGAAACATAGGATTTCACAGTTTATGGAAAGACGGTGAACTCATAACGTCGATGGCCCGGGAACGTATCGAATATATTTACTCCCACCTTGCCCCGTCAGGGATAACTGGCACGCCTGCAGTTCAAAAAACGGTCCACGATGAAACGGTGAACAAGATCGGCACAGACGCGGTGCTGGCGATTGACCCGAATTTTAGCGGAATCGCTTGTGTTGACCTGAAAGAAAACAAAGAGGGAACTCTCTGCGTCACCGAAATTAACCCTGGAAGAATGTTCACCACGTCCTTTTTCTTTTCTTACGCAAGCAAAATACTGCGCAAAGACTACTGCGCGAATATTCCTTACCTTTACGTTAAAGTCGCCTTCAATGAACACATTCCGTCCGTGTCAACGTATAACATTTTGCCAGAAAACGTCTATTGGATCCGGCACATGGATGCGCCAGCAAGACTTGTCAAAAACGGAAAAGTGATTGGAGAGATGTATCGTTGATCGAAGCGGTCATCTTTGATCTTGATGGAACGCTGGTAGACTTGCCAATTGATTACGAGAAACTTTTTCGGGAATTCAGCAGGATAATCGGAACAGACGACGTACACCCTGTCACAAAAACAATCTTGGGATTAGACGAGAAAACCAGAAAGAGAATATTTGACGTTTGGGACAGAGCTGAATCTGCGGCTCTGGAAAATAGAACTGTAAAAGAGAAGGGAATGGTTCTCTACAGAAAATTCTCCGCGAAACCTAAAGCTCTCGTTACTTTGCAAGGTAAAGCACTGACGAAGAGTGTCCTTGAATCCTTGAGTTTATGCTTCAATTTTGTGGTCACGAGAGAGGACAGCGTCGACAGAGTTGAACAACTGAGGATCGCCACAAAAGAGTTGGGCGTGAATGCACGTGACATTTTGTTTATCGGTAATACAGAAGGCGACTTGGGAGCTGCCGGAAGTTTAGGGTGCCAATTCTTGAGGGTTGAGGAATGAGAATCTGGTATGATGCTTGCACCGGTAAACATGTGAGGTACGGGAGCGCAATTGCAAAGCGTCTGAGAAGCAAAGGACACGAGGTAATATTGACAACTAGAAAGCACCCAGACACTTTGCCAATCGCGGAATTTTTGGGGCAGAAATTCATCGTTGCAGGACGATATGATCCTGAATCTCTGCTGACAAGACTGAAAAGTGGAATTCAACGGCAACGTTTGCTCTGCAAGATTTTCGAAAAGGCTGCGTTTGATGTTGCCATATCACATGGTTCTGCAGACCAGTGCCGTGTGGCTTTTGGCTTGGGGAAACCGATTATTTCCACTGTCGATACTCCGTATGCTGTTGCAGTGAATAGGCTCACGCTTCCCCTTTCAAAGTACATAGTGGCTTCAAAGGCGATTCCAATGAAAACTCTGCAAAAATATGTCGTTGAGGGAGAAGTCGTGAGTTTTGATGGTGTGGACGAAGTTGCGTGGATCAAAGGTGCCAAAACAAAGCTTAGATACGATTTTAGGAAGCCCATTATCGTGGTGAGACAGCTTGAAGAAAAGGCAGTTTACACAAGAAAGGCGATAGACATGGTTGGTTTGGCAAAGAAACTGACGAGACTTGGAACTGTCGTGTTTCTTTCGAGGTATCAGCGAAAGGCGATAGAGGGTTTAGTTATCCCTAAAAGCTTTGTTGATTCGGTGAGTTTAGTTGCACAGGCTGATTTGTTCGTTGGGGCAGGCGGAACCATTACGAGGGAAGCCGCCTTGCAGGGAACGCCCGCCGTGACCGTTGATGTATTTCAAAATCAGCCGGTGAACGACTTTCTTGCAGAGAAAGGTTTTCCGATCTTTAAGGCTGAGATGGCTGCGGTGCCGAGACTTGCAGAGAAGCTGTTGGGCAGCAAGTGCAATGTTGCTCAGATGCTGGAGAAGCTTGAGAATCCTGTTGACATTATCGCGGGATTGGTGGAAAAGATTGGCGAAAAATGAATCTGGTAGTGCGAAGGCGACATGTTTAGACTTATATTCAGCATCTAGCATTTTGGATGGTTCTGGTGAGACTGCATGACCAAAGAGAAAGTTTTGATTGTCGGTCTGGGCGAGGTCGGCCATACGCTGTTTGAGTTGTTCACGGAAAGCGAGAAATTTGATGTGTACGGTTTTGATTTGGACAAGGAGAAGATGCGGAGCGTGGCTGGCAATAGAGAGTTGCCGAAAACGGTTGATGTTATGCATGTTTGCTACGGGTGCACGCAGCAGGAAAGCTTTGTACAGGCAACCTTAGATTACGTAAAGGAATTCAAGCCTAAACTGACAGTGGTTGAAAGTACGGTGCCGCCAGGTACAACTCAGACGATTTATGAATTATTCAAGTTGCCCGTAGTTCATTCCCCAGTACGTGGAATGCATGAAACTCCGGATTCCATGAAGAGAGACGTGAAATTCTGGACTAAATACGTGGGCGGAACTACAAAGGAGGCAGCTGAAGCTGCTCGCAAGCACTTTGAAACACTTGGGTTGAAAGTCAAAATTTTAAGAACCCCTGTGGAAACGGAACTGGCAAAACTTTTTGAAACCATTTACAGGGCATGGATGATTGCGTGCTTTCAAGAAATGCACCGTATTTCAAGGCATTATCATGCAGATTTTGACGAAGTTGTGGACATGCTGGAGGACATTCACCGCGTAAGATTTAACAAGCCTATCCATTATCCAGGCGTTATTGGTGGACACTGCCTAATACCGAACACGGAACTGCTACTAAGCGTGTATGCTTCAGAATTCTTGCGCTTAGTTTTAGAGTCGAACGAGAAACGGAAGAAGGAAATAGAGGATCAACGCGTTTCCGAAGAAGTTGAAAAAGTCAGAAAAAGAGCTGAAGCCCTTCAAAAAGAGTTGTTGAATAAACTGGCAAGACGATAATGGATTCTGCAATCAGCCTGCTTTTCATCTTGAAGCCTCTAAAAGACCTTTTAGATAGTAAAATCGAGTCAGAGGATGAATGTAAGTTATCGTTGGCTCTCTGGTCTTGAGAGCTACAAATAATCCTGTGAAGGGAGAAACGCATAAACGAAATACTATGCCCATCTTTGTTATTGGTGGAGGTCTGTTTGTTTCGGTCTCTATTCTTCTCCAGATATCATACAACTGCGTAGCATACCAATATTGATGGTGAAGCTCTTGTTTCAGCCCTTGTCTCAAGTGGATTGATTGAACGGTGTAATCCACCACCCAATTGTAACCAGCTTGCTGAATTTTATAAGCAAGAACTGCATCAACGCCTGCATTCACTCGCATTTTTGGAAAACCTCCCAGTTGTTTAACTATCTTAGTCTTGTAGATCGTATTGTCTAATGTCTTTCCTAAAGTAAAAGCAGCCATCTGCCGAGTTCTGAGCCACGATGCAAGCTCGGCTTCACCTCGGTATTTTTTGGCTACGTACTGCTGCAGTTTCCTCACCCCGCTGGGTTTGTCTGCGAAACGCATGCCAGACGCAGCCGCAACATTTGGAACATCGAGGAAGACTGGAATTCGCCTCCACCAGTCACGGGCCAAAAGCAAGTCCTGTTCAAAGCTAATAAAATAATCTGAGGCCACATGCTTAAGAGCGGTGTTGGCACCATCGCTTATGCCTTTCCCCTCGTTAAAAACAACAGTCCAACCGAACGATCTCGCTATTTCTCTACTATCATCGTTGCTTCGATCGTCTGCAACTATTTGTTTGTTTATGAACTCTACGGGTATGACTTCGTAGATCCTTTCAAAGACAGGAGGCAAGGTTTCAGCGCCATTTTTGGTCCACATCACCAAATCAACTTTACGAACCAATGTCAACCCCGAACTCAAGTTTTGCCAGACATACAGATAGAGATAAACAAAAGCTGATAATAAATATATAAGAAGTAGTGTATCTCAGATGAAGAAAAAAGAACCCCCCGTCACAGTCATAATCTTAAATTACAATGGGGGATCCTATGTCGAACAATGTCTGAATTCCATTTTTCAAAACCATTATTCGAATTTTGACGTGATGTTCATAGATAACAACTCAAGCGATGACGGTATCGAACGCGCCTTAGCTATGTTTGAATCTAATCCACGTTTTGCCTTAGTCCGGAATTCCAAAAATCTCGGTTTTTCAATTGGAAACAACATCGGCTTCAAAAAAAGCGAAAACAAAATACGCCATAGTTCTTAACAATGACACCAAGGTTGCCGGAAACTTCATTGAAAAACTAGTCGAGATAGCAGAATCTAATGAGAAGATAGGAAGCGTAGGGTGCAAGATAGTACAATCAGATGGAAGCATTCGTTATGGACCTAAATACATGGGCACGGTTTTATCGTTCACGCATATCAAAAACAGACATATGAAGAATTTACAGTCAATTTAGCCAACTGCGGATGCGCCTCTCTCTATCGAAAATCAGCGATCGATGAAGTAGGTGGATTTGACCCCTTCTTTTGGGCTGACTGGAAAGATCATGACCTTGGATACCGTTTGAATTTGGCAGGCTTCAAATCGGTTTATACCCCTGAGACATCGGTTATTCATTTAGGAGGGGGACTCTCTTTAGGCATCAGCGAGGAACGAGAGATACGAATCTTTCGAAATAAGCTACTCACGTACCTTAAAAACTATGAAACAAAAAACTTGTTTCTTCGTTTTCCGTCGATTTTACTTTTATCTTTGGCAAAAAAAGTTCTAGCCATTCTAAAGAATAGAAAAGTTCCCTTTTGTGCCTTTAAGGGGTTTATCGAATTTTTGAAAGCAACTAGACCAATCGTTGAAAGAGAAAGAATTCAAATGATGCGCGTGCTTTCAGATAGTCAGATATTTAGTAGATGCAACATTCCCGAGAAACAATCCTTTTGGGACACGCTGATGCTTATGTGATCAATTACTTTTCAATACGCTATACGTTTGTATGATGCTTGAGCGGTTGTTATCCTTGGAGAAACAGAAGAATTAAATGAATCAAAATCATCTGAAAGCAATCAGGACTATCTGGTCGGGTAGGCAGATTTGAACACACGTAAGGCAACTTTATTCGTCACTGGTGCAAGCGGATTGCTAGGTAACAAAATAGTTCAGCGTGCCAATAATGAATATAAGATAATATCACTTCATAACACAAAACCACTGCATGCGCAGTCGCTGAAACTAGATATCACAAACCAAGATGAAGTTTCAAATCTATTTTGTAGATCCAAACCAGATGCAGTAATCCATACAGCTTCCGAAACGAACGTGGACAAATGCGAAAAGGAGAAGATCCATGCGTGGAGAACAAATGTAAAAGGGACAAGCAACATAGCCATTGCTTGTCGCAAATTCGACGCCAAAGTAGTCTACATATCAACAGACTACGTATTTAATGGAGAAAAAGGTAATTACAGAGAAGAAGACGAGCCCAATCCAATAAATTATTACGGAGTTACAAAACTTGAAGGAGAAAAAAAAGTCATCCAATACAGCCAAAACTACAGTATCTTACGTACAAGCGTCCTGTATGGTTGGCATCCGTGGAAGCAAAACTTTGCTACATGGGTTATAAACTCCTTAAAACAAAATAAGGAAGTTAAAGTCGTTGACGACCACTTTAATACACCAACATTAGTAGACAATTTGGCCGAGATGACGATAGAGGTTGTACAAAAAGATTTGCAAGGTTTG
>Ga0172366_10002799_pt1 | contig 13702 bp, 21 predicted proteins | sample LakKivSesite69cm_FD_114533 | JGI IMG/M metagenome (GOLD analysis project Ga0172366, IMG submission 114533) | Sediment microbial communities from Lake Kivu, Rwanda - Sediment site 69cm | ecosystem: Environmental > Aquatic > Freshwater > Lake > Sediment | place: Rwanda: Western Province, Lake... | reverse complement strand
GTGCTTGAACCGCTTGATGACACCGCGTCGTACGATTGGGTTTCCGTTTGCCTCGCCGTCGCTCCTGTCGCCCCAAACGACCTCGACCGAGATGCCCGCCCGGCAGAGGCCGTCGAACGTATCCACGAGGTCTTGGGGCGTGCCGTTACCGAGGAAGCGGTCCTTCCAGATACCCGAGATGGTTGTGGCCGCATCCACTGGTCCGAGAATCTGCTGGGAGGCGACAGGGTTGCCGCCGTAGTAGGTCAGCTTGGTGCGCTGCTCGGTTTCCCAGGAGACGCCTCGGTATGGAAGCGCACGACCTTCGAGCTTGATTTCGGTTCCCTTCGCAGGGCCGTCCAAGAGCTTGATGAGGAACGGTGTGGCGCTGTTCTGCGCTCCGACGAGGAACGTGGTCATCCGAACGCCTCCGCCTCAGAGGACTGGACACGGTTCTCCCCAAGACGTGCGAGGTCTTCCTTGAACCGGATAAACACCCGGTCGGGGTCTGCGTCTTTGAAGTCCTGTTTGATGGTGATGCCGCCGTGGAAGTTCTGGATGGTCTTCGGCTTGTGAGCGTCCTTACTGGATATCTGCTCAACGGCCTTCTCGGGCGTCTTCACTGGCATGATGTATCGAGTACGAATCATCTCAGCAAAGGCTCCCGCAATCTTTCCAGCGTCACTGGTTTCGCCAAGACCCATTGCACCGCCGAGAACTCGTGAGTACTTCTTCAGGCGCTCGTCGTCGAACTGAGAGAAGCCGCGCTCGATGAGCGCCTTGTTGACGTTGCCCTTGTCGTCAACGTACCCGAGGCTCCGGGCGACCTTCGACATCTGCTGGGCATTCATGTTCTTCTCAAGAAGCATGGAGAGCCCTTCGGCCTTCCCCGATGCCTCAATCTCCTTGCCCTGCCACTTGTCTATCTCACCAACTATCCAGGTCAGCGCGGATGCGAAGGCACCAAGGCCAGCGACGGCTCCAGCCAGTTGAGGGGCGAACTGTGCCAGCTTCGCCCCGACTGCTTCGAGCGGGCCTGTGAAGCCCGCGAGCATCCCGCCTGCTCCCGCTGCCGCACTGCCGGCCAAGTCCCCGAGCTTCAAGCCACCAATGAGGAAGGCAATCTCCTTCCAGTGGTCGAACAACGTGGCCGTGATTTTCTCAAGGGCCTTGAAAGCGTTGAGCAGCTTGTCCCCGTAGACATCGACAATCTTCTTCCCACCATCAGTGGTCTGGGTCAGCTTCACCCGCCACTCTTCAATCCTCGCGACGATGTACTTGAACGTCGGGCCTGCCACGTCTCGAATGGTGTCCCCGAAGAAGTTCTTGATTCGGAACATCATGTCGCTGAACGAGTTGGACATCTTCTCAGCGGCTTCGCCGTACCCGGAAAGCTCCTTCTCAATCTTGGCGAACCGCTGCGCCTTGGTGAGCTTTTGCATGTTACCGAGGGCAGACTTGAGATGCAGGGACAAGGGGTCGCGCCCAACGACGACACCGAGGGATAGAGCACGAGAAACAACCATGCCCATCTGGACTGCTGACTGCCCGAAGACCTTTGACATCTCCGCCGACTTCGTGACCATGCGCATCACGTCGTCGCCGGACTTGCCCATCTCCCCCATGATGGGACCAGCAAGCATCTTGTAGGACTGGGCGAGCTCTGCGGCAGGCATGGCCAAGCGACTCTCCACCTTCCCCATCTTCTCAAGCTGCTCACGCGCCTCCTCGCCTGCGATGCGCAGGCGGTCGAGCGTCGAGATTCCATCCTTCCATCCCTGGAAGCCGAACTGAACACCCGTGACGTCCTTCTGGAGCTTCTCCAACTCCTGCTGCGAACCGACGATTTGGTTTGCCAGTGCCTTGAAGCCGTACCCGATACCTGCGGCTCCTGCGGCGGAGAACAGTGCGCTCTTGGCAAAGCCCCCGAGCGAGGCCATGAACTTCTGCGACCCGCTGTGGAGCTTGTTGAACGCATGTCCCACACGGTCAAGCGTGGGTGTGAGGTTGTCCTTCGCTGAAAGGACAACCTCTGTTCTAAGTTCGTCCGTCATGGTGGCTCCAATCCTATCCCCGTGAAGGGCCGTTCTCCAGACCAATGAGTTCTGACAAGGCGTCCTGGAACGCCGACAGTTGGCCCAGCGTCATAGAGAGGAGGACCGGGAGAGGCTGGTGGCCGTACCGCGCACAATACGCGATGAGCTTCCAGTGAAGCGGGCTCAGCCCTGTACGGACATTGAGGCTAAAAAATCCTTCTCGTCCTTGTCAGCGACGGAGTGGACCGCGCCGTACGCCTGGAGCAGGAGCTGGCGGACTCTTGGAGAGCTGCCTTCGATGACTCGGTCCTTCTCCCCGCCCTTCCAGGTCACGGGACGGTCGTTCACCATGACAAGGGATTGCTTGAGGAGTTCGTATCCCAACAAGGCTCCCTCTTTCCCGAGACGTGATGCTGCCTGCTCCTGGGAGACGGTCAGTTCTTGAAGGACCACGGACTGCGGGTCCGTGTCTCGGCTCCTTGCACCGTCCGGAATCACGAAGCGGTAGCGCGGGATGGATGCCGAGGCGGCTGATGCCTCGACCATGACGTTGCCTGTGTTCTCGTTGCTCATTGTTGCCTTCTCCGGGTTAGGGGTTGAAGGCAACAATGTACCACGGACTTACAGGGACAGGATGTAGCCGGTCGCCTTGTAGCTGAACGACATCTCGACGTAGGCGTCTCGAGCACCGACGTTGATTGGAATCGGGTCGAAGTGCATGTCCGGGATGGTGATGCGCGGGGCCTCACCGTTCGGGAACTGGAGGCGGAAGGTCGCCTGGACTTCCTCGTCAGTGACAACCCGGCGTGTAGCACGGTCCACAATCATCCGTTGCAGTTCCAGGATTTCAGAGCTTTCAGGATGGACCGAGAACGAGCCGCCAACCTCGTCGAAAATCTCGTCCTGCCGGTTCGCTGTCTCTCCGAGGTAGCTCTCGGTGATGATGCGCTGCCGTGGCTCGAACGTGAAGTTCTTGATGGCCGTGATGGACGTGATGAGTTCACCCGACCGCACAAGGCGAATCGTGACCTCTTTACCAAACAACCGAAATTCTTGTGCCATGTCTCAGGGTCTCCGGGGTTAGGCGTCCAGGTCCACGGTGGGGCCGATTTGGGTCTGGAAGACCATGTAGTCGAGGTCGCCCAGCATGCGGACCTTGACGATGATGATGTAGATGCCGATGCCCGTGAGCGCCGGCGTGTTCGCGCTCTTGGGGTCCACACGGAAGCCTTCGATGCGCTGGAGGCTTGGGTTGTTGGGTGACAAGAGCGTCGTGCAGAACGTCTCGATGGCACCCACCAAGGCGTCCAGACGTTCGGTCGTCCCAGGGAACTTCTGGTAGGGCCCCGCGAGTTGGACGAGGGTGTCCTGCACCAAGTCGGCAAAGCGGCGTCGATTGTCCTTCACCCGAGTCGGGTAGGCGTCGGGGTCGACTGCCGTGACCGCCGACTGGAACTGCCAGCCCTGCGACCGGTCACGACGGATGGCGCTCAGGCTGTTCGCCTTGAACGAGATGTAGTCAGCCTTCACGAGCGGGTTTGCCTCGAAGGCATCCTCGACTCCCTGGATGGTCTGCATGAGCCCGCTCTGAACCGAGGTCTGATACTCCTCGGGGAGCTGGTTCGACATCATGGCCTTGAAGCCATCCGGAGCCATCAGGATGTTCTGGTTGAGGTCGGCGGAGAAGACCTTGACGTGAGGGAAGTTGACCGTCACCCGGTCGCCATCCTCGCCAGGGAACTCAGCACCGGCGAGCGCCTTGGCGTTCGTCTTGGCGGTTGTTGCCGCAGCGGAGGTCGCTGCCGTCGCAGGGTCGGCAGCGACGTGCGCGGAGCGTCCTCGAGCTTGGCCCGAAGCATTCTTGGCGTTCGTCCACAGAGCTGCGCGAATGGTGGAGGTGTTCCGTGCCGACCAGATGTGAGTGATGTCCTCCATCGGTGCCTTGGTCGGCATGGTCTTGTCGATGGCGGTTGCGTACCGCGAGGCATTGCGAAGCGCGAGAGTCGCGCCGACACCCGCTGCAAACACGTCGGTCGCCGCGCCTGCTGGTGTGATGGTGCTCGTCGGGGTCACGTCGATGGTGGACAGCGAGCCCGGGATGGCGGTGTCGATTGCCGTGTCGATGAGGTCGGTTCCCGCCGTCGTGGCGTCAACACCCTTCACGAAGAATGCGGTCGCCCCCAACGTGCCGTTCCCGTTCGTGAACGTCTCGTCCACCGTGACCTTGCCTGCCGTGATGGTCGTCCCCTTGGGGATGGTGATGTCCTGTGACAGGGCGACAATCTTGGTTGCCGTGGAGAGTACCGCGTTGCCGAAGCGCGTCCCTGCCGGGATGATGATGTCTCGCCCCGTGATGGTCGGGGTGTCCGCATCCTGGTCACTCGCGTCGATGTCCACGGTGAACTCAACGAGGGCCTTGGTGGTGCCGCCGTCCGTCGTGGTCATGTCGTTGTCGGTTCGCTGGAGGACCAAGCGCCGGAAGGTCTTCCCCAGCAAGGCTGCGATGCCGTTGCCGTCGAAGAATACGCCGGAGCCGTCCTGAACACGGGTCGTGGCGTCCACAGCGTTCTGGGAGAGCAGACGGCTCATCCCGCCGTAGTTCCCGAAAATCTCGCCCGACGTGAAGACCTCGGCAGGGTCAAACGGGCCCTTCAAGAACTCACCGACAAGGCAGACAGCGCCAGGAGACACGCCAACCGAGACGGCAGGGCCGGTCTGGTCAACGATGATGATTTGCTCAATCTCGGTGATGACATTGAGCGGCGGGGTAGAAGTGACTCGCGAAACGAAGGGCATTTACAGTCTCCTCAGCAATTTTCTAGGTCCACTTCGGGACCGACCATCTGACGAACCTTCAGGTTCAAAGGGGAAACAGGACCAACGGCAACCTGCGTCGCTTGCGCGGACACGTTCAGGATGGCGTCTCGGTTCTCTCTCATTGCTCGGTCCTCATCGTCTATCACACGGCCAGACAAAAGAGCAAACCGTGCGCAGAGCCCATAATACTCGGGCATTGGCAAAAGGATACCGTTTCGTGCTCCCGCCTGCGACATGAGGAGTTCTGGGTGGCGGAACGACTGCTCGACAATGGCCACGATGGCCTCACGCTCCGCCGTGCTGTTCGTGCGCATGGACACCTCCAGCGTCACCTCAATCTCCGAGAGCTTGTAGAGGCCGAAGCCCCGCTCGCCCTTCGGCTCCCAGGTGTCCTCCATCAGCGTCGGGGTGAGGTAGGCGTCTCCGTAGGTCCAGGAGCCAGGAAGGACAGCGGCAGAAGGTGCGATGTACTTCTGGGAGTACGAAGGCCACTCGTCGAATACCTCGGCGAACATGAACTGCCCCGCCCCGGAGGAGAAGCGCAAGGCGGCAAGGTGGCGAGTCAGCGCAAGGGCCATGGCCGAACGAACGTCCCTCGTGGCTGTCCGTGAGTATTGCTCTTGGAGGAATGGCATCACTTCTTCTCAGGCGTGCTCAGCATATCCCAAAGAGCCTGGATGAGTATCGGCCTGAACTGTTTGACCGCGCGTTCCAAGACCTTCTTCGCAGGGATGCCGTCCTTGGCTATCTTGCGTGCGATGAGGAAGGCCACCGAGCGGGCCTCCTTGGGCTTTGCAATACGCTTGGCCACGACCCAGCGTTGGATGACATCAGTCGGAGGCATGCGCGCACCAGGGCGTCTGCCGTGCTCAATGACCGCTGCGTAGGGCAAGGGGTTGTAGATGGTGGCACCTTGGTCTGTGTCCGCCACGGTCCACCGACGCCTGTAGTCGCCTGACGAAACCGGCTGGGGGTCGGTCGTCGAAATCTCGTGCTGGATGAGGCGAGGCATGTGGAGCTTCGCCGTCGCCTGAATTGTCCTGATGGCGCGTGGGCGCAAGCCCTTGAGGCGCTCGTAGAGCACCTTGTCCAGGTCGTTGAGAGCAACGTGGGTGACGGCCATTACCGGAAGGGCCTCGTCGCAGGCAGGGCGCTGCCCTGCCGGTTGCGGTTGAACTCCTGCTTGGTCAAGGAAACCCGCCAGCCGAAGCCGCCCAGCGTAGGAGTCGCCGTGGGCACGTAGCGCCGGCGTACGGGCTCGGGATTGGCGGACCGGTTCTCTACCACCTCCCAGAAAAACTCCACGTCCTGCGCCCCGGAGCGCGTCTGTACGGGGTCCGTGGTGTCAGGCGTCCGACCCATGAGGTCGTCCTCGGTGTACTTCGCGGAGATGCGGTCAACCGAGATGCCTCCCTCCTCCTGCAAGCCGTAGGTGTGGAGGACTTGATTGGTGCCTCCCATGTCACCAACCCGGGGAGTTGGAAGAAGCTCGCGGCGAGAAATCTCGACGGGGTTGCCAACACCAACTCGGCCACCGCTCCACTGGTGGTGGATGATGAACACGCGATAGACGCGCATCCCGAAAGCCGTGGCGAGCTGTCGAATGCCGTCCACGACGGGGACCAGCTTCGTTGCGAGCGCACCGTTCGGAGACAGCAAAGGACCGACCCGTCCTGATACCTCCGGAATCTCTGTCAGAGGTTGACGGTTGTCGGTCCTGTCCCTTGCCATGATGAGCCTGAGTATACCTCTTCAGGCAGAGACTATCTCATCGGAACGTTGATGCTGGCCTGTCCACCAGCGTTGCGGAATCGCTCGGAGTATATGTTCAAAGGCACCCCGAGGTCATCTGCCAAGCGGGTCGCCCAGCGATAGTACTCGCGCTCCAGGGCGTCGTGCTCATCGGGGCGCATCGTGATTTCGTCGAGGCTCTGAGCAGTGAGCCGGTCCAGGGCACCGACAAGGCGGTCCTCGATATTGTCGAGGATGGCGACGTTCTTCCGGATGATTCCGATGGCCGACTCCGGGATGTTATTCATCGCGGACTCGACGAGGAACTGCGGCTGCGAAGCGCGAGGGAAGCCAAGCTGGATGGCCGTCACTGGGTTCACGTTGAGGTAACCCAGGTGATGCCGTATCCGTGCCTTCTCTTCCTCTGTGAGAATCGCAGCCATGCGTTCAACCTATCACGGAACTACGCCTTGAGTTCCTCGAGCTTCGCTCCGCAGCTCAGGATGTAGGCGATGTCGTAGCCCATCGCTGAGATGATTTTCCCTTTGGGGAGGCGGAACGACGAAGCCCCGCGAGGAACGTCAATCGTGTCCAGGACGAGGTATCGCTTGGCCGAGGCTGCGACAGGAGCAGACGGTGCCGGTGCCGGTGCCGGTGGGGCTGGTGGAGGTGCCTTCGGTGGCTCGACAGCCGCCGCAACGGTTTCGGGTTCTGCGGAAGGCGCAGGAGAAGGTGACTGAGGAGCGGCGCTGCGCTCTGCCTGATTGGACTTCTTGCTCATAAGAGACTCCAGAGTTTCGGTCTCCAAGCCGGGAACACTTGAAGATGTCTTGTTGTCTTTTGCCATGTCGTTTCCTTTGGGTGGGTAGGTCCAAGCACCAGGGTCAGGGCATCTTTAACCGGGGTTTTACGTCTCACGTTAGACGGCGAATGCCCCGACCCCGGACGCTCGGTCCGAGGCTGTCTTTGATTGGTCGTCACGTGGGCGACCCTTCTCGAACAGCCCCGGAAATTGAAAGGCCCGCACAATGGCGGGCCTTTGCTTTTCTGCTGGTTGCCCAGCGGAACTTTGTTCAGGCCCAGGCGATGTTACTCGCCGTGGCACACCACGACCGCTCGCTTGTAAGCGGCGGGCGAGGACTTCGCAGTCTCGTCGGTCGGGATGGGCCAGTCACCAGAGAAGGACCACGTTGCCGCAGTCTGCTGCTGGAGACGGTCAAGCGGTGCGCGCAAGATGAGGCGAACGCGCTCGGTCATGACCTGGACACCGCCGTTGACGATGCTGAACTCGCCAATCTTGCCCTGGATGCCTGCTTCGGAGATGTACCGGGACTCGTCCAGGTACTTCTCCTCGATGGAGCCGAGACCGGTGAAGATGGGACGGTGGATGGCCACGTTCGTCGCGTTCTTCAACTCGAAACCGGTGGTGAAGCCCGTTGCAGGATCTTCGTCCACGGTGGCCGAGGTCGGAGCTTCCGTGTTCCGGTAGAACGTGGTGTTCAACAGGTACGCGGCTGCGAAGCGGCGATAGTGGATGTAGTCCGGGATGGACTGGTTGAGGCGCTGGAACTCGTTGTCTCCGAAGATTTGGCTCTCCGAGATGGGGTCCAGGTGGCAGTGGTAGCTGCCGTCCTCGTGGGTGGGAACGTTGTCGAAGCGGAGCTGAGCGTTCGCTGCGCGGATGTCCGCGAGGCGGAACTGGTCAGCCGCAGCCACATCGTCCACGCTGTTGCCACCGCCCGAGTACATGACGCGGGAACGGTTGTTGGCGAGGACAGGCTCACGACCAACAAGGCCAGCGTGCGCTGCCGAGAGGGTGAGCGTGCCACCGTGGACGAAGTCGCCGGCGATGTCCGGGGTGACCCCGACAACGGTGAAGGGCAAGCCCGCGATGGTGATGGACAGCGGGTTCCCTGCGGACACCGGAGTCGGGCGACCGTTGAACAGCTTGAAGGCGAAGCCCGAGATGTTCACGACAGGAACGGTGACACCGGCACCAACACCGCCAGCTTTGACGACGGTGTTGCCTGAGGTGTAGGCGTTGAACAGCTTGTCGCGAACGACGCGATTCATCGACTGACCGGAGTGCAAGCCAAGCTGGTGCATGTTTCGCAGGTACTGCGAAGCCAGCGTGACGTAGCTCGTCGGCATGTGGGTGTCGATGGTGTCGCCCCACTGCTGAGCCGTGGCTTCCCACTGCTCAATGTCGTAGCCCTTGGGAGTCGGGTCCACGCCGGGAGACAGAGGACGAGTCGTCGGCTTGATGAGGCCGGTACGGCTGAACGTCTGGTTTGCACCAAGGTTGACCGGCCACAGTTCCGCCACTGCCTCCATGCGGTACAGCAAGCGCGGGTAGAGTGAATCGCGGAACACGCGCTGCAAGGTGCGGTCCTGAATGGATGCAACCACGCTGGCGTTGAACGCAACCGGAAGTGACGAATCTGGGAAGTTTGCCATTGGCTTTTGCTCGCTCCTTTAATTTTGCGAGGTGGGTTCTCGCTGTTTATCTCACAACAATCGGATGAAAGGCAAACCCCAAAGAGATCGGATACCCACCTCGAACTATCCCATCCCCGGGCTGAACCCGTACTTTGCTTTGGTGTGTGCTGCGAAATCTTGAGGCGACATGGACGACGTGTCCACCACGCCGCGTGCTCCTGCACCGGTCGGAGTCGGGGTGACGCCTCCGGGGGCGGGCGACTCGGGAGGAGCCGTCGAGGGCTCCAACATCTGCGGAGGTGGCGGCTCGACGTTGCCGAACAGGTAAGCGTTGCTGGCTTTCAAGCCAGCGAAGAACGTCTTCGGGTCCGCAGGTTTTCCTGCCGCCACTTCTCGAGCGAACAGGTGGATGGCGTACTCCGGGTCCTTGATGCCGACCATCGCAGCCTGCGCTCGCAGGTCCGCTTCAATCTGACGGTCCTTGAGGCGTCGTGCCTCCCGTGCCGACTTCTTGGCAGAGACCTGGAGTTCTCGTGCTGACTTGTCGAGACGACGCTTGAGGGCAGCGTTCTCTGTTTGAATGCGCTGGAGGGCTTCGTTCTCCGTGGCCTTGCTGTCCAGCAAGCCCTTCTCGGCCTTCCTGCCAAGCTCAAACAATCGCTGGGCCTCGGTCAGCGGTACTTTGCCGAAGGTCTTCTGGAGCGTGGCGTCTGCCTCGCGCTGGATGCGCGCCTTGAAGGACGCTTGCGGAACACGAATCCATCCCGTCTTCTTGGGCTCGACCGTAGGCTTTGCCGGTGGCGTTGCCGGAGTCTCAACAGGCGCGACCACGACCGGAGGTGTTTCAACCGGAGGCGTGACTGGCGGCGTTGCTGGAGGGGTGATTGTTGTCTCGTTCATTGGTGCTGTTCTCCTACGTTTCTTCTACTCATCGATTAACCGCTCGAAGGAAGCGTGCCCCGGAGATGGGGTGGGAGTCATTGGTCCTCTTGAAGGGGAGTCGAACCCCTTGGCTGGTGAGAGCCCTCCAAGCGAGAGGCGGGAACTTACTGAACGTTCCCGGTCTGTCCGAGGTTGCGCATGGTGATGGACGCGAGGTCCGTCGCCAAGGCGTAGGTCACGCTCACTGCGGTGACCGCATCGCTGGTGGCGAACAGGAGGTTCGTCCCGCCGTCCCACACGACCTCGCCGGTTGCAGGGACAACCGCGTCCTCGCCGGAGATGGGTCCACGGAGGAGCTTCTTGACGCCCGTGACCGTTCCAGTGGTCGCGTTCACCTGGAACAGTGCCGCAGGCTGCGCAGCCATCGTGGCGACGTGCGAAGCAGGGACGAGGCCCGCCTGGGTCGGCGTGAGCCGGTTGATGAGGTAGGACAGAAGCTCGCCCAGCTTGATGTCGGCAAGACCATCAGAAAGGCGGTTCGGCTGATTGGCGTTCAGGTCGGTTCGTAGAGACATTTGGTTCACTCCTCTTTGGAAACTGGAAACTAGGTGGCATCCCCGGACATGACGTACTCTACGTCAGCGGTGCCCTCTGCGTCGATGGCCGTTGCATGTGAGCCTTCGGCGGGGTTGAAGAACATGAAGAAGTTGGACACCGGGAAGATTTGCTGGGCTCCTCCGTTTGGTGTCGAGATGCGCACCTTCAAGGAACCACTGAGGACTCGGATGGCGAACATCCGAACCTTGGTGATTGTCTCGAAGGGAAAGACGAAGGGCGTACCCAGGAACGTCGCGCCAATGATGCTCGGACGTGCCGACTTCGCAGACCCGAAGGCCGCAGAGAAATCGGTGCGCAGAAGCTCCTGCAAGGATTGCGTCCCTGCAAGGCTTCCCGAGGTCGGGGACCCACTGAGGGCCCCGGTGTGCATGACGATGACAGGTACGGCCACGGCTTAGCTTCCGACTGCCTTGAGGTTCTTGGCGGGCAGTGCGGTGTCTCGAACGGGATTGAGGTTTTCACCCCACTGCTCGTCCGGGGTGCGCTGCTCGTGGTCCGCGCCCGGCTTGCCGTGCGAGGTGTCGTAGTCGTCGATGGGGTCTTTTGGCTCAACCATGGTGTTCACCCTCCCCGCGTGATGCGGAAAGATTGTTTCTCTGGAGCAGGCTTGTTGGCTGATTCCGACAGCCCGCTCAACTTCTGTTCGTCAGCAAGGGTCGGACGACCTTGACGAGCATCGTACTGCTCAGTCTCGTCGTAGACCTCGGTGCCGAGTTGGTTTGCAAGGTGGGCCATTACTCGACCTCCTCATCGTCCTCGAAGTCCTCATCCTCGTCGTCGTCTTCGTCGTCTTCCGCCTCCTCGTTCTCGGCTTCGGCGGCAGCGGCTTCTTCTGCTTGAAGCTCCTCTGCGGCTTCGGCCAAGGTGACGAGTTCGTCCAGGGATTCGGCCTGGAGGCTCAGGGCGTCACAGACATCGTCGCAGGCATCCTGGCCATCCATGTCCAGGGCCTTGTCCACGATGGCTGCGCGAACGTCGGCCTTGATGGTGTCAATCATGTCGCGAATGGTCTGCGCGTGGGCAGCAAGAACTTCGGAATGAACGCCAGAAGGCGCATCCTCCTCAACCTCAATCTCAGCCTCCGCCGGTGGCGCATCGGTGTCCTCAATAGGAGCTTCATCGCCCACCTGTCCGGTGGCCCAATCGGAGATGTCTGATTCTGCGTACATGGAAAATTACCTCTTGAGGTTCTTGGCCGGAGCTGCCTGCTCCGGTGGATTGACGGGGTTGACCGCATAGTTGTCCGGATTCCCCTGAGGAGCAACACCAATCGGTGTGCCGGCCACAGCGTCGTAGGACGACTCCACGGTCTTGTCGAAGTTGGTGGACTGGTTTGTTGCGAGAGCAATCTGACGGGGGCTGGGCATGTTCAACGTCCTCCCTTGAGGTTGGCATAGGGTGTCTTGTTCAACACTGGGTCGCCGCTGTCCGTCGGGTCGTCGTCGAGCCCGCCAGACTGGATGCGCTCCATGTCCGAAGCGAACGTCGAACGCTTGATGGAGATTGCCTCCGTCGGCATGAACGGGTCGCCCTCAGGTGTCAGTGCTCCACTGCTTCGATTGTCAGCCATTGGCCATCTCCTCGAACCAAGGATACACCATACCCAGATTCTCGTTGAGCGCAAACAGAGCGTCCGACACTTCAGGAGTGTTCGGGGTGGCGACGATAGGCCCTCGAGCAGCTTCCGCTGCTTCGATGAGCGACGCAAGATTCCTGAGGCTCTCAACCAAGGCCGAGTACCCGACAGGCTGAGTCTGAGGGACGGACGCTTGCATCTTGGCAAGGGCAGCATCCTGCATCGCCGTCTCCATCTTCCGCTGAGCCCAGTCGCTCAGTGTCTCATCTTGGGGTTGGTACAAGGTTCGTCAAAGTTGCCTGCGTGAGCAGTCGGTGTCAAGACGGACGCTTGCCAACAGGCTTCAGGCCCCTGCGCTTAGCCCAGCGGACGTGTCTCTTCGGTCTCCTTCCAATCGGACATCCAAGGGATGACGACCTCTCGGTCGTTTGGCCGGTTGGGCGGGTACATATACTCGACGGTTCGAACGATGATTCCCTTGCTGTTCTTCACTTTCCAGATGAACGGCTTGTCCACGTCAACCGTCTGCCCGTGGAGCTCTTTGCTGTCCTCGCCGGTGCGATTGTCGAACGTCGCGATGAGCTTCTTCTGCATCCTCGGGAAGTCGGAGTCCCGAAGGCCCTCCATCGACTTCTGCTTGGTCAGTCCGTAGGCGAAGGCTGTCTCGGTCCTTGCGATGCGTTCGGCTCTCCAGCGTTGGTCCTCGAACACACCATCCGTCCCGGTGATGCGGTCAACGGCTTGGTCCATCGTGTCCCCGATGAGCGTCGAGTGTGCAAGGGCATCCCTGATTTTCGTGACCACTGGTGCTGAGTAGAACTCCAGCGACTTGCGGTGCCGATTGAGGAGCGAGGGCTCCACGTCCTTGTAGATTCGACGAAAGACGCCGGCCTGCTCTGCCTGGAGGACTGGAGCCAAGCCCCGGTACTTCTTCTCCATGCCCGTGATGGCGTTGGTCAGGTGGCGTTGAGAGAGTGTCCGGGCAGCGTTGGAGTCTTGCTGGAGCTGGGCTCCGAACTCCTTGGTGAAGTCGTGGAGAGCCGCCTTCACCTGCACCAAGGTCATCCGGAGATGCTGGGCGGTGAACGTATCGTCGCCTCCTTTGCGCTTGAGGGCCTTGAGCCGGTCCTCGAGGTCACGCTGGGCGTCTTGGTAGGTCGAGCGCAACCGTCGAATGGACCCGCCTTCTGCGAGCCCTCGAAGCTGCTTCGTTTGCAGCTCAAGGATGGCGTTGATGCTGCCCGGCTTCACTTGAGAGGCGCAACCTGGGCGACAGGTGCGTGAGCTCCGTGGACGGGATAGGCGGCTGTCCCTGCATCTGTGGCGACGTGTCCCTTGTCGTGGTACTCGGGCAGGCTTTGCAAGGCGGCAAGCTCCTGGGCCAAGACAGGGTTGCTGGTGTCGATGTTTGGATAGAGGTCGGGCACCGAGTCCAGAAGCTCCGCGTAGGTGTCCCTCGTTCCCGGCTTCACCAGCTCGCAGGTTCGTACTGGAGTAGGGACGTGTCTCCCTGGAGTACGACCTCCCCCAACGAACGGGCTGACGTTCTGCTGGTAGGGCATAACGGCCTGTGGCTAACGAGGCATGGGAGTGTGACCTTGGAACGGCACGGCGATGATTCCTT
>Ga0172366_10002798_pt1 | contig 13708 bp, 13 predicted proteins | sample LakKivSesite69cm_FD_114533 | JGI IMG/M metagenome (GOLD analysis project Ga0172366, IMG submission 114533) | Sediment microbial communities from Lake Kivu, Rwanda - Sediment site 69cm | ecosystem: Environmental > Aquatic > Freshwater > Lake > Sediment | place: Rwanda: Western Province, Lake... | reverse complement strand
GGCTCGTAGAAATCGGGACAACGCGGCAACGTTGTGGCTGTCGCAGTGGCCGTCGCAGTGGGCATAGGAGTATGTGTCCGCGTTGGCGTGGAGGTTGCTGTCCGTGTGGAGGTAGAGGTTGGGGTAAAGGTCGGCATGGTCCATTCCACAACAATACGCGGCGGGACCTGGCCCTCGCTGCTGGCAAACATGCGGCTGAAGTAGTCACGAGCAGTGCTGAGCAGCTTGAGGCCGTAGTTGGCAGAAGGCTCGTTCAGCCATTCTTGTACCAGCTTGGTCACGTCCCACGAAACCGAGCCTGCGGCGGTCCCCACAATGGTGTCGGCGTAGCTGCCAGGAAGGTGTGCAGGCCGGTTTCCCCAAGTCACGGATAGCTCCAGCCATCCCTCACTGAGACGGTATACACTGACTGTCACATCGGGACCAGTGCCGCGCTGGTGAAATAGCCACAGCGTGGCGTTAGTGACTATCGCACCAGGAGGGAGGACCTTGGAGAAATCGAAACGCAGTAGACTTTCGGCGCGAAATTCCTTCAGGTCTTGGCCAATGCCATGAGCCACATAAAGGTCAGGCTGAGCACCAAAGTTCGCAGTTGGATTGATATCGGTGACGTAGGCGTCGGCCTCGGCATAGAAGGTATCGGCGGAGTTGAGCTTACTGGCTAACGGATCTCCTATGGCCGCTTGCGCCGGCCATCCTCGGATAAACACCACAACTGCTAGGAGAGACAGGACGGACGCTACTGCCCAAATGATGCTGCGCTTGGACATTGGACAACTCCTTTCCTCAGCACTGCCGCTAAAAATCAATCGCCGGACTTCCCATATTCAACTTAGCCCAGTATGCTATGGACCCCCGAAGTTTCCAAGACTTCGGGGGTCTATGCTGCTACTTGCTGCTATCCCCTTGCTGCTTGCCACTATCGTACACGTGATGCAGACCTTGATCCTCTTGGGCAGCCATGGTGCGAGCCATTTCATCAGTCATTGCCACCCCATGGCGGTACTGAAAAGGCCACATGCTTTTCAGGTGAAACAGAGCCACTCGATCGCCCTCGTGCAGCACGTGGCCCAGGTCTGGCTGCAAGCCCGGCATGGCACTCAACTGCCCGTTGATGAAGGTGATCCCACGTTCCTCGGTGCGCATCCCCAGGCGTGCCAGCAGGTCAGCCATAGTGCTCCCATCGGCAAGGTGCACCTGCAGGTTAGCGAAACTGCCTTGATCAGCCTCGCCTCCGTAGCGCGCCAGAGTGCCGTATAACCACACGTCCACGGTGATGTCTGCCACTCTATCCTCCACCGACGGGCGGAAAGATGCCTATCTCATCGCCAGCCTCCAAGGCCCAGTCCATGGGACGGGCACGCCCATTGACGAAGGCCACCTTCACTTCTTCACGAGGCAGGTTTAGCCGATTCACCAGATCAGCCACCGTAGCCTCATTGGGAACTTCAAGCTCAAAGGGCACCCCTGGCTCCACACCTGCAAGATGGCGGCCCAGGGTGGCATAGAGCTTCACCCGCACGCGCATCGTCACTTCAATAATCTCCACTCAATTGGCTCAATCTGTTTTATCCGCTGACCAGATCTCATGGACAGAGTACAATGTCCTGTGCCCATAGGCAGTCAGCACAGGACGGGTTCCAGCCCCAGCATCCCTCGTTACGCTCGCGCAGGTCGCAGCCTTCGCGCAGGTCGCAATCGGGACAGGAGGGAAAGTGAAATCCCCGCACCTCGCTGCGAAAACGCACGTATTCCTCGGACATCCAGATTTCCGACAGGGGCTGTTCGTTCACGTTGCCCATAACGTAGCGGGTCACCTGCTTCTTCCTGCCATCTACAGCGAAGTAGCTGTAGTTGTGCGACAAAGCATAGCAGGGCGATACGCCACCATCCCATCCTACCACAATTGCCCGGTCTTGTACAAATCGGCAGCGCCGCTCTGCACCCCAGTGCATGCGCGGCAATTCCAGCGTGCCCCACATCACCCAGGCATCGGCCTTGACTGGCCAGCCGCCAGCACTGAATGGGGGACGCGGTTCGTAGCCATAGAGGATCTCACTGCGCATCTCTTCACTGTAGGGCAGGACATTGCTGACCAAGACCCGGGCCGCATTCAGTCGCGAAGCTAACCCCGTCAGGTCAGCCAGTTCGGCGATATTGCTCCGCAAAACGACAAATTCAATCCCCAGGGCAGGCGTGAGCGAGCCTAGTTGTCTCTTCGCTTCATTCAGGGTGCGAATGTTGTCCAGGACTTGCGAGAGCATTGCGCCACGGATACCCGCGTAGGTCTCTGGCCTCACACCATCCACCGACACTACTAGGCGGTCCACGCCCAACCTGACCAATTCATGAGCTATCCTTGCGTCTAAGAGGAGGCCATTAGTGCCTACGGTCACCGCCAGGCCTCGCCCGGAGGAGTCATGCTCGCGCACCACTTGAATCATTTCTAGGATGTTGGGATGAGTCAGGGGTTCGCCGAATCCAGTGAACACAACACGGACTAGACTGGGCAGATCGTCAAGGCTTTTCACCAGCCGCTGAAAGGTGTCCGTCGGCATCTGGGCTTCGGGATCGTCCCAGACATTGCGGATGCAGGTGCGGCAGTGCAGGTTGCAGCCGGTAGTTGGCTCGATGTAGAGTTTTCGCACATTGGGGAGGCATGGGTGAAGGATCAAGTCGCCTTCGCGCTCATCCAGCCAGTATTCAGTCTCAGGCGAAATATACCGGCGACCAAGAAATTCCTTGGGCAGCATCAATCTGCCCTGGTCATCAGTTGTGACTTTGGGCATAGCTTCACTCAGCCAGACCTCCGAGGTCTGAGAGACCTCGGAGGTCTGTTCAAGGGTGTGTTACAGCTCGCCAAAGACAGAGTCTAACGCCTCGTCGGGCACGTCAAAGACCTGGTTGTGGGGCGGAAGCGGCTCGTACCTCATGAATTCAGGGGGCCGGTCGTCCGCCTTGGTGAGCCCAGCCGCCTCATTGAAGGCCCGCTCCTTCTTCAGGATTTCCCCACCGAGCTTGGCTGCGTCCTCGGACTTCCAATTGGTGCCCAGGATAGCGTTGCACTCCTCCATCATGCCCTCGAAACCGCTGGCGATGTCCAGGATGGCAAAAGCGATGAACAGGCAGTGCCCAGAGGAGTCAATGAAAGCGGTAGTGGCTTGGAAAGCGCGACTGAGCGCAGCCTTGCCTTCAGGGCTGAGCGGATCTGCCTTGCCACCGACGCTCAAGATTTCGGGAGCGATAGTGTAACCAGAGGTGTGATCAGCGCCCATGGTGCTGGTAGCATAGGTGATGCCAATGCCCTTCACCGCACGCGGCTCGTAGGCAGGCATACCCTGGCCTTTCACCGCCGGCACACGGGTCAGGCCAAAGGCTTTGCCTGCGAACCCCGTGCCGCCGCCCAGGATGCGGCCCATTGGCGTCCCCTTGCCCATTTCATGCACCAAGCCAATGGCTTTCTTGCCATCGCCGAAGGGGGCCACACCAGCTTCCATAGCCACGGCCAGGGTAGCACCGGTCTCGATAGTATCGAGGCCATAGGCATTGCACAGGCGTACCATCTCAGCAATGTCGTCCAGATTGTCAATGCCACAGTTGGCACCCAATGCCCAATCGGACTCGTACTCCACGCAGGAGGTATGCTCGCTGCCATCGGGCTTGTACCAGGTGTTGGAGCACTGGATGATGCAACCTGGACTGCAAGCATGGTTGTACAGTTCCTTGCCCAGGCGCTGCTTGTTCCCCTCAAAGATGGCCTCGCCGGCAATCTTGGCCGCACCTTCAAAACGGCCACTGGAAAAGTTCCGCGTAGGCAGGCCGCCGGCCTCGCTCAAGATATTGATCAAGACAGCCGTGCCGTAGGTGTTCAGGGCACCCTTGGGCTTGGTAATAGCATGGGTACGCAAAGCCTCAGTTAGCTTCTTAGCGCCCTGCTCGAACAGTGCTTTGTCAGCAATGGCTACGTTTGGGGCACCCTTGTTGTCCGCCACGATGAACTTGAGCCCCTTGCTGGCCATCACCGCGCCCAGTCCACCGCGTCCTGAATACCGGCTGGGACGCTTGTGCATGTCATTGAATAGCACCCCAGAGTTGGCATAGCCATACTCTCCCGCCACGCCACAGCCGGCGATGGCTGCCTTCGCCCCGAACCGCTCGTACAGCTTCGGGAAGACCTCATACAGGTCTTTCCCTGCATACTCGTCGGCGGGGAAGAATTCCACTTTGGGCTTGCCAGCTTTGGCGTCCCAGGTGAGGTAGGCCATCCAATACTTACCTTTTTCCTTGGGCTGGCCTTCCACAACCAGAGCCCTGATCCCCATGGTCGCCAGGGCAGGGGCCCAGGATGAACCAGCATTGGATTCCTTGATGCCACCCGTGAGTGGAGACTTGCCGCCCACGGAGATGCGCGCCGACGTGGGAGCAGCGGTGCCGCTCACGATGCCAGGTGCAAAGACAAGCTTGTTGTTCGGGCCAAGGGGATGGCACAATGGCGGGACTTCATCGTGGACAATGGTGGACGTCATTCCACGGCCGCCCAAGTTCTTATAGGCTGCTGGGAGTCCGTCCAGACGATACGTGCGGTCAGTCATGTTTAGCCGTAGAATCCACATTTTTCTCTCCTCCTTGAGAATGTTGGCGGCAGAGCAACCTCTGCCTAAAGATAAAACTACAAAAGGCAACGTCCACCCTCCAGGGCTTTCGTTGCCTCCTTTGCAAACACGGCAGGCGTCGGGATTGCTCCCCACACCCTAACGCCCACTCCTCCCAACGGGAGAAAATGGGTCGGAGACTTACTGCAATATCGCCTGTATTCTGCTGCTATTGTAACCCATCTTGAGCCAAAAGTCAACTAGAGTTTGAACATTTTGAACCTGCCTGGAGAACAGCCATCGCCGCGGCCTGGGCTGCTGCATAGATCCGCAATAGAGGCTCCCCGGTCTTGCGCGCCAACTTGGCACAGTCTTCGTACTCTGGCGAGGCAGCTACCGGTTGTCCCGCTAACCGTTTGACTTTGACTGCTACCGTGCCCCACGGCGTCTCAACGGAGATGTGCTCCCGTTCCGCTTTGACCCGCCCTACAATCATCTGACGTACACCCAGGGTGGTAGTCTCACGCAAGAGCAATTGACTCAGATGCGGCATGTCTTCGAGTTGAGCCAATACCGCCAATTTGACTGCCGGTCGGTTCTTTTTCATCTGAATCGGCGTGAACCACACGTCCAAAGCGCCAGCGGCCAGCAAACGCTCCATGACATAGCCCAGTGTCTCTCCGGTAATGTCGTCCAGGTTGCACTCCAGCAGGGCCACGGTGTCCTGTTCAACTCCAGAAGACATGCTGGAAGCGGCCGGTGCGCGACCCAACCAGACACGCACCGCATTGGGCCAGGGCAACTCCCGGCTCCCGAAGCCATAGCCCACGCTCTCCAGCAGCAGCGGAGGCTGGGCAAAGGTGGCCAACTCAGCCAATAGGGCGGCCGCAGTGGGAGTTACCATTTCCACCTGGACGTCCAGTGGGCGAGTAGGCGCGCTGACGGCTGCCAGGAGCCTGAGCGTAGTTGGCGCTGGTACTGGCAGCCGACCATGAGCTGTATCTACCCAGCCTGCGCCTAGAGGCAGCGGCGAAGCAAAGACCTCCGTTACTCCCAGGGCATGCAGCCCCCAGACACAGCCCACCACATCCACGATGCTGTCCACCGCACCCACTTCATGAAAGTGCACCTGCTCCATCGAGATACCGTGCACGGCAGCCTCGGCTTCGGCCAGGCGGCGAAAAACAGCAGTAGCCTGAGCAATAACCTGGAGCGGCAACTCACTGTTCCGCAGCAAGGATTCGATGTCAGAGAAATGACGCTGGTGCTGCTCGATAGCGTCTAGCTCCACGTGCAACTTGGTGCCGGTGATGCTATGACGAGTCACGCGCTCGGCCCGCAGCCGATAACCTTCTAAAGGCAAGGATTGGAGCGCCTCGACCAACTCACCCAGAGGCAAGCCAGCGTCCAACAGGGTACCCAGCAGCATGTCGCCAGCAGCACCGGAATAGCAATCGAAATAGGCTCGTCGGGCAAATGAGGTCATGTCAGACTTCCTTGTGGAGCTCATCCACGTGATGCGACGACTCGGAGCCAGCTTTTCTGGCCGCAGCAGCGCGATTGGCAATGAGACCAGCTATAGCTCCAGCCCCGATGCCGTTGTCAATGTTCACCACTGCCAGGCCTGGTGCACAGGTCTGAAGCATGGACAGCAGAGCCGAGAGCCCCTGGCCGCCCAATCCATAGCCAACAGAAGTGGGTAGGCCGATGACGGGCACGTCCACTAAACCCGAGACCACCGAGGGCAAAGCTCCATCCATTCCGGCTGCGACGATAAGGACATCTACTCTCGCCTGAGACAGAAGGTGTTCCAACGGCTCGAACAGTCGGTGTAGCCCGGCCACGCCTACGTCATAAACAGTGTGCACCTGGCAGCCCATTTCCCTACAAACCAAGGCTGCCTCTTCGGCAATCGGGATGTCGGAAGTGCCAGCCGTGATTACCCCAACTCGGCCATCTGTCTGAGGGATAGTGAAATCGGGCCGACGCAGGATCATGGCCCGTGGCGCGGGTAGCCATTCGATGATCGTGGGCAGAGGAAAGGCCCGACGCAACGCGACCTCGGAATCCGGCCCGACACGGCTGAAGATAGCTCGGCCTTCAGCTTCCAGATAGCGACCAGCGATAGCCACGTTCTGTTCCGGTGTCTTGCGATCGGCCAGCACGACCTCAGGCACACCCTTGCGCGCCTGCCGGCCCAGATCAAGTTGGGCGAAATCGGCGCAGCGCCAGCGGCTGTCAGGAACTTCTGAGGACATCGTTCATGCTCCCACTGCGCAAGCCAGCTAGATCCAGCGCAACGTAAACGTAACCCAGGCGATGGAACTCAGCCAACAGAGCAGAGCGGGCATCGTCGGCCAGGAGTGCTGCCCACGCCGCCTGCGGCACCTCAATGCGAGCCACGGGGAAGTGGTCCCGGACGCGCAAGGCCTCCAGTTTGAAGTGCAACCGCAGGTAGTCTTCGGCAGTTTGGATGCGTTGCAACATCTCGGCTGTCAGGGGGGTGTTATAGGGCACCCGCGAGGCCAGGCAGGCCTGGGCCGGCCGGTCCCATGCAGGCAACCCTCGCCGCCGCGATAGCTCCCGGATCTCCACTTTGGTCAGGCCAACCTCGTCCAGAGGGGCGCGGACGCCCATCTCGGTTGCCGCACGTGTACCGGGCCGGTGATCACCCCGATCATCTCGGTTAGCACCATGGACAATGTGGAAGAACCCCCGGCTGGCAGCCACCTCGCTGATACCCTGGAGCACAGTCCGTTTGCAGTGATAGCAGCGGTCGGGCGGATTGGCAGCGATTCCGGGCACCATCAGAGCCTGAATGGATAGAACGGCATGTTCCACACCCAGGCGAGATGCCATCTCCTGAGCCTCAGCAATCTGATACGCAGGAATGAGTTCAGAGGCTACTGTGACAGCCAGCACATTCTTTGCGCCCAGTGTGTCAGCAGCTATGCTCACCAGATAGGTACTATCCACTCCTCCAGAGTACGCCACCGCGACGCGACCAAGAGTGCTCAGCAATCTCTCCAATTGAGCAAGTTTATCGTTCAGGGCCTTACTACTATCATCCGGGATCATAGAGATCCTTCATCGGCTGCCTTCGGAACCTCTTCCATATGAACGCCATAGGAGGGCACTGCTCCTGCAGTCAAAAGCCCGCTTTGCGGCCTAGCGGAACGAATAAACTCAAAAAGGGAATATTCTGGTACTGAGGAGTGCCTGGGATGCTGTGGTTTCGTACCAGCCGATTATAGCTTATAACCTGTTCTGGTCAAATTATGGCTCTTCTATTCTCAGCTTGCTGCTATCCCCTTGCTGCTTGCTGCTCTCTTATGCGAGGCCCTCCACACCTGACTCCTCTAGCCCCACCTCGACATCCATCTCCTCCATCTTCCCCGTGACCGTAAAAACTACTCGCTCGCAGATATTGGTCACCCGGTCGGCAGAGCGTTCCAAGTTATGTGCTACCCACAGCAAATAGGTAGCCTGGTCAATGGTTCGTGGGTCAGAGATGATATAGGTTAACAACTCGCGGTAGACCTGATTATAGAGAGCGTCCACCTCGGCATCCTCTTTAGGGATGGCACGGGCTAGCTCCACATCCTGCCGCACAAAAGCCTCTAGTGCCCGATGGAGCATATCCTGCGATTTCTCCGCCATACGGGGAAGGTCTATCAGTGGCTTGATCAAGGGTTTTTCCCCGATCATCAGGTTGATTTTAGCAATGCCCTTAGCATAATCCCCGACCCTCTCTAACTCAGTGGCGATTTCCAGCACAGAGGCGAGGATGCGCAAATCGCTGGCCATCGGCTGCTGAGTGGCAATCTGGACCAAAGCATCAGCCTCAATGGTAAAACGCTTCTCATTGATCAGACGGTCCTCGGCAATCAGCCGACGTGAGCCTTCAAAGTCCCGCTGCTTGAGTGTCTCCACCGACTCGATGATCGCCCTCTCTACCATGCTGCCCAGGACCAAGACCTCGTCTTGGAGACGTTGTAATTCCCGTTCAAAAGTATCTCGTGGCATAGAATCCCTCCTCTCACTCTGACATGGTGGGACAGACTCACAACCCAACCAGACCAGCGTGGCGTGATACGTGACCCCTTGAAACGTAATAAGGGAACAGACAAAGGCAACGCTCCACTGGTCATCCACATCTTCCCGTAATGTAGTCCTCCGTACGCTTATCCTGGGGATTGGTAAAAATCTGTCGGGTCGGTCCGTATTCCACCAGTACACCAGCACGACTCTCATCTATCCAGAAAACACCTGTGTAGTCCGATACCCGCGCTGCCTGTTGCATATTGTGGCTGACGATGACAATCGTGTATTTCTGTTTCAACGTCCGCATCAATTCCTCAACGCGCAGGGTCGCAATTGGGTCCAGGGATGAGCATGGCTCGTCCATCAGAATCACCTCAGGCTTGATAGCAATAACGCGGGCGATACACAACCGTTGCTGCTGGCCCAAGGACAAGCTCAGCGCATCTTGCGTAAGGCTGTCCTTTACCTCCTCCCAAAGGTCTGCCCCACGCAAGCTCTCCTGTACAACATCGTCCAGATTGCTGTCTCTAGGCAATCCCAACACACGTGGACCAAAAGCCACATTGTCAAAGATGGATTGGGGGAATGGGTTAGGACGCTGAAACACCATCCCCACCCGTCGGCGAAGTTCAACCACGTCGGTGCCTGGGGCGTAGATGTCTTGACTGTCCAGAAGTACCCGCCCCTGCATCCGAGTGCCAGGGATAGTGTCGTTCATCCGATTGAGGCAGCGCAAGAAGGTAGACTTGCCACAGCCTGACGGCCCAATCAATGCTGTAATTTGCTGTTCATTTATGTCAATGAAAAGATTTGACAAAGCGAGTTTATCGCTGTAGTAGAAGTAGAGCTTCTCTACTTTGAATTTGCCCATTTCCACAAGCCTCAAGGCTATCCAAACCGCCCAGTGACGTAATCCTCGGTCCGTCGGTCATGGGGAGCGGTGAAAAGCTCGCTACCAGGCCCGTGTTCGACCAATTCACCCATCAAAAAGAAGGCCGCATAGTCGGCCACGCGGGCGGCCTGCTGGACGCTATGGGGAACAATGATAATGGTATAGTTCTGTTTCAAGGTAAACAGGGTTTCTTCGACCTTGCTGGTAGAGATGGGGTCCAGCCCGGAGGTAGGTTCGTCGAGCAGCAGGACCTCTGGCTGCAGTGCCAGGCCACGGGCAATGCACAATCGCTGCTGTTGACCACCTGACAGCGTGCTGGCTGGACTGTCCAGACGGTCTTTCACCTCGTCCCACAGTGCCGCTTGGGTAAGACTGCGCACGACGATTTCATCCAGCCGCGTCCGGTCCCGCTCGCCAGCCAGTTTTGGGCCATATATCACATTCTCGCGGATAGTGCCAGGCAGTGGCAGTGGCAGAGCAAAGACCATGCCCACCCGCCGCCGCAAGGCGGACACATCGGTACCTGGGGCGTAAATGTCATGCCCGTCCAGAAGGATGCGCCCCACCATTTGCGTCCCTTCTACCAGATCATTCAGCCGGTTGATGAGACGCAGCAATGTCGTCTTGCCACCGCCAGCCGGGCCGAAGAAGACAGTAATGGCCTTCGCCAGCACATCGAGCGTCACATTGCGCAGGGCCATCTTACCTTCGTAGCTGTAACTGACATTCTCGATTCGGATCTTGCGAATAGTTTCTGTCGTCATAGTCCTGCAAAAAACTGCTGCGTATTGCGTGTTCCGTGTCATTCATAAGCCAAGGCATGTAACACGCACCAGGTTTCACGGATCACGCTCTCACCATTGCCGTCGTCTCCGGAAGTAACTGCGGATCGTCGTTGCCATCACATTCATCGAAAGGACCAATAGTAACAACACGAGCGCCGTGCCATACTGCATTCGCGATGGCATACCCGGCACCTGGGTGCTTATGACATACAGATGATAGGGCAAGGCCATCGTCTGGTCAAAGGGGGACTGAGGCAGCCGCGGCAAGAAAAAGGCAGCCACGGTGAAGAGAATTGGCGCTGTTTCGCCGGCGGCCCGCAGCAGCCCGAGAATAACGCCAGTAATAATGCCGGGCAATGCTTGCGGCAGCACTATGTAGCGGATGCCCTGCCAGCGGCTTCCTCCCAGGCTGGCGCTCACAGTGCGGAACTCGGTCGGCACGGCGCGCAGTGCCTCCTCGGCGGTGCTAATGATGACTGGCAGGGTCATGATGGCCAGCGTCAGCGAGCCAGCCAGGATAGATGTCCCGAATTGCAGGAACAACACAAACAATCCCAGCCCGAATAGCCCGTACACAACGGAAGGGATGCCAGCTAGATTGACGATGGCGAGCCGGATGGCACGAGTGAGCCAGGTATCGCGGGCGTACTCGGACAGATAGATAGCGCCTCCCACGCCGACTGGAATAGCTACTAGTGCCGTGCCCACCGTAAGCAGCAGTGTGCCAATGATGGCTGGGAATATGCCTCCGCCTTTCATCCCATCGCGGGGCATAGCCGTGAGAAACTCCCAATGAATAGCTCCAATGCCCCGCACCACAATGGTGATGATAACAAGCACAATAGGAATAACTACCAGCAGCGCGGCCAGACCCAACAGGATAAAGCCAACCCGCTGCACTAGGTAGCGGTTCATCAACGCAACCCTCCCCGCCTTCGCTTTTTGAAAATTGTTGAAGCGGCTGCCAGGTTGATCACGAAAGTCAACAGGAAAAGGATGATCCCGACGCCAAAGAGAGCATGGTAGTGGGTGCTCCCCTTGGCTACCTCGCCCATCTCAGCGGCAACAGTAGCCGTCATAGTACGGATGGGGCGGAAGAGAGAGTCCAAGCTCACAGGCATTCGCGCCGCATTGCCTGTTACCATCATTACGGCCATCGTCTCGCCGATAGCGCGCCCCATCCCCAGCATCACCGCTGTGACAATGCCAGACCGGGCAGCCGGAACTATCACCCGCCAGATGGTTTGCCACTGGGTGGCCCCCATTGCCAAGCCGGCGTCACGGTAGCTTTTGGACACCGCATCGAGCGCATCCTCGGCCACGCTAATAATGGTCGGCAGCGACATGTAGGCCAGGATGAGCGCGCCAGTGAACGCGGTCAGCCCAGTCGGCGCACCCAGAGTCTCCCGAAGGAGGGGAGCAACCAGTGTCATGCCAAAAAAGCCCAGCACCACGGAGGGGATGCCGGCCAGTACCTCGATCATTGGCTTTAGGATCTCACGCGCCCAACCTGGTGCCACCTCACGCACGAATACAGCCGTCGCCACTCCCAGCGGCAGAGCAATTGCGATGGCGGTCACCGTGACCAGTGCGGAGCCCAGAATCAACGGCAGCGTGCCAAACAGGCCGAAAGTGGGATACCACCGTGTGCCCAGGAAGTTGCCCAGGGAGACCTCGAAAAAGACGGGCATCCCTTCCCGCAGTAGAAAGAAGAAGATAAGCAGCACAAAGCCGATGGTCGAGAAACCCAACGCTCGGATAAGGGCCTCGATGGCAAATTCAATCCAACGGATGCGTAAGTTATTCATAGTCAGCAGATTGAGCAGACCCAGCAGATTCTCTTCCTACTTGCCGCTGCCATGCCTGCAAGCGGGATTGGTACGCATCACTGCGCTGAATAGCACGAGGCGGAAGCACGCGCTTGTATTCAAGGCGGGTTGTGCCAAAGTTGATCAAGAGTGCCACCTCACGGCCACTGGCAGCAAGATAGGATATAACTTGCTGCTGGTGATGTGACGAAAGTTGCTCTACAGCCTTAAGCTCCATCACAATGCAGTTCTCGATCAGGAAGTCCAGATAAAAGTTCCCCAGTTTGACGTCATCGTAAAACACCTCAACAGCCCTCTCTTGCTCGAATCCTATGCCTTGTCGGCCCAACTCTATAGTTAATGCTTTCTGGTAGATATCCTCAGGAAAGCCAGGACCAAGTGCCTTATGCACCGCCATTGCTGCACCAATAATCCGATAGGTCAGGTCGCCATACTCACGCTGGATTCGGTCCGCAATGCCATCGCCTTCCACCATTATCTCCCCTTCCTCATCTGTTTAATTTGCTTGATCCGCTGACCACCAATTCCGCTCAATCCGCTTAATCCGCTGACCACCAATTCCGCTCAATCCGCTTAATCCGCTGACTCACTCCACTGACTTTAGCGGCACAAAGCCCAACTCTGTCACCAGCGACTGCCCTTCGCTTAGCACCCAGTCTAGATAAGCCCTCACCTGACCAGTTGGCTCACCAGCGGTATACATGTATAACGGACGTGAGATAGGATATGAACCATCGTTGACCGTCTCAACGGAGGGCAGTACATAAGGGCTATTGGCATCGCGGGCTGTAGGCAGCACTTTCTGGTCGGGCGTCACGTAACCTAACCCATCGTAGCCGATGGCATTCGGATTCTGGCGCACCTCGGCGCTGATGCCTTCGGACGAGGGCATCAACAATGTTTCAGGCGAGAAGAGCAATCCGCTATCTTGCTTGCCCAGTCGGATCACATGCTCTAGGAAGTAAACATATGTTCCAGAGTTCGATTCGCGAGAGAGGAGCACGATGGGACGATCTTCGCCGCCCACTTGGCGCCAATTGGTGATCTTGCCAGTGTAGATGTCGGAGATTTGCTGCAAAGTGAGCCGCTCCACAGGATTAGACGGATTGACAACGACAGCGATGGCATCGCGGGCGACCACGAATTCCACTGGCGAGATGCCGTTGGCCTGAGCAGCGGCAATCTCTTCCTGCTTCATCTCCCGCGAGGCATTGGCAATGTCCACCGTGCCGTTGATCATCGCCGCGATGCCAGTGCCGGATCCGCCGCCGGTGACGGAGATGCGCACCTCAGGATGCAAGCGCATGTATGCTTCGGCCCAGGCCAGCGCCAGGTTCACCAACGTGTCAGAGCCCTTGTTTTCGATGGTTCGAGCGGCCTTGGCGGTATCCCCATGCACAGCCGACCGCCGTGGCCCGCATCCTGCCGTTAGCCAAGCCAGGCCAAGCACCAGCAAACCAAGTACTAGGCGCTGCAGCAAATTGTTACCACCCATGCCACCTGCATCCTCATTGTGTACCATTTTCGAAGCTAGTGTACTCGATAAGTTGCCACTGGTCAAGAATG
>Ga0172366_10002797_pt1 | contig 13711 bp, 11 predicted proteins | sample LakKivSesite69cm_FD_114533 | JGI IMG/M metagenome (GOLD analysis project Ga0172366, IMG submission 114533) | Sediment microbial communities from Lake Kivu, Rwanda - Sediment site 69cm | ecosystem: Environmental > Aquatic > Freshwater > Lake > Sediment | place: Rwanda: Western Province, Lake... | reverse complement strand
CTCAAGAATAGTACTACCGGTAACCTCATATGAAAATGTAATTAAGGGGCATAAAATTGATTATGTTCTCTATGCAAATAACTATGAGCAAATTGACGATGATCATAAAGTTATTGAACAGTTCACTTCTGCCGGGGAAGCCATCGAGGTCTTCCGCAATGGCACCGTTATGAGCAAAGGTACAACCACCTCCAGCGGCCTTACAAACTCATACTTTGCCAACATCTTCGGTCCTCCTGAGTACAGGGAGCTTCATGAGGAAATAGTATCAGGATACTTTGAATCCTTCTTCAGAAATAATATATACGTAGGGCAGATGCGTACACGTCTGGGTATCCCCGGCTATGAGACCTCTGGTCCTAAGGAAGCTGCGGCTGAGCTGCTGAAGATCATTGGAGACACTTCCCTCATCATATCATAAACAACATCAAAAATATCCTCGGCACTGGGTTTTGAGAAATAATCGCCGTCAGTGGTATAAGCAGGCCTGTGCTCTTTTCCTGTAAGTGTTCTTGGAGGTGAATCAAGATACTGCCAGCCTCCCTGTTTTTCAAGGACCTGCTGTATCATGAATGCTGTAGTGCCGCCCGGTACATCCTCATCAATAAAGAGTATCCTGTTTGTCCTTGAGACAGAATCAAGTATAATCTTCTGTATGTCAAAAGGAACCAGGGTCTGCACATCAATAAGTTCAACCGAGATGCCATGTGTTGCCAGTTGTCTCACTGCATCCTGAGCTATCCTGACAGTTGAGCCATAAGTGACAATTGTAAGGTCAGACCCCCTGCTCAGAATCTCCGCGATACCAAGCTGAATACGAAATTCGCCAATATTGTCAGGCATCTTTTCCTTAAGCCTGTAGCCGTTGAGAGGCTCTATAACTATTGCGGGATCATTGCCTTCAAGAAGCATATTATAAAATCCGGCTGCACGGGTCATGTCCCTTGGTACACATACATACACTCCCCTGACAGAGTTTACCAGCATGCTCATCGGCGATCCGGAATGCCAGATTCCTTCCAGCCTGTGCCCCCGTGTTGATATAATAAGAGGAGCTATCATCCTGCCTGCGGTCCTGTAATGTGTCGTTGCCAGGTCGTCGCTCAAAATCTGAATTGCATACATCAGGTAATCAAGGTATTGTATCTCAGCTATTGGTCTCATCCCCCTGAGGGCAAGACCTATGCCCTGACCAAGTATTGTTGCTTCACGGATGCCTGTATCAGTAATTCTCAGCTCTCCGAATTTCTTCTGCAATCCCTCGAGTGACTGGTTTACTCCCCCGATATTGCCGGTATCTTCACCAAAAGTCACAAGTAGCGGAAATTTGGAGAACAGCCTGTCATAGTTATCCCTCAGTATCTGGCGTCCTGGTACTTCAGGTGAGTTTGCCGAATAAGCTGGCGCAACGGGTCTTACATTCAGTACAGACGATGGTGTTTCATTATAAAGGAAGGTGTTGTAGCTTTTTGAGGCGTCCTCGTAATTCCGTCTGAGCCATCCATGAAGCTCTTCCTTAAGGTTGTCAGATTTGCTGCACGATTCACACACATTCCTTAGTATCTTCCTTGCAGCCATGAAGTTATCCTTGCGGATAGGTGTGATGACTTTCGTGAGATCTTCTGTTATATCATTCACACTGGCTTCTTTTACAGGTTCGTGGCATGAGCAGCTGCGGCTTTTAATAATTCTTACGAGTGCATCACGCTCAATTCTTATAGGTGTCTGGAACATTTCCCATGCTTTCTTTCTCGATTCCTTTGCCTCTTCCTCTGCTTCGTATGCCACCTTATCAAGCTCTTCTGCAGTTGCAATTTTCTGCTCTATTATCCATTCCTTCATTTTTCTTATAGGATCAAACTCCTCTTCCCACCTGAGCCTCTCTTCCGATTTATACCTCTCATGGGAGCCTGATGTTGAATGTCCCAGGGGCTGAGTAACCTCCTCTACATGAAACAAAACTGGAACATGATCCCTGCGGCAGATGCCGATTCCTTCCTCATACATCTTTATAAGACCGGGATAGTCCCAGCCTTTACCCTTGTAAATAATAATACCCTGACGATCTGCTTCCTTCTCAAAACCTTTAAGTATGTCAGAAATACTTCCCTTGGTGGTCTGATATTTTTTCGGTACCGAAATGCCATATCCGTCATCATAAACTGATACAGCCATAGGAACCTGGAGCACACCTGCTGCATTCATGGTTTCCCAGAAATGACCTTCAGAAGTGCTTGCATCGCCGATAGACCCGAAAGCAACTTCGTTACCCTTGAGAGACAGCGTCTTATATTGATGCAGATCTTTGTTCTGGCGAAACAGCTTTGAAGCATATGCAAGTCCGAGAAGACGGGGCATCTGCCCTGCTGTAGGGGAAATATCGGATGATGAATTTTTCTGTTTTGTCAGATCACGCCATGTCCCGTCAGGATTAATATTCGGGATTGAAAAATGGTTATTAAAAACCCTTCCTCCGCTTCCCGGATTTATTTCCCTGTCGGTGTTGCCATATAGCTGGTGAAAAAATTCAACAGAACCATAGAGTCCCATGGCCATCATCCATGTCTGGTCCCTGTAATAACCCGATCTCCAGTCGCCGTTAATGAACTGCTTTGCCATAGCTACCTGTATGATCTCTTTGCCATCGCCAAAAATACCGAACTTTGCCTTACCCGAAAGAACCTCACGGCGGCCTGTAATACTAAGGTTACGGCTCAGGTTTGCCAGCCTGAAATCGGCAAGAATACTCTCTCTGCTCATGTAATTATTTGATACTGTTCTGTTTTGCCTCATTTCTGAATATTAGTTTAATTTTTTATGTCGGTTTCTGAACAATAAACAATTTTCAGGGACAGATGTTTAATATTAAGTTAATGAATGATTATTAATTTTGTATTGAGGGAATATAGGGTGAAGGCAGGGTTGGGGGTAGCTGATAAGATAATAATTGTATGTTAATTAAATTACTCATAATAAGCTTTGTACTGTTGGCTGTAACCTTTGCATTTCTGGGGATACGGATACTTCTGAAGCCCGGGGCAAAATTCCCTGACACTCATGTGGGTCATAATAAGGAAATGAGGAAAAGGGGAATAACCTGTGCGCAAAAAACCGACATCGGGTGCAATCCGGGAAATAATTTTGAGAATTGTGATACCTGTGGAGCGAAATTAAGGTAGTGAGATGTATTCCTTAAGTTTTTTTGTAGCCCATGTCCTGAAATTACCCTGGTCATCCGAGAAAATCAGATAAGCATCAAATTCGGGGTGCATATTCAGAAAGCTGATGCTCTTTTCCATGCCCATTACCATGCAGGCAGTTGCAATGCCATCTGCTGCCGCACACTCATCAGCTATAACAGTTGCACTGAGAAGCTGGTTTCTGGCAGGGTACCCGGTCTCAGGATCAATTGTATGCGAGTATTTAATCCCGTTTTCAACGTAAAACTTCCTGTAGTTTCCCGAGGTTGCAAGAGCCTTGTCTTTAAGGCTTATGACGGCCTGCAGATCGGCACCAGGAGACATATTGTCATCAACAGGTCTGTCTATGCCGATTCTCCACAGTACACCTCCTTTGTCTCCCTTTACCCTGACCTCGCCTCCTATTTCAATCAGAAACCGTTTTATACCCATACTGCCCAGGTACCTGTATATAATATCAACTGAGTACCCCTGGGCTATTGCATTGAAATCAAGATTAATGCGCGGATCTGATTTCCGGAGCATCCCATCTTTTATTTCAACTTTTTCCATGCCGACCAGGCTTAACAGAGAGTCTATTTTTGATTCACTGATATTTCTTCTCTCATCAGGTCCGAACCCCCATGCTTTAACCAGGGGACCCACTGTAAGGTCAAATGCACCGCCGGTCATTGCCGAGATCTCCTTCGATTTATTGAATGCCTCTATGAAGTAGAAATCAGGTTTGACATTTTCATTGCGGTTAATCATTGACAGTACCGAGGAATCTTTATAAAGTGAGAGTGACATATCGAAATCACTGAGTAACTTTTCGACCTCAGATCTCAGACCGGGCAGGTCAGTTTGGTCAGAATTTTCAAAAACAATGCTGTATGTAGTTCCCTGGGCAAATCCGTTAAAGCTTGAAAAACCAGGATCAGAATTCCTGCAAGAGGCAACAAGCAGAAAGGAGAAGAAGATATATACTAGACCTCTGTTACTCATTACACCCCGAAATCGTCGAAGGATATGTTTTCCTGGGGGACACCGAGGTTGTCAAGCATCTTAATTACAGCATTGTTCATCTGCGGCGGGCCGCAAAAATAATATTCAATGTCCTCGGGATCATCGCGTTTGCTGAGATAGTTATCATACAGTACCTGGTGGATGAATCCCCTGTAACCTTTCCAGTTATCTTCAGGACAGGCATCAGAGAGAGCAAGGTTGAATTTGAAATTCGGAAACTTTTTCTCAATTGCTCTGAACTCATCTTCATAAAAGACTTCCCTCAGGGAGCGTGCTCCATACCAATAAGAAACCTTCCTGTCTGTCTTCAGGGTATGGAACAGGTGGAAAATATGTGATCGCAGGGGAGCCATCCCGGCGCCTCCTCCTATATATACCATTTCGGCTTTTGAATTCTTAATATGGAACTCACCGTAGGGGCCTGATATAGTAACCTTATCACCTGGTTTCCTCGAGAAAATATATGATGAGCATAAACCCGGTGGAACATTCATGAACTGCTTCCTGGCATTATCCCAGGGAGGAGTAGCAATTCTGATGTTGAGTTTAATAATGTTCTTTTCAGCAGGGTAATTGGCCATGGAATAGGCTCTGAATGTCTCCTCACTGTTCTTAACAGAGAGAACCCACATCCTGTAGCTGTCCCAGTCGCTCCTGAATTCTTCTTCAATTGCAAAATCACTGAAAGTGGTTTCATATTTCGGAACATCAATCTGAATATATCCGCCCGGTTCAAAATTGAGTACCTCACCCTCCGGCAGCTTAACTACAAATTCCTTGATGAAAGTTGCCACATTCCTGTTTGAAACGACTTCACACTGCCATTTCTTTATACCCATGACTGCCTCGGGTACCTTGATCTTCATTGGTTCCCTTACCTTAACCTGGCATCCGAGTCTCCAGTGATCATTTTGTTCCCTGCGTGTAAAGAATCCTGTTTCTGTCGGAAGTATTGATCCTCCTCCTTCTGTCACCTGGCACTTGCACATACCGCAGGTTCCGCCTCCTCCGCAGGCTGATGGTAGGAATATCTGGTTACCTGAGAGTGTCATCAGCAGGTTGGAACCCGGAGAAACGACAACTTCACGATCGTTGATCTGAAGCTTCAGATCACCCTTGGGAGAGAGCTTATCTCTGGCAAACAGAAGGATCACAACCAGCAGAAGAATAATTAAAAGAAATACAACAATGCTAAGTAGTGTTGTTATGGCAGTTGAAAAACCTAATATCATGATCTGTATATTTCTATTTGAGTGTAATACCCATGAATCCCATAAAAGCAATTGCCATCAGTCCGGTGAGTATGAAAGTAATACCAAGTCCTTTTAGCGGCGCAGGTACATTACTATACCTCATCTTCTCCCTTATTGCCGCTATCCCGACGATGGCGAGCATCCATCCTATTCCTGACCCGACACCGAAAACAGTTGCTTCAAGAACGTTATCATATTCCCTTTCCTGCATGAAAAGTGCAGCTCCAAGGATGGCACAGTTAACCGCAATTAGAGGAAGGAAGATACCCAGGGAATTATAAAGTGCCGGGCTGAATTTTTCTATAACCATTTCAACAAGCTGAACCATGGCTGCTATGACAGCTATAAATACCATGAAGGTAAGGAAGCTTAGATCAACGTCGGCAAAACCCTCTCCCAGCCAGATCAGGGCTCCTTTTTTCAGTACATACTTCTCAACGAGGAAGTTTACCGGGACTGTTATAAGCAGAACAAAAACAACTGCAATTCCAAGACCCAATGATGTCTTGACTGTCTTTGAAACAGCAAGATACGAACACATGCCCAGGAAGAAGGCAAAAACCATGTTGTCAATGAAGATTGACTTTACAAAAATATTCAGATAGTGTTCCATTGCTTGCTCCTTTTATTTTCCAATAAGTTCTTTGTTATGACTTCTGTGGAACCAGATAATCAGACCGACCAGTATCAGGGCCATAGGCGGAAGGATTATCATTCCGTTATTCTCATAACCTGTTTTGTATATGCCCAGTTTTTCCATAACCGGGAAGCCAAGGATCGTTCCTGAACCCAGCAGCTCACGGAAGAACGATACAATGATAAGTATAAGCCCGTATCCGGCGCCGTTACCGACCCCATCCAGGAAAGAAGGCCACGGTTTGTTTGCCATTGCAAAAGCTTCAAGCCGGCCCATAATTATACAGTTTGTTATAATGAGACCGACGAATACCGAGAGCTGCTTGCTGACATCAAATACATAGGCTTTCAGAAACTGATCAACAAGTATCACCATTGTAGCTATGACCACAAGCTGGACAATGATCCTTATCCTGTCGGGAATATACTTGCGCATTGCAGCTATAACCAGGTTTGAGATAGCAGTTACAATCGTAACTGATATAGCCATTACAATTGCAGGCTTAAGTTTTACTGTTACCGCGAGTGCTGAACATATACCAAGGACCTGCACTGTTATCGGGTTGTTTTTTTGAAGAGGCCCGGTAAGCAGTTTTATGTTCTTTGCCGAGAAGATCGGTTCTTTTTCCTGATCACTCATATTTTATATCCTGTTTTTTAATATATAATCATTGTATTTCTTCAGACAATCAAGGAGCATCTTTTCAAGTCCCTTGCTTGTAATAGTACCTCCTGAAATTGCATCCACGCCATGAGCATCGGCAGGATTGGCTCCTCCCTTATGAACCTGGATCGACACAAACACCCCGTCCTGATAAAGCAGCTTATCCGTAAACATACCTTCAAACTTTGCTGTATTTATTTCAGCTCCAAGTCCAGGTGTTTCACCTTTATGATCAAATGTGACGCCGTAAATTGTATTCAGATCAGATTTCAGGGAGATATAACCCCAGATGGGACCCCAAAGTCCTTTCCCTTCGACCGGAAGGATTATCACTTTTTCACCGTCATCGGGAACTGCCCTGAATACAGGGAGTCGCTGCTCCTCAAGTGGTTTCTTCTGCTCGTTCTTCAGAACAACAGAAAAAGCATCAACACCATCGACTGTTTCTCCCTTCACGTTAATTACAAAACTCTCGCTTATATACTTATTATAAAGCTCCTCTGCATCGGCTTTTGCCGCGGGTACATGTATTGATTCAAGCATGCTCCGCTTCTTCTCTATTTCCAGGTTTTTTTCCTGGGCCGGCTGCAGCAAAGTGGCAGCCAGGGACAGCAATGCTGCGACAATAACAACCATTACTGTCGAGAATATGAATATGTATTTGTTGGTGAACTGTTTCATCTTCTTAATTATTTGCCGGTTACAACTGCCCTTTTCAGCCTTCTCCTGATATTCGCTTGTACAACATAATGATCTATGAGCGGAGCAAACAGGTTCATAAGAAGGATTGCCAGCATTACTCCTTCAGGATACGCAGGATTAAGGACCCTGAATAGAATTGAGAGAAGTCCGGCCAGGAATCCGTATATCCATTTCCCGGGTTCAGTCTGAGATGCTGTTACCGGATCAGTTATCATAAACACGCTTCCGAACGCAAACCCGCCCATAACAAAATGATAGTAGAAAGGCAGTTCCATATAAGAGTTTGCAGATACTGCATTCAGAAGAAGTCCCATTGTAAGTCCGCCTGCAAAAAAGCTGACCATTGCCTTCCAGCTTCCTGTTCCTGTAACTAAAAGAATCACAGCCCCTATCAGAATCGCCAATGTTGAGGTCTCACCAACTGATCCCGGAATAGTGCCGATGAACATACTCATGAATGACGGAAGCCCGGAAGGATTACCCTGTGCGCACATTGCCAGGGGAGTAGCCCCGGAATAACCGTCGACAATGTTCAAACCTTTAGTGAGTCCTTCAGTCCATACATTGTCGCCTGTCATCCATGCCGGGTAGCTGAAAAAGAGAAATGCGCGTGCAAGAAGCGCCGGATTGAAGATATTCATGCCTGTACCGCCAAAGACCTCTTTACCCAGGATTACCGCGAAAGCGGTTGCCAGTGCAAGCATCCAGAGCGGAATGTCAATCGGCATGATAAGAGGGATTAGTATCCCTGTGACCAGAAAACCTTCGTTTATCTCATGTCCGCGGATCTGTGCGGCAATGAATTCAATACCCAGACCCACCACATAGCTTACGATCAGGAGCGGCAGAAGCTTAAGGAAACCGAATCCGAAAGCTCTCAGCAGGGAGAAATCCTCACCTGTTGACCTGAAGTGCTGAAGACCGATATTATAGCAGCCAAAAAGAAGAGCCGGCAGCAAGGCAATAATAACTACAGTCATTGTCCGCTTAAGGTCAATGCTGTCGCGTACATGTGATCCTCTGAAGGTCACCTTGTCGGGCACAAACATAAACGATTCGAACCCTTCAAATACCGACTGAAGCTTTGCAAACCTTCCTCCCTCAGTGAAATGGGGCTTCAGTTTATCCAGTTTTTTTCTCAGCGAACTCATTATCTTTATTTAATCTCTTGTGTTTCTAACTCATTTCCTTCCTCATGAGGTCAAGACCATTTCTTACAATCGCCTGGATCTCAATCTTTGACGGGCATATAAACTCACATAAGGCAAAATCCTCCTCTGCAACCTCATAGATGCCAAGGTTTTCCATCAGGTCTATATCATTTGCAAGTATAGCCTTCAGGAGCTGCATCGGATAGATGTCCATAGGCAGCACTTTCTCGTACTTACCGGTTACTACAAAAGCTCTTTCTCCTCCGTGGAAGTTGGTATCGAGCCTGAAGTCCTTAGCTGGAAGGAGGTTTGACAAAAATGTTTTGTGAAAGCTATATTTACCCGCACCGGGCGCCGCCCAGCCAAAAAACTCAAAATAATCACCTTCAGGAATAACAGTAACCTGTGAATCATAATAACCCAGGAATCCGTCAGATGCAATTTTAGTTCCGGTCAGCACGTTTCCGCTTATATACCTCAGGTGGCCGGAATTGATATTATCCTTTACCAGTGGTGCGATGCTGCTTCCGGCAAGAACCTTATAATACTGCGGATGCGGTACTTCTGATCCGGTGAGGGCAATAATTCGTTCGGGCTTATAAATTCCTTCAGCAAAGAGCCGCCCAATAGCTATCACATCCTGAAGATTGATATACCATACTGCTTCTCCTTTGTTCACCGGGTCAATATGGTGGATATGAACTCCCACATTCCCTGCGGGATGAGGACCTGATACGTACGAAATATCGACACCCGGAGTGCTGCTAAGAATGGAGTCCTGCCTGTCGAGAACAAGGTTTATTTTTCCGTCTGTCAACCTTGATAAAGCTTTAACACCAGTGTTGAAAAAAGAGATGGATGAATTCTTTATAATAAACTCATAATCAGGCGCTAAAGGAGCTGTATCAAATCCTGAGATAAATATTGATTTCGGCACATCTCCCGGTTTTGCCACCACATGGTACGGCCGCTGTCTTACTGCAGGCCACAGTCCCGATGCAAGAAGCGACTCTGTTATCTTTTCACGCGGCAATGATGAAGGATCTGATTTTCCGAAATCAACAGAATCATTCCCTGCCCTTTCTATAACAATCTCCAGGATCATCCTGCGGTCTCCGCGTTCTACATTCAGAACGGTTCCGCTGACAGGAGAAGTGAATTTTATTTCCGGCCTTGTCTTATCATGAAATACCGGGGATCCTGCTTTTACCTTATCTCCCGGCCTGACTTCAAGCTTCGGAATTAGCCCGGGAAAATCAACCGGCTTGATCCCATACCGGACAGGATGTGCTTCCCCGGCTAAAAGTTTTTCAGCTGTACCCCTGATAGGAATATTCAACCCCTTCTTTAACCTGATTGTCTTCGGCATTTCTTTTGAGAAGATTAAAATATTTGGCGGAATTATTAGTTCTGTTAATTAATTAACAGCCGCAAATTTATAAATAGCTTGCAACAGTTTCTCAAAAATGTTAAATATGATGTGATATTTTTTTGCACTATTTTTGTTCATTCATTCCTGAAACCTTATTTTATGCTCAGAATTCTGATATTAATAATATTTCTCTCACTGCCATTTGTCTCAACAAACGGCCAGAACGGGCAGGCTCAGGATAACAGAATATATGACAGGAGGATAAAGACGGTTCAGCTATTCAAGGAGGGCTGGAACCTTTCATATCCTGTAATCACGATAAACAGCGAAGAAAGGCTTTCACTTCATTTCGATCTTATCGATAATAATTCAGAGACCTATTACTATACCTTCATTCATTGTGATAAGGACTGGAACAGATCTGACATTCAGTCAGAAGAATACCTTGAGGGATTTCCTGACAATCCCATAGAGGATGTAAAACCGTCATTCAATACAACAGTCAGGTACTTTCATTACACCCTTACCTTTCCAAATGAGAGGATCTCATTTCTCCTGTCGGGGAATTATATTATTATGGTATTTCCATATGGTGAATCCGACAAACCGGTCATGACCCGGAGATTTGTAATTACCGAAGAGAGGGTCAGAGTTGACTTCAGGGCATACCGGCCGTTGATTCCAGCCTATAACAATACCGGGCAGCAGTTCGATTTCACGGTAGACCTCCTTAGTTCACGCGTTGCGGATCCGATGAGGAATATTTATTGTTCAGTGCTTCAGAACGGCCGCTGGAACAATTCAAAAAATAATCTTAAACCTGATTTTATTGGCAATAACAAGCTCAGGTTCAATGCAATGTCGGAAAAGAATATATTTCCGGGCGGAAACGAATACAGGTACTTTGACATCAGGAGCATAAAATACCGGACAGAATTTGTAAGGGAGATAGATTACTCGGCACCTTATTATAATATATTTCTGGCCCCTTCAGATAACCGGGAATTCAAGCCATATTTCTTCTGGCAGGATTTCAACGGCAAGTTCTTTATAGCTTCCCCGGAAGGAAAAGTACCTGAGACCGATGCTGATTATGTTAACGTTTATTTCACAATGCCTTCAGACTATATGCTGGCCGGCGGAAATATGTATGTATCGGGTGCGCTGAACAACTGGAATTTCAATGAAACCAACATTATGATATATAGCCCCTCTGCTGGCCAGTATGAATGTACAATGCTCCTTAAACAGGGATGGTATAATTATGAGTATGTTTTTCTGAAAAAAGATGAGGATCAGGGTGTTGCAACTGTTTTTGAGGGAAGCCATTTCGAGACAGAGAATGATTATCTTGTCTTTGTTTACTACCGGAACCCCTACGAAAGATTCGATCGTGTTCTGGGAACTACAGTTGTCAATACGAATAACCGGCAGTCTTACTGATGCCTATGATGTTTATCAATTCCGGATAACATTTCAAGGGAATGCTTAAGCGTTCTAAGGATCTCAGCCATATACTCATCCACAGCCTTTACCGAACCCGGAAGCGTATATATAAGCGCGTTTCCTAGCACTCCTGCCACACCCCTGCTAAGAAGGGCGTTAGGCTTTTCTGACCCGTATTTTACTCTGATATATTCCATTATGCCAGGTATTTCTTTTGAAAGCAGCGGCTTTACCGTTTCAACAGTAACATCCCTCGGTCCGATGCCTGTACCCCCGGTTGTAAATATTAACCGGTATTCGCTACCGGCTGTTTTTAGGATCTCTTCAAGCTTGGTGGAATCATCAGGAATAAGTGCCTGTCTGAACTCTGCCGGCCATCCCTGGCCGATGAAGAATTGTGTCAGTAACTCTTTAATTTCCGGTCCGCTCAGATCGCTGTACTCACCCCTGTGAGCCCTGTCACTGAGGGTTATTATCAGAACATTAATCTTGCCGGGAAACTCCATAAGCTTTATCTTTCAGGTTTTTGAATCTATATCTGCCTCACACTTACGATCTGTCCTTTTTCAATCGAATCTGATCCAGGAGGTATGGCTATTATCCCTGTTGCGCCCGGAAGGGCTGAAATATGCGCTGAGCCGTGATATTCAACAACTTCAGCCAATCCGTCAGGGCTGATCACCACGGGGATCAGTCCCATTCTGTCTTTTGTCTTCCTGGTATATTTTTCTTTCATAGGCACTGAAATGGTCAGTGGTTTCCAGTCTAATCCCATCATCCTGTAAATCAAAGGCCTGACCAGAAGTTCAAACTGAACGAATGAGGAAACAGGATTACCCGGAAGACCAAATACGAGGGCCTTAGGATGTATACCGAATGTTGTTGGCTTACCCGGTTGTACGGCTACCTTGGTGAAAAGCAGCTTAACGCCGGCTCTCTCCATAACTCCGGGAACAAAATCAAAATCACCCATCGAAACCCCTCCGGTGATTATCACCAGATCATTATCAGCTATTGCAGATGAAATTACCTTAAATGTTTCGCCGGCATCATCCTTCACTATCCCGTAATAAGCGGCAACCACTCCAGCCCTGGAGGCCTGTGCTATAAGCTGGTATGAATTACTGTTCCTTATCTGTGATATCCCCGGTATCTTATCCGGCTCGACTATTTCGTCACCGGAGCTGATAACCGCAATGCGGGGCATCTTGCTCACTTTCACTGAAGTATGCCCCGCTGTAGCCATTACTGCAATGTCCTGCGGAGTGATCTGCTTCGGGCATCTTATCACTATATCTCCCTTCCTTATGTCTTCTGCTTTATGTGCAATATTCTTTTTTGTTAATGCTCCGGTAAACCTGAGGCTGCCAGATTCAAGGACTTCGGTATCCTCCACCATCAGGACGCAGTCGGCACCTTCAGGTACTGCAGCGCCTGTCATTATTCGCGAGCACTGGTTTTTTCCCACCTTATTCCGGGGCCACTTACCTGCAGGTATCGTCTCAATGATCTGCATTTCAGCGGCTATATCTGCAAGCCTGCAGGCAAACCCGTCAACTGATGCCTTGTTGAACGGGGGCATGTCCATATCGCTTATGACATCCTCTGAAAGTATACGGTTAAGGGATTTTTCAAACGGGATCACTTCCTCACCCACCCTGAATGAGGAGTTCATTACAATATTAAAAGCTTTGTCAAACTCTATCATACAACCGCTACTGGTAGTTTTTAACTACATCTATCACTTCAGGAAAATCCATTCCGATCTTTTTCAGATGATCTATTGTAGGGATACCGTTTTTATTCCAGCCTCTTCGTTTGTAAACAGCATCACGGAGGTCGTCGTACTGGTCTTCGCGATACTTCCTCAATACCTTCATCTTTTCTTCCGTACTTTTACCGGAAGGATCATAACCGACTTTTTCCTTAAGCTGTTTATCATACCTTTCAGCCCTTGATTCATACTCCTCAACAGTAACCGGGCCGCAGGCACGGTAGGGCTGGTCATCATCCTTCCGCCGTCCGTAACCCCTTCGTATGTTGAATACTCTCTGGAAATTGTATACCCGTTCTGAATCTTCGATCAGTCTTTGCTTATCAAAAGGCCTTCCTGTAACTGCCTTATAGATAGTCACATAATTATCAACATGCTCCGGCACTTTTGCCGGTTCATCTGTCTGTGCATTGTTCTCAGGCTCCACATCGTTCCATGGCAGCTTGCAAAGTCCCACAAGCCCGAACCATGTCCGGAACATCGGGAAATAGTGAAGCGCTTCGGCCTT
>Ga0172366_10002796_pt1 | contig 13713 bp, 10 predicted proteins | sample LakKivSesite69cm_FD_114533 | JGI IMG/M metagenome (GOLD analysis project Ga0172366, IMG submission 114533) | Sediment microbial communities from Lake Kivu, Rwanda - Sediment site 69cm | ecosystem: Environmental > Aquatic > Freshwater > Lake > Sediment | place: Rwanda: Western Province, Lake... | reverse complement strand
TACCGACCGGTGGCGGTGGCGGCGGCGGCGGTGGCGGGGGTGGCGGCGGAGCCTAAGCCGCTCTCTGCGAAAGCCCGTGGTCGCGTGCACTGAGATGACACTTCAAAGGGGTAAATGTATGAGGACTCTGATGAACAAGCTGCTGTTGGTGGTACTGGTAGCGGTGGTCAGCCTCGTAGCCGCGTGTGGCGGTGGCGGTGGCGGGACCCCGGGTCCGGGGCCTGAAGGCGAAGGTTTCCTGCCTACACCTCCGCCGGGTGGCCCCGAAGCCGGAGATCCGGAAGAGCAAACTCCCTTCCGCTTGGGCAGTTTCGCCCTTCCTGGGGGCGCTGCCTATGCGGACCTGAGGGGGGTGGGTATCAGCTCCCGCTACGTCTACGTGGCGGAGCTGAACGCAGTCCACGCCTTCGACCTGAACGGGAACTACGTGAACAGCGTTCCGATCGGCTTCACAACGGTCCAGAGCATCGGGGTGATTCCGCCGGATCCGTATCCGGAGGATGGTGACGACACCTTTTACCCCTATCCTGATTATCCGGTGGTCGCCGTCGACCCGTTCGTCATCAGTGGCACCGATGGCGATTGGGGCGGGGCAACGATTATCTATGCCCCCAACCTCGACGATGTCGTTACCAGAGAAGACCGTGAGGAGGCTGACATACTCAAGTTCTATCCCCTTCCGCGGGGTCAGGATTACTGGCGCTATCGTATCTTTCCCTGCACTCCAATGCCCGATAACCCAACAGGACTCCAGATAATGAAGACTTTCGATATGGATGTGACGCGAGAGGGAGGAATCGCGGTTTTCTATGACTTCGACGTGACGACTGACGGCGGGTTCGAGAATGCCCTCGTTTTCTACGACCCGCACGAGCGATACCTGATTTCTCCTCGACCGACCGGGACCATCAACATACCGGATGAGAACGGCGACCCGCAGTCATATCCTGCTCCCTTCCGCCACATTAGTCTGGGCGACCAGACCGGGAGCTTGAGCAAGATCGCCTTTGCCAACAAGTACCCTCAGTCGCGGACGGAGGACCAGCGCCTCTACCTGGGCGATGCCATCATGGAAGTTGACTTCGTCGGGATTAACACTCTCTTCACCGATACTTCGCTTGCTCCGTTTAAGTACAGCATCGGCGGCATCATCGACAACGAATACGGTTTCAACCGGATCATTGGTATTCCCGGAGGCTCGCTGCCGGGCAGCTTCGCCATTAACCCTCCGTTCAATCCGGATGGAGGTCTGGAGGACGAGGATTTGACGGCTGGCGGGCCGTCAGGCTTCGGGATCGACCCCCGCAACGATGATGTGTACATCTGCGACCCGGGCAATCGCCGGGTGCAAGTATTCACCAAGGACCTGCAGTTCAAGGCCCAGATCGGTGACGGTTTCCGGGGGACTTCCGGCAACCGCCTGGTTGCGCCGGGGGATGTAACCGTCTCTCTGGATGGAACCATCTTCATCACCGACACTCTGGGTGGCGGCGTCGGGTGGTTGCGCGTGTTCGGCGAGCCGGTCCCGCCTGAGTTCGGCTCCGTCGGCGGTATGGTCCGCAATATGGGCACGGAACCGCCCACCCCCGTCGCGGAAGCCACGGTAGCCATTCTCGACGCCAATGGCCTGGTCGCCACCCAAGCGACCAATGTCAGAGGTGAGTATCGATTCGAGAACCTGCCGCTGGCGACTTACTTCCTCACTGCCGATAGGTTCGGATACAGCACGGACTCCGCTTCCGTCGACCTGGTGGCTGACCGGACGGTGATAGTGAACTTCAACATCTACCCGCACATGCCGCCCACCCTCGGCTACTATGTGGGCGCCGTCTACGACGATGTGACCAATCAGGCGATCCCTGAAGTCACGATGCACCTCATCGGGACATCGATCAGCGCTATCACCAACGTCTACGGCAGATTCCAGGTTGACGACATCCCCGCTGGCGACTACCAGGTGGAGTTCCTGCATGAGGACTATGTGACCCATACCCGCGATCTGCACATCGTGGCCGGGCAGACGACCAGACACGATTCGATCCGCTTGACTCCGCTTCCACACTGAACAAGCTGAATGCTGGTTTGCGAGGATGGCCCCGCTGCCATGGTACGGCGGGGCCGGTGCTAAATGGACCTCAGCATAGTCATCCCGAACTTCAACGGTGAGAGGCTGCTTCCCGAGTTGTTGTCCGACATCGGACGTGCTCTCGGAAGCGGTTTGTCCTGGGAAGTGATTGTGGCCGACGATGCCTCTACTGACAGCAGTGTGCCCCTCATCCGCGGCGGGTACCCCTGGGTGAAGCTGATTCAGGGGAAGGAGAATCTGGGCTTCGGGGGCAACTGCAATCGCGGGGGTGAGGCGTCTCGGGGCGAATTCCTCGCCTTTGTCAATACGGACATCAGATTCGACAGCGATCCCTTCTTGCCGCTTATCGAGGCGCTTGCGTCTGACGCGTCTCTCTTCGCTTTGATGCCGCTCATATTCGCTGAGGGTCTGAACAGAATCGAGAACCTCAATCGTATCTGGAAACGCAGGGGTCTGGTTTGGCTGAGGCCGCGCCTGGACCTGCCGCTTTCGCATGTGCCCGAAGTGCAGTCCGCGCTTGAAAGGCAAGCTGTGGTGCCGGCGCCTCTCTGCGGCGCCTTCTTCGTTTGCCGCCGGGGGCTTTTTGATGAACTTGGGGGTTTCGCTCGCGAGTTCGGCCCGGCGTACTGGGAGGACGTCGATCTGGGACTGCGAGCCGAGGCAGGGCAATATGGAGTAGCCGTCGTTCCCCGGATCCTGGTGCGACATCTGCACTCGCGAACGATGGATACAGCGCTCGGAGACCGTCGGAAGAGGAGCCTGCTGCTGCGTAACCAAGCCCTGCTGATAGAGCGACACCTCGACCGGCTCGCGCCTTTGCCATGGTATCGCTGGTACCTGGCATTGCGGCTGCCTCAGCGAATCCTTGCCGGTGAGCTGGCGACTGCTGCGAGCTACTGGCGCCTCATCTGCGGGTGCCGCCGGAAGCGCTCGTATGCTAGAATGTGAGCAACTTCGTTGGGAGGAAGGACGTATGACCGATATCGTGATTCTGGACGCCACTCGCACGCCCATTGGAAAGTACGGCGGGACGGTGCGGGACATACCCGCGGCGGACCTGGGTGCCCACTGCATCAAGACACTGATCGAACGCGACGGCATTGCCTCGGAGCTGGTTGACGACGTGATTATGGGTATGGTGGTGATGGCCGGCGTGGGTCAGATACCCTCCCGTCAGGCGGCGATTCGCGCGGGCCTGCCCCCGACCATCCCGTCGATGACGATTCATAAAGTCTGCGCTTCGGGTATGCGGTCGATTGCCCTGGCGGACACGATGATTCGCCAGGGGCAGGCAAAGCTCATCGTCGCCGGGGGAATGGAGTCGATGAGTCAGGTTCCTTACGCTTCCTACAGCACCCGCTGGGGCAAGCGGATGGGCGACGACAAGCTCGTAGACCTGATGATTCACGACGGTCTCTGGTGCGCCTTCGACGACATCCATATGGGGAATGACGGCGACCGCATTGCCAAGGAGTTCAGCATCACACGGGAAGAGCAGGACGAGTACGCCTGCCGCAGCCAGAATCTGGCGGAGGCCGCCATCACGGAAGGACGGCTTGCCGAAGAGATTACCCCCTTCCCGATACCCCAGCGCAAGGGCGACCCGATAATGTTCTCGCAGGACGAGTTCCCGCGCTTCGGCACCACGCTGGAATCTCTGGCCAAGCTCAAGCCGGCCTTCTCGCCCGACGGCACAATCACCGCGGGGAACGCTCCCGGGATCAACGACGGTGGCGGCGCGGCCATTGTCACCACGCGCGAGATGGCGCAGTCCCTGGGTGTGAAGCCGCTGGCCCGCATCATTGACTATGCCTGGGTCGCCGTGGAGCCGCATCGCTTCCCGGTCGCTCCCGCGTACTCCACACAGAAGCTGCTGGAGAAGACGGGCAAGAAGCTGGAGGAGATTAAGCTCCTGGAGTTCAACGAAGCCTTTGCTGCGGTGGCCCTCGCTTGCGGGAAAGTCCTGAATTGGGATGCCGACAGAGTGAATGTGAATGGCGGTGCGATAGCGCTGGGGCATCCCATCGGGATGAGCGGGACCCGCATAACGATGACGCTTGCCTACGAGCTGCGTCGTCGCGGTGGCGGACTTGGCATCGCGGGCATCTGCTCCGGCGGCGGGCAGGGCGATTCGATCCTCATCGAAGTCGAAGGCTAGCGCAAGGACAGAAGTCTCACTGCGGCAGGTGATCGCGCAGGAAGCGCAGCCAGTTCCCGCCCAGCACGTTGCGGGCGAACTCCTCGCTCAGGCCACATTCGCTCATGGCGTCGCCGATTCGCGGCAGGTCGGCAGCGCTGTCAAGACCCTCCGGTGTATCGGCAGGGGTAAGCCCGCCGTCGAAATCCGACCCGATGCCGACCCCATGCTCCCCGAGGTGTTCGATGAGGTGCTGGATATGCACTACTACCTGCGCAATCGGAATCTGGGGGTCTCCTTCCTTCCATCCAGGTTGAAGGAACGCGCTTCCCAATAGCACCCCCACCACGGCGCCGCGCTCTTTCAGCAGGGAGAGCTGTTCGTCCGTGAGATTGCGGAAGTGAGGAGAGAGCGCGTCCGCATTGGAATGCGTGGCCACGACGGGACCGTGCCAGGCCTCCAGGACCTCGAAGAAGCTGTGGCGGTTGAGATGGGATACATCGAGGATGAGCCCCAGCTCGTCCATGCGCGCTAGGAGCTTGCGCCCCGCCGGCTTGAGTCCGCCGGTGCGCCGGGCTCCGCTCGCCCACTGGTTGTCGTCATTCCAGGTGAGGCTGAGCATGCGCACTCCCCGCTCGAATTGACTGTTAAGCTCCTCCGGCGAGTCGATCAGCTCCGCCCCCTCCATCAGCAGGCAGAATCCCCATATGCTTTCTCCCGAAGAAAACCGCGATTCCAGCTGCGAAAGGTCGGAGCGATCGCATACCTGCATGACTTCCGGATGCTTCCCGGGCAGCGAGTCGTAGAACTCCACTTCCTTCCGCAGGTGCTGCTTCCGCATGTCGCGAGGGGTCTCTCTGTCCACGAAATAGGTAGCGACGGACAGGCCGACGCCTCCGCGCAGAAGCGATTCCAGCGTCACCATCGCAGTCACGCTTTCAGGCACCCGCGCGAGCGCGCGGCGGTACTTGAGGGCGTGCCAGGCAATATCCTGGTGAGAGTCCACTATGAAGCGGCGGGGCACCTCTACCGGGCTAGTCTAGCACAGAGGGAGGCCAAGCGGTCAGTGGGGCCCCGTTTCAGCGTTTCATCCATTTGGCGTCCATCTTCTCGCCCATGCGCCAGAGTTCATATTCCGCGCTCTTGGCGAGGGATTTCCCGTCGGACAGCTTGATGACACGCCTGAAGTACTTGCACGCTTTCTCGGTTTCTCCCTGCAGGTTGAGGAGGAACGCCAGGTTGTACAGCACCTCGGGGCTGTCCTTTGCCAGCTTCTCCGCGTGGTGGAGCATCTCCAGGGCTTCCTCCAGGTGGTGTGAGTCAAAGAGCGCGTCAGCGTAACTCATGACGCACTCGACCGATTCCGGCTGTGCCTCGAACGCATCCTTGGTGGCTTTAAGCCTTTCTTCCTTGTTGCGTCCGCTCAGTTTCGCCGTCGCCTTAGCGTCGGAGAAGAGCTCGAAATTGTTGACCAATGCCCATACCTCCCGTAACTCTATTATTCTACCCGAACTTCCCCTTCTGCGCCATCCGAAAGCAGGAATTCGTAGATTTTCTTGTACTTGAGAGTCTTTTTCACGAAGCTTTCCGTCTCTGCGCTGGGAATGAGATTGATGAACAGCTCGGGTTCCGCGGAATCGACCTGTTGCCGCCATGCTTTGAGCGTGCCGGGGCCGGCATTGTAGGCTGCCAGGACGAGATAGTCCGCCCCCAGAGCGTCCCGCAAGCTAGCCAGATAAGCGGCTCCCAGATGGATGCTTTTGCGGGCATCGGTTAGCGGCGCGCTTTCCAGCTCCGGCGGCAGGCGGGATTCAAGCAGCTTCGCCGTCGATGGCATGAGCTGCATGAGTCCGACGGCTCCTGACGGCGACACGGCGTCCTGGCGGAAGTTGCTCTCCTTCTTCATCACCGCGTAGATGAGCGCAGGCTCCACTCGATATCGCCTCGCGGCGGCAAGCACGGTGTCCGGATAGGGTCGAGGGTAGGCCGCTTCCAGCAGGTAGGGCAAAACCGGGTGGCTCTGGACTCTCCCGCTTTCCAGAAGCTCGGTGGCATACCAGCTGCTCGACCTGAGTGAGCTGGCAGTCTCCAGATTATGAATGGCGATTGCCGCCGCCATCGGGGTCAGCTCCGGGTAACCCTCAGCGTCGGCAACGCTGAGAGCGAGGTCGGGAGCGAATATTCCGAGCAGATACTCGCTAACGCTCTCTTCAAGCTGAAGGGCTGCCGCACCGCCGGCACCGGCTATGTTCGCGGTGGTGAGGGCGTTGCCGCTTGCCAGCTCGTAGTAGCTGAAGTGCTTGATTTCCGCGTCCGACCGACTCGCCGCCAGCCCGCCTTTACCGGCTTTCTTCTGTCCGCCCAGGAATCGCTGCCAGTAGGCGGCGACAGCGTCATCAACCGGCCTCACCTTGTCTATGAGCGCTCGCGCGAGCTTGTGCTCTCCCCTGCAGATGTAGAGCGGAATGAGTTCCTCGGCTGCCTCCAGAAAATGCTCTTCCCTGGTGTCCGCCGTCAACTGTCCAAGGATGCTGATCATCTGCGGAATCCTCGAAGGTCCGCCCCCATCCTTGAGCAGCCTGTAGTGTTCGAGCAGCGCGTCGCCGGAATAAGGTCCCTCCAGCCGGGCGGTATGCTCATATCGCCTCTCGGCTTCACTCCTCTTGCCTTCCGCGTCCAGGCGTCGCGCATGGTTGAGATGCACCAGCTGCGTCCACTTCCCGCCGGGCGAAAGACTCTCCACCCGCTTGATGAGTTCCCGGTAATCGGGAGGAAACGGGGCTTCGACGCCCAGGCGAGCGATGCCAGCCAGCGCCGCCCCCCGTGCCTCCACGGCGCAGTCCGGGTTCTCGGTAATCCGCTCCAGCACCCGCTTCGCGTCGACGATGCGGTTCGTGCCGGCAATGAGCTCGGTCAGCCTATAGATGGCTTCAGGCATATAGGAAGGCGCAAGCGATTCTGGAGTCGCTCCCCCTTCCTGGGTCAACGCAATCCACATGCCGCTGATGGCGGCATTCTCGCTGCCATGGACGCTCTTTTCCAGCAGAGCCTGGGCGAACAGGGGCAGAGCTTTGTCCGGCTGGTGTTCGCGCTCGTAGGCCGTGCCCAAATCGTTGAGAGCCTTCACATACTCCCATCGGCTGTGCAGACCCTCGATTTGGTGAAGAAGCTGCTGGCAGCGGTCCAGTTCTTCGCTTTCAACGGCGAGATCGAGCTGGTTGAGGAGAATCCGTGCGTTGAGGCGGTAGGGATCGGTCGGTCTCAGAAGGGAGGACAGCATCCTGATTCCCCGTTTCCTCTCATCTTCGTCGCCCCTAATGATCTGTGCTCGCGCGTAGTAGTATCTTAGATACGGTAGGAGTTCGGGCGAAACACCATCGCGTAGCGCTTCCGCGAAGTAGTCCCGGCCCGCGTTCCAGTCTCCCAGCAGCGCGAGTTGATATCCGACGAAGAACTTCAGGTCGCCGTAGACGGGGAATCGCTTGAGGTCGTTCAGCTCTCCGGCGGTGAAATGGTTCTCGACCGTGCCGGTCCGCCCGGCCTCGTCAATCACGCTCTTCTGGAAACTCCTGACCGCATCCGCCGTCGGCTCGCTGACTCCGTAGAGCCGCGAAAGCACCAGAGCGCGGCCCACATTTCCCCGCAGAGCGAGGACCCGGAGCAACCTTGCCAGATTCTCCTCTGATGACGACGACGCTGCCGCGTCCAGCGCTTCCTCGTAGGCGAGGCGCAAGTAGCCTCGCTCGACCTTCTGCTCAAAGGGGACTGAACGCGGGTAGATGTGGGTGCGCCAGAGCGCGAGCGCTGCGCCCATCACGATTACGCCGGCAGCGATTATGAGGGCGATTCTCTTCACAGGATTCAGTCATTCTACGAGCATGCCCCGTGCGACGCAACCGGGGGGATTCAATCCTTCGTCAAAGGCAGGTACTCCCGCCTCACCCTTCGGCCAAGGCCGCAGATGACGTCGTAATTGACGGTGCCGGCAGCCTCCGCGAATTCATCGAGCGATACCTCCGCTTCTCCCTGTCGTCCGATGAGCACGACTTCCTCTCCCACCCGCGCCTCCGGCTCGTCTTCGACGTTGACCATCATATAGTCCATGTTCACCACGCCGGCGATTTCTCTGGGCTTGCCGCGGAAGAGCACTCTGCCAGCAGGATAGAGCTGGTAGGGAATGCCGTCGGCGTAGCCCACAGGTAGGGTTATCAGCGTGCTCGCCTTCTCCGTTCGGTAGCGGTAGCCATACGAGACTCCGGTTCCCGCCGGCACCCGGCGCGTATCGACGACCTCCGTCACCAGCCTGAACACGGGCTTCACACTGATACGCGGCCCGCGATAGCCGTCAGGATGGTATCCGAGGGGCAGGATTCCCACGCGCACCATATCGAATCTGCTCTCGGGATACCCCAGCGCGCCGGTGGAGCTGGCAAGGTGCTTGAGCGAGATGATGCCGAGCCGCTGCTCGATTTGGGTGCTGAGTTGTCCGAAGCTCTCGACCTGCTGCGGGATGATGGGCTCCCCCGACTCGGATTCGCCTGCCAGGTGCGAAAAAACGCCTTCTACAGCCAGATGCGGGTTGCCGGCCACTCGTTCGAGGAAACCTGGCAGTGTCTCCGCCGTGGCGCCGACCCGGTGCATGCCCGTGTCCAGCTTGATGTGTATCTTGGCGACCGTGCCCAGCTCCGCCGCCGCATCTTCCAGGAGGTCCACATTCTCCGTCCGGTAGATGCCGAGGCTGAGGAAGTGTCTTAGCGCAAGGCGGTACTGGTCCGGGGGCGTGTAGCCCATCACGAGAATGGCCCCGAGGTAGTCCGCCTGCCTCAGCTCCAGCGCTTCGTCCACCACCGCCACGCCGGCAAGCACGTCGGGCATCTCCCCCAGCACCGGGAGAATGCCGACCGCACCAATGCCGTACGCGTTCGCCTTGATGACGAACAGCAGCTTGCGCCCGACATGCTTCCGGATGAGCTGCAAGTTGTCTCGCACTTGGTTGAGGTCCACAATCAACTTGGTGTAAGAGTGGAGCACGATGTGTCTTCCTAAATGTAAGGTTGCCGGTGCCCGCGCTGGCGTAACGCGAGCCCGTAGGCACGAATCAGCTCCCTGCGCGCCGCCGCATCCGGCTTCCGCCGTCCCGACACCACTTCTTCCAGCTCGCGGACGCGCTCTCGGGGGGCTTTCGACGCCGCCAGAAGGCGACCGAATCCGGGCACCGAATCCCGCGCATCGGCTTCACCGCGCAGAGCACAATTGACGGCGAATCTCAGGGCCGGAGCGAACATCCCGCCGCGTTGCCAGAGACGGGCTTGCGCACGAACTCTTTCGACCGGCGATGGCCATAGCTGCCGGTGCCCGCTTCGCAGCCGACCAAGCGGAAACACCTGCGGCATCAGCGCCAGGAAGACCGCGATTGCCGCCAGAATGACGAGCCTGCCCCAGGTCGTGAACACCAGCAGATTGGTGAATCCGACGCTCGCGCGGTGGTATCCATGGATGGATTCCAGAAAGTAAGTGCCAAGCGGCGAGTCAAGCTCGCGCAACAGGTTGTAGGCGAGGACCACATTGTCCGCGCGTCCGATGTTGTCGTTAGTCAGTATCTCGCTCGCGAAAAGCGCCACCAGCTTCCCGCGAGCTCCCTGATACACAGTTAGCAAGGGCTTTCCGGTGTCTCCCAGCCAGAACACCTTCTGAGCCCTACCCTCAAGGCGTTCCCACAGCTTCCACCGCGAATCCTGCTCCAGATCGATGCTCGCGACCTCCAGCGTTTCCGCGTCGGAGAAGAACGCGGAATCGGCGGGCCCGACGTGAAATCGTGCGCTGCCATCCTCATTCAGCTCGTAGGAAACGCGCGTGCCGGCAGTGTCGACCTCGTCGCCTGTCGCAGCGGGTGGTGTCTCCTCGTCATCGGTCGGAGCATTCGACTCCTTCTCGTCTGGCTGTGGGAGTTCATCGATAGGCGCAAGGTAGAGAACGTCTATCCCCCGGTCGAGCAGCTTCCAGACGGTGCTCTCGTCGAATTCCGGCAGGAAGGGCACGCCCGCGAGAAGCTCCTCCGGGCCGATGACGATAGTGCCGGCCCCCGTCAGCAGACTCACCGAAGTCGTTCCGAGAGCCACGTTCAGGTTCATCCTTCTCCCCAGCAGGTAGAGCGCCCGCAGGCCGTGAGGACCGCTCTCGAAGGCGGAAAGCGACCGTTCAGCGAGTCCCGTGCGTGACGGGACCGCCAGCATCCACAGCAGGGCGAGGACGCCGATGCCCACAGCCGCCAGCACAATCAGGCTCCAGGGTCTACGAAACGGGCTCACCGGAACCTCCTCTCATCGTCTTCGTCAGGCGCCCCGAAAGGCTGAGCGCCTGCCGGTAACCGGAGGCCGACGCGGGTCGGCTTCCGTAGAAGTGGACTTCGAAAAGCCCGTTGAGTCCGGACAGGTCGTGGGACCGCACCGGACTCTCTGCTTCGAGCGTGCGCACCAGTGTCCGCGTCGGTGTTTGCGGTCCCTCCCGGGGGAACAGATAGAGTAGCGTCGCGGTGAAGACCAACCTGATGGCCTCCGCGTAGTCCCCTTTCTCCGCCGCCACCGAAGCCCGCTTCATCAGCTCATGGGTAGCCACGCCCGGTGCCAGAGCTTCTCTCGGAGGCGTCCCCCCGGCGAAAAGACTCTCCCGCGCGATCCGATAGACCATGTAGAGCACCGCGAGGCCCAACAAGGCGCTGATAACCGGCAGAAACCACGGAGAAGCGCCGGCAGGTAGCCAGGTGAGTCCTGAAAGCGTCTCGTTGAGCCTTCTCCATCGTTCGCGCAGCCACCGGAGCCAGGCCGGTGTTTCACGCTCCTGGGTCAGTCGGCTGAGTCGGAATTCCGGTCGCTGGAGTATGCTCTCGATTTCGGCACGCAGGCGGGTGCGGTTCTCCTCCGCGCTCAGGGATGCGGGACGGGGGATCGAGTCTTGTGTTGACGCAACAGTCTGAGGTTGGTCCCGTTCGATCGGCTGATACGCGGGCGTTGCGGTCGCAGCAGCAGCGATGACGAGAGGAGCGAGCGTCAGCACCGAAAGCACAGGCCTCCATCCGCGCACGGGCTCAATTCTAGCATCCGGCTTCAGGGCATGAAGTAATGAGCCGCATACACCAGGTCTATCTTCTGACGCTTCCCTCGAATGCGGAGTCCGCGCAGCAGCGAGTAGGAGGGGCTGGCCAGCAGCAAGCGCCCCCTCATGAGAAAGCGTTCCTCGCCGTGTGTTCGGCGTACCGGGCCGTGCTCGGCGAGCAGCACTCGCTGTGCGTATTCAAGCTGCCCCATCATTTCCTGGACGAACCTGCGAAGTCTGAAATCCTGAGAGCTGTAGGCGAAGAACTCAATCAGCGGGTTGTAGGGAGGCAATTGGAACTCCGCGCGCAAGGCGGCTTCTTCTGCCAGAGTCTGTGCGCGCGAGGAGCCCGTGCGCGCCGCAAGAGAGGTCGCCATCGCTGGCGCCGCCAGCACGGTAAGCTTCGTTTCCGACGCGCCGTAGAGCTCCGCCAGTCGCGATAGCTCCCACAAGACCGACTCTTCCGGCACCCCGGTTCTGCCGGCTCGCGTGTGTTCTTGCGCTACCAGCACAATCTCTTCGGGCCGATAGAAGGCGAGTGGCTGAAAGAGCGTGCTTGTCCCGATGAGAACGTCGGTACGTCCGAGATTCGCCTCGCGTATGCGCCGTCGCCGCGCGTCGTAGAGGGCGCCCACACGAGGCGTGCACTTGCGCTTGAGGCCGCGCAGGGTCCGACGGACCCGACGCGCCAGCCCTTCCACTCCGATTACGCGGACTGCGAATTCGCGGCCGCCGCAGCTTCCGCACGCCATCGCCGGCTCGCTGAAGCCGCAGCGGGAGCAGGAGTAACGGTGCTCTTCATGTGAGTGAGCAAGATGCTGCCCGCACCGGGGGCAATGCAGTTCCTCGCAGCAGAAGGTGCAGGTGATGACCTGGCCGCTGCCCAGGGCGTTGTTGTAGACGAGAACCCTCCTGCCGCAACAAGCGTGCCGGGAAACATACTCTGTCACCGCATCGATGCGTTCGCCGGCTGAGGAAGGGAGCGTTTCCACCTGCGGGACCGGCACCGGGTCGGCGGCAAACGGCGGACATGGAGTGAGAGGAATGAAAGTCAGGCGCACACCTGTGAGGAGGGACATCAGGTAGAGGTCCACCTTCGTGTCGTAGCGCGGGAACTGCTCCGAGCGGAGACTCTCGTTCGTCGGGTCGAAGAGCACGACCTCGTCGAAGGGGGCGTAGGGAAGCAGGAATTGCGCGGCTCGCTTGCCGACCACGAGCAGGCGCTCATCCTGCTGAAGCCTTCGCGCCAGTTCGCGGAAGGTCTCCGCCGAAGCGTCAGAGTCGAAGCGGAATACCCTTGCCGAGATGGCAGCGGGAAGCCTCCCGAAGAACCTCCGCATGAACGCTTCGCTGGGGAGTATGAGCAGTCGCCGAAGACTCCCGCAAAGCTCGCGCGCGAGAGTGCCATCAACGGCCTTGCGCCAGTCCATTCGCCGCACGCCGAGATTGAGGCGTTCGGGAGCTGTCTTCTGTCGCGTCAGGAGCCCGACATAGTCGCGGGCGTTCTGAAACAGGAAGCTGTCAGGGGGCAAAGGCACGCCGCCGTCTCTTCCCGTGAACAACAGCTGCTGACGCCTGCGGATGGCGCGAGCTGGCGCTGCGCCGAGTGCGGAGGGTGCGAGAGCCACCTCTCCCTCGATGGCAACCAGGCCGCCGACGATGAGTTCGGTCAACTGGTCAAGCGTGATCGCCTGGAACAGCTTCTTGCTGAGAGTCTGCGTGATCCGGTTGCGGTCCCGTGGAGCCAGCAGTCTGAGCACGCTGTACGCTTCCTCCAGGTGTTTCTGCGGTCGCGCGTCCCCTCTCCATGTGAGGAGCAGGCTTATTCTCCTCTCGGGCTTTCCGAAGGCGACCTCCCCGAAAAGCTCCCCGGGCGTGGCGAGAGCGTAGTGTGCTAGGGTCAGCAGGAGATGGCCGAACTCGCATGGGCTCCGCCCTGGCGTCTGCAGGCGGCCGAGAAGAGGTAGAGGGGGAGCTTCCGGGATTTCCTTTGCGGCGCCACTCACAATGCCGGTCTCGATTCGCCGCCGAAACGGTGCCGCTACCACTTCGCCGGTCTGAACCGGCAGCCAGGAAGGTACCGTATAGGTGAAGCTCCGGTAGGAGAGCTTGTGCGCAAGCAGATGTACCTCAACCTGCTTCACCTCTGGTAATCCAGTACAGTTTGCGATGCCGGAGGCTATTCTACTCCAGCGCAGGTTCCGAAACTACGGCGAGGGCACCGGTTTGCCGCTCTCCTTGGGCGGCTCTCCCTCGCCAGCCTTGAACAGCTCTGCCTTGATCTCGAATTTCGGCAGCTCCTCCTGGTACAGCTTGTTGATGTGCTCCGTGATGTAGCGCTCGACCTCCTGCTCCTGGAGAAACTGCTTGATGTCTTCTTTGACATCCGCGAACTCGT
>Ga0172366_10002794_pt1 | contig 13721 bp, 11 predicted proteins | sample LakKivSesite69cm_FD_114533 | JGI IMG/M metagenome (GOLD analysis project Ga0172366, IMG submission 114533) | Sediment microbial communities from Lake Kivu, Rwanda - Sediment site 69cm | ecosystem: Environmental > Aquatic > Freshwater > Lake > Sediment | place: Rwanda: Western Province, Lake... | reverse complement strand
GGTGCAGCGCGTTAAGCGGAAGCTGCTGTCCTAGGTGCTCCTGATGCGGCAGCTTTGCCGGCACATCGCGACTCTCGCCCTTAGAACCTCTGCCACACTGGCAATGGCGCTCGGATTCGCCTTGCTCTCCCCCACTCCTACACCCGCGAACTGCCGGCATACGGAAGAGCGGGAGCTTGAGCTGGAAACCGGCTATGTCCAGGTCGGGCTCGCCTCGATCGCGCGCTGGGAAGGCTTGCTCAGCGACCGGGCCAATCCGCTCACCGGCATCGACCGGCGCGTCGTCGCCGAGAGTCTCCTCGAAGAGCTGACGCGGCTTTGCGAAGTCGACAAGCTGCCGGCCGCCGAGCGGCACCTGAAGGAGCTGCTTCGCCGGGAGGGGCCCGAGCTCACGCGCTTCGGCTTCGACCCTTCCGGCAGCCTGTGCGCCAATGTCAGCGGAATGAGGCTGATGAATCCCGCCTTCGCCAAGCACACCATACTCCTGTTCCGGCTGGAGAACAGGAGCCCGTTTCCGCTGGGTAGCGGGGGGAAGACGGCCTGCGAGCTGGTTACGGTGGACGGCGCAAGGTGGCAGCTTGAAGAGCTGACGCCGAAACACCCCTTGTACCCTGACCTCAGTCGGATGGCGGCGCAGTTCCGGATGCCGGACTCCCTGCGCCCGGGGACAATCGCCAGCTTCGAGCTCATCCTCAACCGTCCGGCAGTCGCGGAGAAGGACATCGCCTATCTGGTCCTCAGTTTCGGCGACTGGCGGATTGTGATAAAGTTCTACGAGAACATCTGAATGCGTGAGGGGTGAACATTGCGTGCGGATACACGGGAAGAGGGAACAGCGGCCACCGTCGAAGAAGAGAGCCTCGACAAGATACTGAAACGGCTCCTCGAAATCGACGAGCAGGAAGACGCTGACGCGTTTCTGGCACCGCCGGGACCGGTCAAGCGGCTGTTCGTGTATGACGAGCTGCTGTCGAGCGAGGTCCTGAAGCGCTATCTGGACAAGCCGCACCTGGAGATGGTCGCCCAGATGCCGTGGCACCGCCTGGTGTTTCCGAAGTATTTCCCGCCCCGGAAGACCGGCCTGGCAAGCGTCGCGCGTTCGCTGGAGAGGAATGCCGTGGTCTGGGGCGTAACCATCGACGTCTCGATACAGGACCTCTCACGACTGGACCGCTACAAGGGACTGCCCAACCGCTACCACCGGCGCAATGTCTATGTGCAGGATCGCGGGGGACTGAAGTTCGCCGCCTTCACCTACGCCATCTCGTACCCGGACAAGCAGCCGAGCAAGCCGAGCGCCGAGCTGAAGCAGCAGATGCTCGCCGGAGCTCGCGAGCGGAACCTGCCCGCGGACTACATAGCCTTCCTGGAATCGATACCGGCGCTCGACTGAGAGCCTTCAAGCGCAAAGAGCAGCCCCGCACACGCATCCGCTGGGCGAGCCGCGCTTCCGCCTCATCCCCCGAACGGCTTGCGCGGCGCGGCACCCGAGGGCTTGCGAGGCCGGGGCGCCATCCCGGGGCGGATCGCGCGTCGCCGGCGACGCAACTTCTCTTCCGCTGCATCGGGCTCCCCACCGCCGCCTCCCGCACGCGGAGGTCCCACCGGCGGATGCCATTCCGGCACCGTATCCCAATCCGTCGCCTTCCCCTTGCGCCGCACCACGATGAAACCCCAGACGGCGAGGGCGATAAGCGGAATGGAGACCCACTGGGTCATCGTGACCCCGCCGATGCCATAGTGGGTATTCACGACATCGACGAAGAAATGCGGGACCTTGCGGAAGGGCTCCTCGATAAGCGAGCGCACGAGGGAGTAGCTGAGGATGAAGGTCCAGAAGTTCGTCCCCGGCGCGGTCTTGCGAAACCAGACGACGAGCACGATGACGAGCACGATCAGACCCACCAGACCGCCGTAGATCTCCGCGGGATGGCGATAGATAACCTCGCCGGTCTTGGCGCCGAATTCGTGGTATTCGTCGTAGGGGAAGTTGAGCGCCCAGGGCACGACATCGCGGCTGACCTTGTAGCCCAGAATGTCCCCGTTGGAAAGGTTGCCGAGGAAGCGCACCAGCATCACGCCGATGGCGACGCCCGGAGCGGCGGCATCCATCACCTCGATGAAGCGCAGCGGACTGCGGCGGAAGTAGAGCCAGCAGCCGAGGATGCCGCCGATGATGCCCCCGTGGAAGGAAAGGCCGCCCTTGTTGATCCCGAACACATCCAGAGGGTGAGCCATGAACTCGCCGGGGCTGGTAAGCACGTAGCCGATGCGGGCGCCGATGATGCCCAGGACGGCCGCCCAGAGGACGCCGTCCCAGATGTACTCCGCAGGGCGCCCCCGCCGCCGCAGCAGCCAGGAGGCAAGCCACGCCGACTCCAGCAGCGCCAGCGCCATCGCGATCCCGTACCAGCGAATGGCGTAACTGAAGATGGAAAACGCTTCAGGGCTGAACATCGTTGGACGGAGATTCTAACACAGAGGTATCCGTTCGGGGAGCAATCGACCCGCCCTCGTCACAGCAAAGCCTGCTTGATTTCACCCACACGTTCCAGGCGCTCCCACGACAGGTCGAGGTCGGTGCGGCCGAAGTGACCGTAAGCCGCCACCTGGCGATACACCGGCGCGTTCAGTTTCAGGCGGTGAATGATGGCTGCGGGACGGAAGTCGAACACCTCCCGGCTTTCGAGGAATCGCTCGATGCGCTCCACCGGCACCCGTTCGGACGCGAAACCGTTCACGGCAATACTCACCGGACGCGCACGACCGATGGCGTAGGCGACTTCCAGCTCCAGCCGGTCGGCGACACCCGCGGCAACCAGGTTCATCGCCACATAGCGCGCGTAGTAGCTGGCGCTGCGGTCGACTTTGCTGGGGTCCTTGCCGGAAAAGGAGCCGCCCCCGTGATGGGCGTAGCCGCCGTAGGTGTCCACGATAATCTTGCGTCCGGTGAGACCGGTGTCGGCGAGCGGGCCTCCTTTTTCGAACTTGCCGCTGGGATTCACCATCACCCGGTCATCACCCAGACCGTCCGTGGGATGCAGTTCCCGCGGAATCACCGGTATCACCACGTGCTCCATCACCGCCCGCTTCAGCTTCCTGGGGGATACGCCCTTCTTGTGCTGGGCGGCGACCAGGATGCGTTCGACGCAGACCGGCTGCCCCTCCCGGTAGCGCACCGTGACCTGGGTCTTTCCGTCGGGACCGATGAAGTCGATGATGCCGTCCTTGCGCACCTGCGCCATCCGCTGCGCCAGCCGATGGGCGAGGAAGATGGGCAGCGGCATATAGGAGCCCGGCGCGAAGCGCTCGCTTTCGGTGCAGGCGAAGCCGAACATCATCCCCTGGTCGCCCGCGCCCTGGCGGTCGAAGTCGTCCTCCGCGATGCCGAGGCGCACCTCTTCCGACTCGCCGACGGCAGCGTCGATGTCACTGCTCTGGTCGTCCACCGAGACGATCACGCCGCAGGTCGCGCCATCGAAGCCGAAGGCCGGCGAATGGTAGCCGATGCTCTGGATGGTGCTGCGGGCGATTCCGTTCATATCGGAATAGCAGTCGCACTTCACTTCTCCGGTAACCACCACCAGCCCGGTGGTCGCGAGCACTTCGATCGCCACATGGGAAGCGGGGTCCTTCTCGATGATGTCGTCCAGGATGGCGTCGGCGATGGCATCGCAGACCTTATCGGGATGACCTTCCGTAACCGATTCACTGGTGAAGAGGTAGTCTTTCACAGTCGCCACTCCGCTAATGCGTGACTCCTCATTTTAGCACTTCGGCGGGTCTCCCTGCCCGGCACCCGAGCGCCGTCGAGGGAACCGCGCCGCATCTCTGCTAGAATTAGGCCGGGTGTCAGCCCGGGGGAGGTGTCGAATATGCAATCGGTTGCCCTGGTCGGTCCGGAGAGCACCGGCAAGAGTCTGCTGTTTGAACTTCTGACCGGAGCCGAGCCGCAGGAGGAAACGCTCACCGAGACGTTCACCCCGCCGCTCGGAACGGTGCCCCTCCCCGACTCCAGGCTGGATGGGCTTCAGGAAATACTGAAGAGGCCCAAGTGCGTTCCGCTGGCGGTGGAGCTGAGGGACTGCCCCGGCTTCTCCTCCGGCACCCCGTCCAAGCTGCTCAACCGGATTCTCCCCGAAATCAAGCAGGCGGACCTGCTTCTGACGGTGATTCGCGCCCTTACCCCGGCGGAGGCCGAGAAAGCCATGAAATCCGTGAACGGATTCCGCGAGGAGCTGCTCATTCTCGACCTGGCGATTGCGGAAAACGCCTTCAACAAGCACAAACAGAGGCTCAAAGGGATGAAGAAGCCGCAGGAGGACGCGCGATACAGGCTGCTGGAAAGGGTCGTGGGCCTGCTGGAGGCGAACAAGTCGCTTCACGATGAACTCGCTGCGGACGAGAAAAGAGAGCTCAAGGACCTTGCACTGCTCACCCTGAAAAGGCAGCTCATTATCATCAATGCCGGAGACGAGGTCTACGCGAAGGAAGAGCTGCGGGAGGGAATCTCCGCTCTCATCTCCGAAGAGGTCGGGCCCGCGCACATGATACCAGTCAAGCTGGCGGCCGAACTCGCCGAGCTTGGCGAGGAAGAGCGCGCCGAGTTCAGAGAGCTCTACGGAATCGACAAGCCGCTGCTGCCGGAACTCAAGAGCGCCGTTTTCCGGGCACTCGGCAACATCGTTTTCTTCACTTTCAACGAGAAGGAACTCAGGGCGTGGGCGGTGCCCGAGGACGCGACCGCGGTTGACGCCGCGGGCGCAGTGCACAGCGATCTGGCAGCGGGTTTCATCCGCGCCGACGTGGTCGCCTCGGAGGAGTTCATCGCCGCGGGAAGCGAGAAGCACGCCCGCGACAAGAAGCTCTGGAGGACGGAAAGCCGGGATTATCCGGTCAAGGATGGCGACATCATCCTGGTGAAGTTCAGCCGCTAGACAGAAGCCCGCCTAGCTTCCGTTCGTTCCCCGGGCGGTGATAATCACCGGACGCTCCACGGAGCTCACGAGGAAATCAAGGCCGGCACGTATCTCGCCGGAAGCGAGCTCAAAGGCGTATTCTGAAGGCGTGGGTTCGTGAAACTCAGGAATGGTTTCACTCGTAAGGCTCAGTCGCCACTTCCCAGGTCGCACGCCCGTGAAGACGAATGTGCCTGAAGCATCGGTCAGTCGCTCAAGTCGCTCCACGCCGTTTTCTAGAATGACCAGGACGCCGGGAAGCGCTTCCGGTGCGGTTGGCGCAGTCCGCCGTTCCGAGCCCCCGCGACCGTTAGTTCCCGGACTGCCGTTCATGCCATTAGCATTCGCGTGATAGCCATCCGCGGGAGGCTTGAGGAGCACCCTGCCCGACACCATCGCACCGGTCACTGCGACGATTCTTACGCTTGCGGTTTCACCAGCCCTGACGGTGAACTTGTGGGGCAGACGGAGGTCCGCTACTTGATTGATACCCAGAGTTCCCCGGTCCACGTCAAGCTCGTACTCCCCGGGCTCAAGCGCATCGAAACGGAAGCATCCCTCAGTATCGGTCGATCTGGTGTCTCTGTCTATACGGACGATGACCCCTGGAAGGGGCGTTTGCCCCTCGTCGCCGTTGAGAATGTGACCCACAAGGCGCCCGGTCTGCGGAAGCCAGGGGACGGACAGGCTGAGCGGGAATCTCAACTCAACCGCGCCGGCAATATTGCTTCCGAAGTCCCCCCCCTGCCTTTGAACCTGGAGAAGAACCGAGCGTCCCTTTGACAGCTTCCAGTCAAGGTCGAGTCGGAGCCAGTCCACTCGCGGCTGTCCTGAACCGGAAGTGGTGCTGAAGCTCGCACTTGCCCTCTTCGTCGAATCAAGCAGGAAATCGCCGCTGAGCCACAACTGATTGGAGTAACGCTTGGCGCCTCCAGTCTCAGAGTCCTCTGCCCGCAAGCTCCAAGCCGCGGAGACGCTCGAATTCCTGTCCGGACGCCCGCTGAGAATCAGGCGATAGCGCTGAAAGTCGCGCTGGCTGTCATCAAGCAGGTCGCTTCTTCTGCCCACCTCGGTGATACCGGTAAGTGTGAAATCGCCAAACCTGGGCGAGAGCTGAAGCGAGGTGGAATGCTCCTTCGTATGCCACTGACGGAGGCTTGCGTCCTGGCGGGTGGCGTGCGTGTAGTAAAGGCTCCCGGTTCCCAGAGAACCTGCTGGAAAGGCGATTCCAGCACTCTCGTGCACGTTTTCCGGTGCCGCACGAAGGGGATCGCCATCCACATTGTATCGGCTTCGAATGTGCGAGCCCCAGACGGCGAAGCCATCCTGCGGCATAAACCTCAGGTACAGCCGGCTTCCCTCCGCATCTTCGTAGTAGCCGGGGAAGTCGGGACCGGCTCTATAGACTTCAGCGTCAAGATGAAACGCGCTGTTGTCGAACCGCAGCTCACCCCAGTAGCCGCTATCGGATTCTGATTGTGCTGCGCCCTCGAAATCAGCCTGACTTACGCCGTATTCCGCTCTGAGGTCTAATCCCTCACGGGGCGCCGAGGCAATCGAGATGCTTTCTATGTTCGCCTTGCGCGGCTGTCTTCCCAGCCACGGGTATGATTCGAGTTCCTTCGAGCGCAGGAAGGTGAATTCAACTTCGCTTTCCATCGGCGCTTCGAGGGAAAGCTGCGCGCCGCTCACCCGCTCCTTTCTCCACCAACTTCTGCTCTTCGAGCCGAAGAGCCTCAGCACAACCGGCTCCCTGCGAAGCTCCAGGTCAGCCCCGCGTCCGTAGAAGTATCTCGCCGTCAGCGGAGTAACAGTTAGCGAGGAATCGCCAAGACTGACATAGCCGCGCTCTTCATCTCCATATTCTGCAAGGAACGCGCCCTGCTCGACGAAGCGCCGCCCCCGCCACCCGGAAGGGAAAGGCTCCACCATACGGAGAGTGCCCCACCTGCCATCGCCCAGGTCTCCTTCCAGGTCAAGCTTGAATTGCGGTGCAAAGTCGCGCCCCTCCTCCCACGCAAGCATAAAGCCGTAAGTGCCATCCAGCGTGGCGTACATTGACTCGGGCGGAAGCTCAACCGGATAGACCGTAGTACGGACGGTAGCCTCCGCCGTCAGCTTTCCGCGATTGAGGTCCAGCGCTGCAACCTTGAGGGTAAGTCGGTGGTGGATTTCGCGGTACATAACCTCAGGTGTTTCGACGGTCACCGACACCGTAGTGCTCGCTCCCGGGTCGAGACTGAAGCTCTCAGGAACGCAGGCGGCATCCCACGCGGGACGGCTGCCTATCTCGGTCGCAAAGCGGCTTTCGGCGTTGCTTCGATTCACCACTATGAAAGTGCGCGTGTAGGTCTGGCCGGCGAACACAACCAGCTCACCAACTGACGGGATGACTTCGATCCTGGCGAGCGGCAGGACCTCTACTTCGAATTCGGTCTCATCATATATCCCTCGACGGTCGGTCGCTGAAACCCGCACCGAGACTCTGTATACGCCAGCGCGCGCCTCCAGCGGCACCATAACAACCAGGAAGAGAATCTTCTCCTCGTCCGGAGCGAGCGTGAACGGGAAGAGGGGGCTTACGAGATGCCAGCCGTCGGGGATTTCAGCGCTGACCTCGAACTCACGGCTTTCCTCAGTGCGATTGAGTATGCGGAATGTCGCCGAGACCGCCTCGCGCGGCTCAGCTTCCATTCGGGGACGCGAGGTGTTCTCAATGCGGACCCCGCTTACCTCGGCGAATGACGATACCGGAAGAAGCAGGGAGCAAATAACAGTGAGCGCCAGAACCGTCAGGGCGCATTTGAAAGCCGCGTATCGCAGTGCCGATGCTTCAAAGGCGAGCTGAAGGGCTGAGACCCTCACTCACCGTCCACCTCAATATCGCACTGCGCACCGATGAGATTGGGCATGCCGATGTCCGCAAACACTATCGCCACATACTTCCCGGCGGAGAGCTGCAAGCCGGAAAGGTCGAAGCTGTATTCGCGCTCATTCTCCGGAAGCACCGTGAGGAGGCGGTGATTCTCTGAATGAATGACTTCACCGGCGACATCACGAAGCTCAAGCCAGACCAGCGGACGAAGGTAGATGTTGCCGTCGTTTCTCAAGAGCGCTGTGAGAGTAAACCCTTCTTCCGTCGGAGTTGCCGCCGACGAGATGAATCCTGCCTGGCGAATCTCGGTTCCAGGAACTGTGAGCAGCAGCCTCACGCCGTAGCGAACGATAGCGCGGATGGCAACGCTCGGTCTGCCTTCGTCAGCATCTCTGCGCGCAACTGGCGGCGGCTCCTTCTCGATGAAAATCATCCCCCAGTAGCTTCCCTCAAGAGCTGTGTCTTCAGGAACGGAGACTTCGTAGAAGACCTGATGGGAGCTATGTGCAGCGATGGAAAAAACGGACGGGCTAACCGTAACCCAACTGCAGAGCGAGCGCTCAATTGTGCCAGGCTCAAGGTAGTCTTCGTTGCCCTTCGCATCCATTATCCAGTCGCCAAGGTAAGCGGTGATTCTTATCGTCTCGTCAGAATCATTGTTGACCCAGAGGGCGCGGGTGGCATGCTCGCCCGGCTTCAGTTGAAACTCGCCCTTGGGATGGCTTACCGAGAAGTCGAATGCGGCTGAGGCCGCGCGCGGGAGTATGAGAACAGCGAGAAACAGCATCAGCGAAGCCAGGAATGCGGTGAAGCGCACGAGCCCGAGAAGCGCCAATCGGCTGGGCTTTCTCCTGCCTTCTTCGCTATCCGTGTTTCTCTCATTGGAAACCATTCTTCATAACCGCCTACTAGTACGACGTTATTGTGTACTGAATCGTCGCCTGATAGGTCCCCGGCTTATCGTTAAACCACGAAAGAAGGAACCCGTAATCGATATCGACTGTCCACCATCCCGGAGAGGAACTACCCGATAGCACCGTGACGTATGAGGTCGTCATAGGTATCCAACTGCCCTGGCTGCCGCCCTTCCAGTAAAGGTCTGAAAGAGGTTTGGTGTAGGTTGCATCGTCGCTCGGACCGAGATTCGCGTCGAGGGACCTTATACCGATCTGCCAGGTGGAATCTTGGTCGCACTGGTAGAGCACTGAATTGCCCAGAGACAGCTTGTACCCCGTGTCGAAATCCGCAACCGTGGCGGTAAGCAGTATATCCGAGTGAGCAATGATCTGAACTGCCGCAAGTGCGTGATGAGGAAAAGCGAGGCTGAGGGTTGCGATCCCAATTGAGACAGAAAGGATATAGGTCAGACGCAAGCGAAGCCGTACGCTTTCAGGCGCACCCAGCCTGCGCTTGAGCGAACTCGCCGGCTGTCTGTTTCGTGTTCTCATCAGTTGCCGGTCAAGGTGGAGGTGACGTCAATCTGATAATCACCAGGCGTATCAGCCCAGACAATCAGCACACGGTACGACATTGTACCCGTGTATTCTCCGGGCGTTCCGCTCGCTAACTCTGTCGGCGAGGTCGAGAGCTGAATCCAGCCTGGCGACCAACTACGATTATACTCAAGATGCGAGCAGGGCTTATCAGCCCTCCCGCCGTTTGAGCCAGTCCAAGCGGCGCTGTCAGCCTGAATAGTAACCTTCCAGTTCGTGTTCCGCTTCACAGTGGCGTCACCACTCTGAACCGAAGTATATCCCGTCCCGGTGGCTGTGCCGAAGTTTATGTCCCCGTGGCTTATGAGCACCTCAAGGATGCCGATGGATATTCCCACCTCTGCGGTATCACTGGCGGTTGCCGCAAGCGCACGGTCTGCAGAAGCGGCGACCAGCAAAGCGGCCAGAACAATGACTCCTAGGATCAGAAGAGCTTTGAATGAGTAAGCTCTCTGCATGGGAAACTCCGAATAGCTTCCTTCGCGGTAAAACGTGGTGTGCTCAGAGTAAAGAAGCCAGTGACAAGCTCTACTTGAACGTGCGCATAGAGCCCGCCGTTTCGTGAGCTTCTTTACCCTGAGCACAGACTTCCACGTCCAAAGGATTGACGTGCTGCTGCCAACTGCAAGTTGCCAGGCCCCAACGACGTTCTACACGTCATTGGTGATGGTCATCGTGTAATCGAGGTCGTACGGACCACCAGGCGGATTGTCGTATTGGACATTGAGCCTGAAGTCCATGCTTCCGCTCTTCGAAGTGCCCGCGGTGTCCGATATGACGGTAACGTCTGAGGCGGTGAGAGCGGTCCAGCTTCCTTCGTCAACCTGCCACTCGATGTCGGCAAGGGTGAAGTTGCCGCCGCTCCAGGTATCGCCGCTCTTGATGGTAATCTTCCAGTCGTAGTTCGCCTGTCCGGCCACGTTGCTGGCCGCCAGGTCCTCTTCGTTCCAGCCGATCACTATCGGCTCAAAGGTAACATCGCCCGGAACCGTCAGGCTCTCAAGCTCCGGAACCGTAACAAAGAACGTGTCGGTCGAGCTGTCATCAGCGCTGACCGGCAAAGCAAAGAGCAGCAGCATAAGAAGAACCAGTCCAATCCTTTTCACGTGGAATCACCTCCTTGTGAAGATATGAACATGACGAAGCCTCCACGGGGCAACGTGAGAGATGGAAACACCCACCGAGGGCCTTGTTGCCTGCCACAAAGCTGTCTCCAAATTGGCTTTGCGGTCTGATAGTCAACTACATCACCGTCTGCAAGAAAGGAAAGGGGGTGAATCCCCTTTCCTGAACAGCCGATATTATACCAGAGAATCGGCCTTCTTGCCAGGACGGCGGAAAACTCGCGTGTCGAGGGAATCCCACGACCCCTGAAGGGCGCGATTACTTCGTTCAGGAAAGCGACGCTTCTGCCGTGAAGTTCAGCCGGTAGGCTGGAGCACAGTCCGCTGGCTCCTGTTTCCGGGCGGATGAAGATGCCAGGTCAGGTTTTGCCACGACGGATGCTCGGTCAGCGGTCGGTAGATTCAACGGTCAGGCGCGCCACCTGCCCGTACGCCATTCGGCTGCGGTTGGACACGACCACGAACCACTCATCGTCCGATGAGGGCAACGGGAGCTCAGACGAGTCCACCTGCTGCAAGACTCGCGCTGCCTGACACGGCTCGCTGGCAGCGAAGCGATGAAAGTTCTCCGCGTCCATCACGTAGAGGTCGACGGAGCCTCCCGCCTCCTCGCGGGTGAAATCGCAGTCGTAGTAGCTCGAATAGCCGTGGAGGATACGCGCAGGCACATTCAGAGCAAGGAGCGCGCCGCGGTCAACCTCCGGGTAAGCCGCCGAGTCGACGGTCGCCCTGTCTTCCGGCAGGGCGAAGTGCAGCGACACCTGATGATGGACGGTCTTGCCGGCTTCGCTGCCGTCCGCGGGAACGAGCAGTGCTGGGGCCGGCTTCTTCTGCCGCCTGCGTTCCGCCACCGGGTCCTTCCTCGGCTCGGTGTCTTTGGCGGCTTTCTCGGAATCGTCCGCCACGAGCTCGGGACAGTCCTCCAGCGGCGTGTAGACTTGCACGAAGAAGTCCTTTCCGACGCCGAGCTCGACGCGGGCGACTCCGGAGAGGTCGGTCCATGCCATCCCAGCGTGGGTTTTCGGCGGCGGCTCTCCCTCCGTCCAATCGGTCATCACCGTCACCGTGGCGCCGTCCACCGGACGGCCGTTCGCATCGGTCACCCGCACCTCGGCGAAGAAGGTGGAATCGAAGTACTCGCGGATGATGTTGTCGACATAGCCGTCCGAGCGGCAGGCCATCACCGCGATGTGGTTCTTCTCCGTGTAGACTCCGTCGTCGAAGCGGATTCCGCAATCGGAGCGAAAGACGGTGTAGCTGCGCCATTTGCCTTCCAGGTAGACCTGATTCCACACGTGGTCCACCGGATGGGTCACGGCGTCGCGCACGGGTACCAGGGCGGTTCTGCCGGCGGAGGAGAGCAGGTCGCCCACTTCGCCGCAGTTGCCGTAGTGCAGATAGAGGCTGCGCTGGGGATAGGGCGACCTGAGCGACTGCACATACTCCGCCGCATCGCCCTCGAAGCCAGCGTCGGCATCGGGCCCCCGGTAGTAGAAGGGGACTTCCGCGCAGCGGTCCGGCTGATTCTGAGTAACGAAGTAGCCGATGAGCTCCAGCGCACAGGTATCGCCGGAGACGGCTTCGTCGCCGCCCACTGTCAGCGGACGGTGATTCCACAGAAAGCGCGTGCCGGAGAGCAGGTCGAGCAGGCGCGGGTATCCGGCGACGGCGAGCTCGCCGGCTGCTAGCGGAGCGCAGGAAAAGCCCCACGGCATCCGCAGGCCGCGCCAGTCGTCCCCCGGATGCGCCGGGTCGCTGGCGCCGTGGAACTCGACGACTCGGTTCCGCGAAAGCTCATCGGTCTTCATCCAGTCGCGCCAGAGCGGCTCGCTTTCCGCCAGCCTCTCGTAGAACAGCCGGGGCTGACCTGAGGGAATGACGACCTTGATGAACCCGCTCTCGGGCGCGAGCATCTCGGCGATGCGGTCCGACGAAAAAACGCTGAACTTGAATCCCATTGAGCTGAGGGCGCGCTCGATTATCGGTTCGCCAAAGGGGTTGCGGTCCTTGAGGATGGCGATGCGGACATCGTCGAATCCTTCGGGCACGATGCCGGGGTCAAGCATCGCGGAAGCGCTGCCCGCGCGGAGCAGGTTCTCGAGCAGCCCGCGGCCGTCCTGCGAGGCGTCGAGCTCGACCGGAATCGTGGTCGCGATGACCTGCGCGTCCATCTGGTCGCCCGGCCAGGCGAAGGTGCACAACAGGGGCGCGCCCCCGGAATCGACAATCAACGGTATCGGGTCGACCGCGAGGTCGGCGAGCGCGAACTCCGCCCTCTCCGCGCACGATGGAACGCGCTCGATGAGGTGAGGATGCTCCATAAGGAAGTGCGTCGACGCACAGCGCCGAGGGTCCGAATCCTCATGCATCATATAACCGCGCCAGAAGACGCCCCCCGATTCCGGCGGGACGGGCTCGCCGGTGACCGGGTCGATGCGCTTCACCTGCTCCCTTCCGAACTTGGGGAGGACGACATACCAGTAGTAGACCTCGCAGGGAAGCTCGTAGTATTCCTCCGCTCCCTCGGCTCCTTGCAGCCGGTAGCGGGCGGTGGTTTTCCAGTCTCCGCTGAAGGTCGGCTCACCGGTCTCCACCAGCTCCACATAGTCAAGGCGACGGCCCGCCTCGTAGATGAGCCGCGCGTTTTCCGCGAGGATTCGAGGGTCGAAGCGCTCGGCGGTCAGTTCCTGCATCGGCAGATAGGCTATGCAGAAGGCCATCTCGTCGATGAAGCGCCAGTCGACTGCGGAGAGGACGACCTCAGACAGCGCATCCTGCGATTCCGGAGGCAGCGAGCTCAGCTTGGAGGCGAGAGCCGCTCCCAGCCACTTCGGGGAAAGGGCGAGCGCCTGCGACGCCTTCTCGGTCAGACTGCTGCCCGGCACCTTCCAGGCAACGAGCCTGTGCGCGTGCCACCGAAAAGCGGCATAATCGCCCGGAGGGATTTCCCCTTCAAAGATCGGAGTCAGCGCGGCTGGAGCCGCTTCCCGGAAAGCAGCATTTCCAGCCTGCGGCTCCTGCGCCCAGCCAAGCAGAACCGCCGCGAGGGCGAACACAATCGCGAGCACAGGCAGAGTCTTCGTCATTTCGATACTCCTGCGAAGATGCGAATTGCAGTCATCTGCTCCTTCTCATTCTACACCGAAGAGGGAACCTGCTGAAGACCCGGCAGGGCGGCGAGCTTCGCCAGCGTTCACTGAATCGGGGACTTCTCTCCCCCCCCGAAGACAAGCGTCCTGGCCAATGCAGCGCGCCTTGCCATCCCGACCCG
>Ga0172366_10002792_pt1 | contig 13722 bp, 12 predicted proteins | sample LakKivSesite69cm_FD_114533 | JGI IMG/M metagenome (GOLD analysis project Ga0172366, IMG submission 114533) | Sediment microbial communities from Lake Kivu, Rwanda - Sediment site 69cm | ecosystem: Environmental > Aquatic > Freshwater > Lake > Sediment | place: Rwanda: Western Province, Lake... | reverse complement strand
CTTCAAAGCGGCAGACCGCTAGTACTTGCGGAAGTCTCCGGACATCTCCAGGTCTCGCATGTCTGTTCTGGTGACCCGTTGAATGACCCGGAACCACGGAGAGGCATCTTCTTTCCCCTCTGGCAAGCTGGGAAGGGGCCAATCCTCTCCAGGTGCATAACCCGCTGCTCGCAGGGCTTCTTCTACCCCACTTGGGCGCAGACGCTTTGGGTCATAGCCTACGATGACCCGTTTGAAAGCACTGCTGGCTATAACTTCTTCTATACCATCTAACTGCAATAGCGCAGTTCGCACAGCCTCTACGTGATGATCCGCATACATCTTCGGCACATCAAGCATCATCTTTTCCATGGCTGTATTTTACCTCCTCAGATATGCACCTTTCGCTGCCTTCAATCCTATAGCACTGTGACTGAGGCCTGGTGCTTTTCAAGTATAGACTTATCTTCTTGTTTTTGAAAACCTGGGTAATTGCACAAAAAGGCGGGGGAAAACGAAATCCCCCCGCCTCAGCAATGCGAGGCTAGGATAGCCCCAAAACCTTGCCGGTTTCGACGTCAATGTCAACATTCATAAAGACCGGGCGAGATGGAAGGCCGGGCATGGTGCGCATGGTGCCGCAGAGCGGATACAGGAAGCCTGCACCGACCGAGGCACGGATGTCTCGCACGGGCAGCATGTAGTCCTTAGGCACGCCTTTCCAGTTCGGGTCGTGAGACAGCGACAGGTGGGTCTTGGCCATGTTGATGGCCAGCTTGTCATAGCCCAGTTCCGTATAGAGCTTGAGCTTGGCCTGTGCCGCCGCCTCGAAGAGGACGCCGTCCGCGCCATAGACCTCCCTGGCAATGGTCTCGATCTTGTCCTTGATGGGCATGTCCAGCGGGTAGAGAAACTTGAAATTGTTAGGCTTTTCGCAGGCAGCTACCACTGCTTCGGCCAGTGCAGCGGCACCGGCTTCACCCTTGGCCCATGCCTCGTTGACAATGGCGTCCTCCGCCCCTGCGGCAATGGCTGCTTCCTTTACCAATGTAATCTCTCTATCCGTATCGGTGTTGAATTTGTTAACGCCCACCACGACAGGGATACCGAACTTGCGGGCGATCTTGATATTGACTTCCAGGTTGGCCACGCCTTTCTCTAGCAGTTTGAGGTTCTCCTGCTTGTAGGCCGGATCAAGCGGAATGCCAGCCACAACCCTGGGGCCACCGCCATGCATCTTCAGGGCACGGATGGAAGCAACGATCACCACAGAGTTGGGGATAAGTCCACTGACGCGGCATTTGATGTCAAAGAATTTTTCCATGCCACAGTCTGCGCCAAAGCCAGATTCTGTGACCAGGTAGCCGCCTGAGGCCAGCTTGATGCCGATCATGTCGGCGACGACCGAGGAGTTGCCATGGGCAATGTTGGCGAAGGGCCCGGCGTGCACGAAGGCTGGGCTGCCAGCCAGGGTCTGCATCAGGTTGGGCATAAGCGCGTCTTTGAGCAGGACGGTCATGGCGCCAGCCACGCCCAGGTCCTCGGCAGTGATAGGCTTTCTATTTCTATCCGTGCCAATGACCATGCGGCCAATGCGCGCGCGCAAATCCTTCAGACTGGTAGCCAGAGCCAGAATGGCCATCACTTCGCTCGCCACAGTGATGTCAAAGCCAGTTTGTCGCGGCCGTCCATCGTCCTTGGTTCCCAGGCCGATGACGACGTTACGGATGGCGCGGTCGTTGACATCAATGACGCGGTTCAGGGTGATGCTGTAGGGGTCAATATTCAGGCGGAAGAAGCGCCGGCGGTCCTCAGCGTTCAGGTCGGATGGCTTTTCAGCCGAAATGCCCAGCTTCTTGAGGCGAGCGTACATCCAGGGTGCAAATTGGTCATCCGGGCACAGAGCTTTGGCCAGCCTGTCATCGCTTAGCTCGTCCTCATGCATGATGCGGGCATCAACCGCGGCTGCCAGCAGATTGTTTGCTGCGCCTACGGCATGGATATCGCCGGTAAGATGCAGGTTAAAGTCCTCCATTGGCACGATCTGCGCATAGCCACCACCGGCAGCTCCGCCTTTAATGCCGAAAGTGGGGCCTTGGGAGGGTTGCCGGATACAGGTGAAGACTTTTTTGCCGATGTAGTGCAGCCCTTGGCTGACGCCAATCGTGGTTACCGTCTTGCCTTCACCAAGTGGCGTGGGGGTAATAGCCGTTACATCAACGTACTTGGCATTGGGGCGGTCCTTCAAGCGCTCCAGAACATTCAGGTGCACTTTGGCTTTGTACTTGCCATAGTAGTCAATGTCGTCTTCCGTGAGGCCCAGCTCTGCCGCCACCTCGCGGATTGGTCGCAGCTTAGCTGCCTGAGCGATTTCGATATCGCTCGGTACAGGTGCTTTGATGTCAACGATCATGGAAGCCTCCTCCTTAACAGTGAAATTGCTATTTTACCTTCAACCCGGTGTATCCTCAAGCCGAAGGCTACACCTGGATAGAATCAACAGTCAGGGAGCTACTGCCCCTTATGCAATTTGCAGTTTCCTCTGTTCAAAAACCATAACACCATTTCCGTAAAAACTAACCGCATCTCGGGCGGACTAGAATGTCCGCCTCGGTGCCCTGATGCGATTGTGAATTCTTTCACTTCCTCACATAGGGTGTAATATAGCATAGCTTGGCAAGCTTGTCAAACCAAGTGTCGGTTGCAGGGCATTTGAGACTTTGTGAAGGGAGGGAAAGCACGGCTAGCAGCGCCGCTTGTGCTAGCAACGGCACAGCCCGTAGCAGAGCTGCGCGCGAAAGCTGCCGACCAACAGACCTTGCGGCAGAGTCCAAACCTCTGCGCAAAGCCGGCGTGCAAAATCAACTGATAATGTCACTGAGAGGGGGATAGTGCAGTTCGTCATGAGCCGCGAACTGGTGCGCCACGGAGATCAGATAGGGCGCTAGGCGTTCGGCACAGATGTAGTCAAAGTTCTCCGCGATCACCCGTGGGCGTGGGCGACCTCTGGGCTATAGGACTTGCCCCGTTATCTGCGGCGAGGCCAGTGCTCTATTTGGCCTTCAGGCATCGTGTCAGAGCCTTGGGATCTAGACCGGTGACCTGCTCCATCTCGTCTGTCATCTGGCAGCGTTCCTTGTGGCTCGCCCAAACACACCGTTTCTGTTTGATCCGCAGATATTTGTACCGTTCGTCAAATGACCTTGTCTACGAACCCTTCGTTATCGGCGAGCAGCACCATCCGTAGGTAGGGCAGTAGAACGTGGCCATGCCTCATCATTTCACGGTATAGATTATGATTGCGCCGAGCAGGAAGAGGGTTGTGGCATAAGCAAAGCCAGCCGTCGGGTTGATTGCAGTCCACAATCCGGCGACGACGATGCTGGAGAGAAAATCGCCCAAGCCGTTGACCGTGGCCAGCACGCCGTAGCCAGCGCCGCGTACCTGTTCGGGCAAAAGGTCAGCCGCCAGCGCACCTTCCAGAGTGTCCTCTGTAGCGATCAACGTACCGCCGATTGCGAACAGCGGGCCGAGGATCCACACCGACGGTACAGCCAATATCCAGCCGATGCCCATTAGTGCACCCAAGACATAACCCAGTGTCAACACAAGACGCTTGCCGATGCGGTCGGCCAGCGCGCCGATGGGGTAAGACATGCCCGCATAGAACACATTGCGCACCGCGTACAGGGCGATGGCAACTTGGCTGGCCCGCGCCGCGCCCGTCTGTGGGGTGAGCATTTGAGCTGCGCGCAGAGTCAGCAAGCTGTGGGCAAAGTCGCCTGCGCCAAAAACGGCTACGCCTACCAGAAACAGCTTGAAACGCGTCGGTAGGCCTCCAATTGCTGTGAACAGGCCGGCGCTGTGGTCGGCTGGCCGGCTGCGCTCCCTGACCAGGAGGGCAAACGAGGCGGCCGAAAGCAGGCCAGGAATCAGTGTGATCCAGAAGATCTGCCGATACGTGATTGTCGCTGCCTGGCGACCGGACATCAAGCTGAGCAGGGCCAACGCGATCAGTGGCCCGATGATCGCACCCAGGGTGTCGCCGGCACGATGGAAGCCGAATGCTCGCCCACGTGCTTCTGGAGTGACAGAGTCTGACAGCATTGCGTCGCGCACTGGGCCCCGCATACCACGCCCGAACCAGCCTACTGCTCGCGTCAACAGAACGTGCGGCCAGGCTGTCGCCAGGGCAAACAATCCGGTCGTCAAGCTGGTGAGTACGTAGCCGACCACTGCAATTGGCTTGCGGCGGCCGATGCGGTCACTGAACCAGCCTGCACCCAGTTTGACGAACGACGATACGGCGTCTGCCACGCCTTCAATAGTGCCGAGAGCAGCAGCCGGTGCGCCGATGGACGCCAGAAACAGCGGCAGGATCGCCGTCGCCGCTTCGTGGCCAGCATCGCTGAAAAAACTCGCTAACCCCATCCCCAGAATGCTTCTATTCAGCCATGTGCCTAAGATGGGTTGATCTGCTTCAGTTGTCTCATTGTTGGCCCGTTCTGTTTGGTCAGACATGTTGTTCTTCCCTCCTCGAATTAGGTATTTCTGATCCTCGCTCTGCAACCCATGAGCACTAGCACTTCAGCCCAGTGGCCGTTCAATCGCTTCAACACTGCAACCGTGAGCGCCGGATTCTAGGCTATTGCTTCACGCACTCCGCACCTGCGAAAAAAGTCAGTGCCTGCAGCCATGAATCTCGCTCAGCACCCCATGGTTCATCGGAGAAGCGGTAATCGTGTTTGCGGATGAAATCGCTAAGGTGCTGGCTCAGATACTGCAAACGCGCTTCCAGCGAACCAACCCAAGCCTGACTCTGGGCTGCGGCAGCCTGACGCAAAACCAGTCGTATGTGAGGCAGGCACGCACAATGCCCCATGTCATGCGCTTCGCTCACCAGAGCGCCTAACGCCGCGCTTCTCATTTGTTGGCAGAATAGACAACCGGCCATTGGTTCCGCACCTTGGAAGCACGGCAGTGCAGCTTGAACCAGTTGCTGCGCAAGTTCTTTGTCGCCATCTGCCCTTCGCAGCAGTTCTAAGCCTGCTTGTGCACGATGCCTCGAACATAATCTGCGCTCACTGTCTTTGACATGCTCCAGTGATACCCTCTGAAGAAGACCTTGTTCCGTCGCCGCCTCTGCCACACACCCTGGGCATTGGCTAGCCAATTCATTCGCTTGCTCCATCGCTTCTGGGATCCATGTCAAACCGCAAAGGAAGGACTTCCAGCCGGAAGCAGGGTTGGATCTGTTCCACAGAAGGCTGCTGGTTTGGGCCAGGTGTGCCCGCAACTGGTCCCAGCCTTCGGTGGTCCGAACCATGTGCATTGCCTGCTGGGAATGGGTCACACACAGCCCATAGGATCGGGAATAATGCTCTCGGAACCAAGGTGACTCGTCCATGCCTTTCACCAGCACTAGCAGGTGAGTGCTCTCCGTCCTTTCGGCGATCTCACAAAGCGGGCAGGGGCGTGCTGGTTCTATCCGACGCAGCAGAGGGTCCAAAGACGAGAAACGCCGGCCAAAGCCTCTGGATGGCCGGCGCAGATAGCTAACAAGCATGTTTACGAGATCCCGGTAAAGAATCGCTACCCCAAGCGCTCCTGCCCAAGGCTGACTAGCGGTGACGCGCAGTTGGTGCGTATGATAAGTGCAGAAACCGAGCGATTCCCTGAGCCGCACTCTGACAAGGGGGTCATTGATACTTTCCCAGAACAATGTGAAGAGAAAACGGTCTTCGCTACGCTGGCGCAAGGCACAGATTGGGCAGACGCTTTTCTCCATCACTTCCAGCAACTTGGCAGCGGCAAAGTCGGCTGGCTTGGGGAACCAGTAGGTGTCCCCAAATGCGAGTTCATTTCTCCTCATGGTCTTTCCCTATGCCGAGGAACCGGCAGATGGCATGCGAAAAACCGTGCTGTGTGCATACAGATGGAAGCGGGTGTGAACTCGAAGGGGCCGGTGCAACCAGCCCAGGAGTGGTGTCAGGGCCACTGTCTCTGTGCAGGGCTTTCAAGCGCGAGTTTTCCTCCTCCAAGCGGCGTATCTTCCCTTCAAGCCCCGAGATCATATTACGGGATGCAGAATTCTGGAATTCTAGCGCCTGGTTGTCTCTCATCAAATGGAAGGCACGATGCTTCATCACCGCGTACAGGGACTCTAACTGCATCAGTCGGTCGGCGAGGTCTTTCGATACATCCGTGAAAGAGGGTCCTTCTGTCTCCAGAAGTTGCTCCACTCTCATCTTCCCAATACCGGTGGTCAGCGCAACCCGAAACCCCTCTTCGGGTGTCCAATGATTGGCTGCGAAAACATCCAGCGCTCTCTGGTAGGTCTCTTCCAGGATCTCTATCTCTACCTTGATTGTGCGAGCATCTGGAAAGAATTTCTGTTCCAACTCATAAGTAGACAAGTCTTCCTTCTTCACAGTTGCTACCTCCGAAATAACAGGTTAGATTCTTCTGTCCCTATCCAGCCCACCGAAGAACTGGGCCGCCCGGCGGGGCGACTCCTGTTCGCTGGTCGTTACCGTTTCATGGCGGTACTGCCACGCTTGCTTACGGGCATACTCACCCAGATCGGCTGTCAATGCAGCCAGGCGCGTAGCAGCGTCCTCAACCAGAAAGCGGGCTACATGGCACTGAGTGCGCGCTGCCCGTTGCAGTGTCTGACGTAGGTGTATCAGGCAAAGCCCGTCGGATGCAGCGTACCTGCGCCGAAAGGCATCATCGCAGAGACCCTCTATCAGCCACCCGATGTTGTTTCGTTCGCTGTTCTCAGCATAGAAACATGCTCGACACGGTTCGTTCGGTGAAACGACCTCCATTCCAAGCGCTGCCGCTGTGGATGAAGCTCGGTTCAATGCGTGTCGTACCCCTGCCCATACGCGCTGCCACCACGGTGCTTGTTCAGCGCCATTCGATACCAGACGCGCTCCAAAGTCATGCAATCTAGTTGCAACGAGCTGGGTCAGGTCTTTGTGGATGATAGCAAACCCTAACCAGTCGCAGAAGCCATTCATCTCGGCATGATACATGTACCAGGTGTGTTGGGGGCAGAAGCCCAGGCTCCGCGCCAAGTGAATTCGTGTCGTTATGTCGTTAACATTCTCCCATAGCAAGTTGCGAATGTACCGGTATGCCGCCTCTTGCTTTAAGCGACAAACCGGGCAGCCTGATTGATGGAAAGCCGTTTCGAGTTCCACTTCAGCTAGGCTGAACCTGCCACTACTCACCATTCCGCATTGCACTCCCTTACAAACAAAAAACCTCTACACGTGTTCTCGTGTAGAGGCTATCAGTCCCGCCGGACAGGCTGGGAATTCCCCTGGCGAGCCTCATCGCCAGGGGAATTATAGCGCAGGTGCCTCCGAATGTCAAACTACCGGGGCTGACATCCGGTCATAAATATATGTTCTAGGACTAGAAGAGAGGTTATACACAGAATGGAAGCCGACTTCGCTGAAGGAACCATGATTTCAACGCGGAGCACGCAGAGATTTCCCTATGAACTCTGTGGTCTCAGCGGTCTGCGATAAGAAGAGGCCTTTTTCAGTAGAGCCGAAGCCGATTTGTGCTCTTTTGCGGCCAATTCAGTTCGGTTTCAAGCGCACAGAGTGTACCCGCGCAGTCCGAGTGAACTATAACGAGCATCAGACCAGGCATGAGCTGAGAGTGTTAGGCAGTCTGTCGCCTGGCAGCTTCGATCACATTGCGCATCAGCATGATGTTGGTCATCGGCCCCGTGCCACCTGGCACTGGCGTGATCATGCTTGCTACAGCCTGCGCCGCTTCAAAGTCCACATCGCCGCACATTTGACCGTCAACAAAGTTGACTCCAAAGTCAATGACTACTGCCCCTGGTTTAATCCAGTCACCCTTGATCATTCGCGCCCGCCCAACAGCAGCGCACAGGATATCGCCGCTGCGGCATACAGCAGCCAGGTCCGCAGTGAGCGAGTGGCACATGGTTACCGTAGCGTTCTCGCGCAGAAGTAGCATGGCCATGGGCTTGCCCACAATGTTAGAGCGCCCTACCACTACGGCATGTTTGCCCTGCAATTCGACTTTGTGCCGCTTGAGTATCTCTAGCCCACCAGCAGGTGTAGCGGGGACAAAGAATGGGCCTACCATAGGCGGGCGTCCCACCGGTGCCACCTGAGCCAGTCGGCCGGCGTTCACCGGATGCACTCCGTCCACATCCTTGTTGGGGGAGAGTGCATCCTTTACCACTGCCTCGTCAATGCCTTTGGGCAATGGCTCTTGCACCATAATGCCATGCACATGCTCATCGGCGTTGAGCCTGGCGACCAAGGCCACGACTTCAGTCTGTGTGGCTGTCTCTGGTAGAGCGTGCAGCGCAAAACCCATTCCCCGACCGCTGAAAGCTTTCTCGATCGCTTTGGCATAGCTGACTGAAGCAGGGTCTTCGCCCACGCGCAGTACAGCGATGGTTGGCACCACGCCATACTTGTTTTTGAACGCGGCAACTTCTGCGCCGATCTCATCCTGCATCGCCTTGGCAAGTTCTTTACCACTCAGAATTGTTGCTGACATGTCCTTCCCCCTTTATTATCCACAGATTTCGCAGATTACAAAGAAACGAAGTAAACAATAATGAAATCTGCGCGAATCTGTGTAATCTGCGGATGATCTACCTACAACTTGGCTTCTACATCCTTGAGGATTCGTTCTTTCAATTGGGCTTTGCCATCTAGTAGGGCATTGAGCCGCGCGCGTTCTTTCTGGACAAAGGCTTCGTCTTTGATGCTGCCCAAGTTGATCAGCACGTTGAGCGCAGCAGCCCGCAGGGCCGCCTCAGCCATCAGCGCTCCTACGCCCACGTCGCTGACCGCACGTACATTGCCCTTCTCCGCACTTTCCGGACACAGGTTAAGGATTTCAACACAGACCTCTGCCAGCTCCATAGGCACGGCAGTGGCTTGCTTCAACGCCTTCTGGATAGCTGCATTGCGCGCCTGCTTCTGTTCTTCTGTATCGCGAGGCATCTTGTAGGCTATGGATACTTGGGTGTAGGCAGCAACGTCACCCTCCAATAGTTCCAAGCATCTGTGGCGAAGGGTCTCAGAACGGTTCAGAATGCGCTGGATGTCATCCTGTACATTAACATAGTCTTTTTTGCCCACTGTCAAATTGGCCACCATGCTCACCAATGCTGCACCAATGCTCGCAGCCAGTGCTGCGGCACTGCCTCCGCCAGGAGCAGGAGCAGAACTGGCCAATTCATCCAGGAAAGTAAAGATGGGTTTTTCGCTAAGCATTTTGGCTTCTCCTTGTCTGTTTTCCATTTGTATTATTCCACGATGAGACTGATTTCAGAGACCAGGCTTTCGTAGCTCCAGCCGGAGGCATAGACGCGTAGCCAGACAATGCGGCGGGGAGTGATAGGTAGCACGTCCAGCAGGTTCTCTGATTCGTAGAAATACCACTTGCCTTGTGGTATTTCCTGGCCATTCATGGTGGGGTTGTTGCTCAGGTTCTGGTAATAGAAGCCATGAGTCCATTCGGTCTCGCTAAGATAGACATCGCGGTATTTGATACGGATCATCAAGGGGTACTCAGAACTGAGGTAGCCGCCACCGGACAGGCTCTGGTTGACCAACTTGATCGTCGCGCGTACCTTGAGGGTGGTCAAGGGGTCAGGCAGGTCGCGATTAATGTCCTGTTTGATGATTGTTTCGCAGTGGTTGTTCTCGCCACCGGTGCGGTAGAAACGCACTGCGCGCCGTCCTTCATCCAGAACCAGCGACACCGTACCGTCTATCTCACCACCGTCGCCGCCTTGGTCATTGAATACCTCCCAACCAGTGTCTAGTGGAGCCCTGAAATCGCCGTTAGTGACCAGGTCACGTTCTGCCTTCAGTGGGGCAAGCGGTGGCTTGCCAATTTCGACAACTGTGCGCTGCCGTGAACCGAGTGTTACTGTGGCCTCGTCGGTCGGCACAGCCGGAGAGATTGCCGTGACTTCCGCCGTGCCGCGCTGCACGATCACTTCGGTCCGTTCGTTGCTTACTTCCAAAGTGTAGCCGCCGTCTTCGGCGAGCAGCGTGTGAGTTTGCAAGCTCTCCACGGTGAACGATACAGGCGATGAGCCACGAAGCACAGTGTTTGCCCACAACCTTCCACCCCTGGCATATATGGTGATCTCGGCCGGGCGCGGGCTGACACTGAAGCGGGGCGCACGCATGCGTTGTAAAGCAACGCTGCTGCGTGGAAACAGGCGCACGAGCGATTGATCGAAGAAGGTGATCACGGTCTGGGCCGTTTCGTCCACGCTCACCACAGTGCCTTCCGGTACAGAAATCGTCTCACCTTTGAGCACAGGTGTGGACGTGCCATGTCGGGGGTCTTCTACAACGGCAGTACCTTCCAAGCATGTAACTTTGGCTTCGTACACCCTGGGGGCATTGATGAGGTACCAGCGGACGCTCAGAGGAATAGAGACAGCTAGAATGCAGAAAATTGCAAAGGCTGTCAGTGTGACCGCCCAGGCCAGGCGTTCTGGGTTGCGTCGCATCAGAATCGTACCTCAAACTGCCTGAACTCGCCCCGCGGCTGCTCCCACTCCAAATCCACTCTTTCCACTTCAGCCGAAGGCGGGCCTACGCGCAGCCAGGACAGCAGTCTGTCCACCGCCTCACGTTCGCCCTCCGCTACGACCTCGACGCTGCCATCCCAGCAATTGCGCACGTAGCCGCCCAGGCCCAGGGCTTGGGCTTGCTTGAAGGTATAGTAACGAAAGCTAACGCCCTGTACAAAGCCGTGTATCCGGGCATGAAATCGCACTGTGTCAGGCATGGTCATCCTCTCGCAAACTATCGTGGATTATAACAAGTTTGGGAGTTCTTGCCAAAATGGGGTGCAGGATTCAGGATAAAGTGTAAACTCCTGCTATTTCGTACCCTGTAATCTTTCTCCGCCGCAGTGAGTGGCGCCCTTGTAGCCATCAACACACCTCCTCAAAGCACGTCCTCTAGCTACAAGGGGTACGATTTTATGAGATTTGTCAAGGCACGAGATAGCAAGAGTTAACACCTATATCTTGTATCCTGTATCTTTATAATGCACGTCGGGTAGTTCCCGCAAACGGGCGGCGGCGGCCTCGGCGGTCAGGTCGCGCTGGGGCTGGGCCAGCATCTCGTAGCCGACCATGAACTTGCGCACGGAGGCCGAACGCAGCAGTGGTGGGTAGAAGTGAGCATGCAGATGCCAGGCAGGATGTACCTGGCCATCCGTGGGCTGCTGGTGGAAGCCCATGGAGTAGGGGAAAGATACCTGGAACAGGTTGTCGTAGCGTGTGGTTAGCCGCTTGAGGATGTCGGCCAGGGCATTGCGCTCCGCGTCATGGAGATGAGCTAACGAGGGCACGTGGCACTTGCTGAGCAGCAATGTTTCGAAAGGCCACGTGGCCCAGAACGGTACCAGGGCTAGAAAGTACTCATTCTCTAGGACAATCCGCACCCGCTCAGCCACTTCGAGGGCCAGGTAGGTACACAGCAAGCAATCCCCCGCCTCGTGCCAATAGTCGCTCTGTGCGGTGTGCTCTTTATGCGCCTCGGTCGGCAGGGTCTCGTTGGCCCAGATTTGACCGTGCGGGTGGGGGTTGGAAGCGCCCATCATTTCCCCTTTGTTCTCAAAGATCTGTACATAGTTGATGAACGAGAGTCCTCCCAGCTCGGTGTATTGCTCGACCCAGACGTCCACTACCTCGCGGATGGTCTCCTCGGCCATTTCCGCCAGGGTCAGGTCATGGCGCGGGGAGAAGCAGATAACGCGGCAGAGGCCTCGCTCTGGATGGCTGACCAGCAGCGGCGACTGCATCTGGGAGACGCTGCTCAGGCCAGGTACGTCGGGCAGCAGCGCCGCAAAGTCGTTCTCGAAGACGAACGTACCGCTATAGGGCGGGTTGCGTTTGCCGCCGGCGCGCAGGTTGCCAGGGCAGAGATAGCAATCAGGGTCGTACTTCGGTCGTGCCTCGATCGGGACCCGCTCCACTTGCCCCAGCCAGGGGCGTTCCATGCGGTGTGGCGACACCAGGATCCACTCCCGCGTCAGCGGATTGTAGCGACGGTGAACGCTAGCCAAAGCTTGGGTATCTGCTTTCATGGATGTTGTGACCTTCCGTGCCAACTGTTCAAAGCCATCTACTCACTTACTGCTCCATAGTGGGAAATCTCAAATACGTCCCGTTTCTCGCTCAGGAGGGTCATTTCATTCTTCCCAGATGGAAGCGTAATAGCGGTCTGCGGCCGTGGCCTGGCCGCCCTGCCAGTTGTCCGGGTTTTCGATGTCCAAATTCCAGCGCAGTGGATTGTTGACGATGTATTCGCGGATGCGTTGCAAGGCCTGTTCGTTGCGGACGATACGTTCGTAGTAGTTGCGTTGCCACACATCCATGCCCGGCGTATGGCGAATGCGGTTGATACGGCGTGTGGTCACCGCCTTGAAATTGCCCACAATGGCACCCAACGAACCACATGGTGCGCCGTGTTGTTGTGGGGGCAAGGCATTGCTAAAGGTATCACGTCTTGAGGTGAGCATTTCATCTGATGGAGTCTTTTGCATTGATGAAGGCACTTGTTGGCAATGCCTTGCCCCTACCAGTGCCGCATGGTCCATGATGACAATGATACCGTGCGCATGGTTGGGCATGACGATCCACGCATCCAATGCAACGTTGGGGGCATGGCGCGGGATGGCCTGCCAATACGTCTCGACCACCGAACGCAGCACAGGGTCATCAAACAAGCATTCACGGTTCTGCGTGCAGATGGTGACGAAATAGACGCCGGGTTGCGTGTAGTCGTATCCCCGCAGGCGGATGAAACGGCGATGGTGTTTCTGCGGATCGTATTTCATTGCTGCCTCCATGTCAAATGTAGGGGCAAGGCATTCCCAAGTGCATCTTGTGCATCTTGCATTGCGGGGTGCATTTGATAGGATGCAGATATATGCGCCAACGGAGGGATTTGCGTGGAATGCCTGGCCCGTACATCTTGCATTGCGGGGTGCATTTGATAGGATGCAGATATATGCGCCAACGGAGGGATTTGCGTGGAATGCCTGGCCCGTGCATCTTGCATTGCGGGGTGCATTTGATAGGATGCAGATATATACGCCAACGGAGGGATTTGCGTGGAATGCCTTGCCCGTACATGGGCATTCTTGAGGGCCTTGCGCGCAGCGATCAGGATGTCCAGCAAATAGGCGTCATCGCGCTGCATAGATTATCTCCAGGTTGCTCAGAATGCTTTTGCGGCGAATGTAGTTTTCCCTCTGCTCCACAGCAACGCGCTCCACCAGGTCCACTTCATATTGACTATCAAGTGCCAGCCGTCAACTGCTTGCTGCTTGCCCCTTGCTGCTCCCTGCTAGATACACCCGTGGCACTCGCGCCAGGATGCCCGTGACCGTCTCGTAGTTGTTGGTGCCCACCCATTCGCCAAGCTCTTCGGCATTGATCTCCCCCTCACCCTGACGGCCAAGTAACACTATCTCATCGTCTTGCCGCACATCAGGGATGGCGCTCACGTCCACCATGAACTGGTCCATGCACACCCGGCCGATGATCGGCGCACGTTGGCCATGGATGAGCACAGCGCCCTTGTTGGAGAGGCCACGGCGGTAGCCATCGCCATAGCCCATTGGCACCAACGCCACCAGCGTTGGGCGTGCTGCAACATAGGTGCGGTTGTAGCTGATGCTGGAACCGACTGGCAG
>Ga0172366_10002790_pt1 | contig 13736 bp, 8 predicted proteins | sample LakKivSesite69cm_FD_114533 | JGI IMG/M metagenome (GOLD analysis project Ga0172366, IMG submission 114533) | Sediment microbial communities from Lake Kivu, Rwanda - Sediment site 69cm | ecosystem: Environmental > Aquatic > Freshwater > Lake > Sediment | place: Rwanda: Western Province, Lake Kivu... | reverse complement strand
GCGCCCAGGCCTTAACCTCCCGCCCTCCTTTTTCGATCTGGGAGATGATCTGGCTCGATCCAGCGCCGATCACCTTGGCCAGATCCTCCTGCCGCAAACCGAGCCGCTCCCGTGCCTCGCGGATATTCCGTCCCAACACCGTGCGCAGGTCAGACATCGGCCCCCTCCTTTCTCATATGCTCTCCTCCCAGCCCAGCACATACAGTATAACACAGATTGCCCAAAAAATCAAGATTTTCTTGAATCAAAAGACCCCAAAGATGTTGGAAAATCTTTGGGGTCTGAGCACCCCCGGCAGGACTTGAACCTGTGACCTCAGCGTCCGCAGCGCTGCGCTCTATCCCCTGAGCTACGGGGGCATGTGCCTACAGCAAACCAAGGAATGGCTTAGGCAGACGGGGAGACAGGGATTCGAACCCTGGGAGGAAGTTTTTAGCCCCCTCAACCGCTTAGCAGGCGGCTCCGATCGTCCACTCTGGCATCTCCCCCAGCAGGAAGGCACGATTGCCAAGTCTGCGGAGGGAGAGGGATTCGAACCCCCGGTGGGTCGCCCCACAACGGTTTTCAAGACCGCCGCAATAGTCCACTCTGCCATCCCTCCGGCGCTATGGCCTATTCATTTGTAGCTATAGTATACCCCATACCGCCTGCAAAGTCAAACGCAGGTCCCCTCTGTTGCCAAGTCCGTTCGGTTGCCATTCTGAGCGCAGTGAAGAATCCCTCTCCATCGCTGGTCGGCGCTATTTTTGTATGACTAAGATATTTCTACACCGTATCTTGCGCTGATGCATTACGTCATCGGATATGAAGAAAGCTAATTGGATTTGCACTACATGGTATAATAATAGTATAATATATGTAGAAATCATGTAGCACGAGGGTTGGTAACGGTGTCGCCATATAGATTGCTGGTGATTGACGACGAAGCAGATGTGCGTGAGATCTGCCAGCGCGGGCTACGCCAGGCTGGCTACGCCGTAGCCGGGGCCAGCTCTGGCCGGGAGGCACTGGCCATGGCGCGCCGGGAATCCTTTGACCTGCTGCTGGTGGACATCAAGATGCCAGGCATGGATGGCCTGCAGACCTTTCGCGCCGTCAGGGCCCTGCAACCCGATGTCGTGGGCGTAATAGTGACTGGCTATGCCACGGTGGACAACGCGGTTGCGGCGGTGAATCAGGGCTTCTCCGGTTTTGTACTCAAGCCGTTCAAGCTGCAGCAATTGCAGGCGGCAGTGCACGAGGCGCTCACCAAGCGCAAGCACGAACGAGAGCGGGCGCGGCTGGCAGCGCTGACTTCCCTGTCGCGGTTGAATGCCGCCCTGCCCAGCATGGACCTGGACGCCGTGTTACAGAATGTGGCGCAGGTGGCACTGGAAGAGACCAGGAGCGAAGCAGCCACGGTTGTGCTCCTCGATGGCCAGAAGGGAGAGCCGTACTATGTCTCTTGTGGCCGGCCTGTCAATTGCCAGCCAGATTTGCTGCAGGATTTGCTAAAGGTGGCTGAGGGAACTGACCTGGCACTCGTGCCGCGGGCTAGTGAGATGGCGCATCCAGGGGTGAACGAGGCCCTGCAGAGCGCTGACCTTGGTTGCCTGGCTGTGGCGCGGCTGGCACTGCCGGGCCGCACGTTGGGCCTGTTATGTATTGGACGTGAACAGGGCGCACCGCTTTTTGTCACTGGCGAACTGGAAGCACTGAAAGTGCTCAGTGCTCAGGCGGCCATTGTGATCAGCAATGTCCAGTTGCTGCGCCAGGTAGTGGAAGAAGAGCGGCTGCGCCAGGCACTACAGCGTTACCTGTCCCCGCGGACAGTGCAGGCGGTGATCAATGGCTACGCCTCCCCGGGTGCGGTGGGTGAGGCCGGCTGGATGACCGTGCTCCTGGCAGACGTGCGCGATTTCAGTGGCCTGGTGGAACGGGCCGAATATGCTTCCATTATCGAGGTGCTACACGAGTACTTCTCCACCACTGTAGAGATCATTAGTGCCCATCAGGGCATGGTGGATGAGCTCTCTGGCGATGAAATCCTGGCCAGCTTTGACCGTGCCGGTGGACAAGAGGATGACGCACTGCGGGCAGTGAAGGCTGGCCTGCAGATGCTGGAGCGCCTTGACGCATTGCGTGCGGACTGGCGGGAACATGGCCAGCCGTCGTTCGATATCGGCATTGGCATCAGCAGCGGGCTGGTGGCCATTGGCAGCATTGGTTCTGGCGAGCGCAGGGCACTGGTGACCGCTGGGCGCATCCTGAACCTGGCCGCGCGCAGCCAGGCCCTGACCCGCGAACTGGATTTGCGCCTGATCATTACCCAGGGCACCTTCGACCAGGTACGCGAACAAATCCGCTACCGCGAGTTGGGCATGGTGCGTTTGAAGGGCATCACCGAACCCGTTGGCCTGTATGGGGTGTACGGGTTGAAGGCATGAAGCATGATTATCACGTTTCACGCCCCGCTCAATGCCATACCTGAACTGCCAATTGCGAACTGACAACCGCCAACTGGACACTGCCAACTGGAGACTGGCGACTGGTAACCGGAAACCGTGAACTATAGCCGTAGAGAGGCGACGAGCCATGGAAAGACTCGAGGAACTGGCGATCCTCAACGAGATAGGGGCCAAAGTTGCTTCAACGCTTGATCTGGAGGCCATCCTCGCTTACGTCATGCAGAAAGTGAAAGAAGTCTTTGACGTGGAAGCCTGCTCGCTGATGCTGCTGGACGAAAAGGAGTGGGTGTTACGCTTCAAGGTCTCGTTTGGCAAGGGCGCAGAAGAGGTCAAGACGCTCTCTTTCAGTGCTGACCATGGCCTGGCCGGGTGGATGGTACGCGAAAAGAAGCCGCTGCTGGTGCTCGATGCGCAGAATGATCCACGCTTTTACCAGCAGATTGATCACAGCACGGGACTGGTTACCCGGGACATGATCGGTGTGCCACTGCTGGTCAAGGAGCGCGTCATTGGCGTGCTCGAAGCCATCAACAGGTTGAGCGGCACTTTTGCCGAGGATGACCTGCGTTTGTTGGGCTTTATCGGCACCCCGGTCGCACAGTCGATCGAAAATGCACGCCTCTTCGATGCGCTCAATAGAGCCTATGCCGACCTACTCGAACACAAGAGACAGATCGAAGAGAGCCGCAACACACTGCAAACCATATTCGATGGCATTAGCGATGTGCTGTTCATTGTGGACCGCGAACTGCGTATTGTGGCTGCGAATGTCGCGGCCAGCAAGTTTGCAGACGTGGCGGCAGACAGTCTGCTGGGAGAACTGTGCCATGCTGTTTGTGCCGGCAGTGCTCCCTCCTGTACTAAAGAGTGCATCGTGCGACGAAGCTTTGAGACCGGTGAACGTGCCCATGGCTTGTACAAGGTATCGGCTGCCGATGGCATGCATGAGTGGGAAGTGCATACCTATCCGCTATGCGATGAAAACGGCCAGGTCATCCGCGTGGTAATCTTTGAGCGGGATGTAACTGAGCAACGCCGCCTGGAAGCTTCTATGGCGCGGACGGCTAAGCTGGCCGCAGTGGGCAAACTGGCGGCGGGCGCGGCTCACGAACTGAGCAATCCACTGACGGCTATTTTGGGCAACGCTACCCTGCTGCAACGGCTCTCGTCGCGCGATTCTTCGACCTACAGCCTGGCCGGCACGATCCTGGAAGCAGCGGAGAGGGCCAGGAACATCTTGCGCTCATTGCTGGACTACTCCCGTCAGGACCAGTACGCCTTCGCCCCGATAGACATCAACGCTACGCTAGAGTGGTCGCTGTCCCTGCTAAAATATGCTTTCAATGAATACCAAATCCGTTTGCACAAGGATCTGGACGCCAAATTGCCCCTGGTAATTGCTAGCGAGAGCCACTTGCGCACCCTGTGGACCAACCTGCTGCTCAATGCCGTGGATGCCGTCAAGGACATGGGGAAAAGGAAGGGCGGTTTCAAGCCCAAGATCGAAGTCTCCACGGCGCTGCTGGAAAAAGAGAAGGCCGTGCGGGTGAAAGTGCGCGACAACGGCATAGGCATTCCGGATGAGCTACTGCCTAAGATGTTCGAGCCGTTCTTCACCACCAAAAAGCCCAGCGAGGGCACCGGCCTGGGCCTGTACATCTGTCATACCATTGTCGAGCAGCATGGTGGCCAGATTGAACTGCAGAGCACGGCCGGACGGGGGACCGAGTTCACCGTGAAGTTGCCGGTATCCGTTGGCAGTTGACAGTTGCCAGTTTGCAGTTGGCAGTAGCAGCCTGGCCCATCTGACTGTCCGTGCCGCGCCATGGGCGCTTCCGTAGACAGTTGACCACCAGGCCCGTGGCAGTACAACTGCCGCTAAGGTCACTTAGAACACCTATCAAAACCGCGGAGCGCGCCAAGAGCGCAGAGAAATTAAAGGTATCTCTGCGGGCTTTGCGCTCTCTGCGATAAGTTTTGTTAGGCGCTCTTAGAGCAGCGCATCTCCCAGCAAGATGACTGTGGCCACCGTGATCAGCACGGCCAACACAACGGCAAAGAGATTGGTCAAGCGCGAGTTGCGCCATATTCTCATGATCTGCATATCGTTGGCCAGCCACAGCATGAAAACCATGACCGCCGGCAACAGCACCGCATTGACTACCTGCGAGAGCCACATCAGGGGGAACAGTGGCAAGCCGGGAATGAGCACGATGGCTGCGCTTAGCATGACCAGTCCCGTGTACAAGCCGTAAAACATCGGCGCTTCATCAGGCCGGCGATCAATCCCCCGCTCCCAGCCAAACGCCTCGCAGACGGCATAGGTCGTGGCGAGGGGCAAGACGGAGGCAGCCAGCAGCGAAGCGCCGAGCAAGCCAATGCCGAACAGTTGCCTGGCCCATTGTCCAGCCAATGGTGCCAGCGCCAATGCAGCCTGCTCTGCCGTGTCCACACGGATGCCATGCACGAACAACGTTGCTGCCGTGCAGATGATGATGAAGGCAGAGACCACGTTGCCCAGCACCGCGCCGACCATCACATCCAGGCGTGTGTATGGATACTCCTTCATCGTCACGCCCTTGTCGGCAACGGAAGCCTGCATGTAGGCGCAGCCCCAGGGGGTCATGGTCGTGCCAACGGTAGCCAGCAGTGCCAGGAGAAAGTGCTTTTCCAGATGCACGGTGGGGATGATGGTCCGGCGTAGTATTTCGCCCCATGGTGGGTGTACCATGTATGCCGAAGCAATATAGGCTACTGCATACAGGCTGAGGAACAGCAGCGCTTTCTCTACGTGTTTGTACGAGCCACGCAGCACCAAGAACCACACCACAAAGGCGGCCAGGGGCACGACAACGTAGCGGGTCGCACCAAAGAGCTCCCCGCTGGCGGCGATGCCAGCAAATTGTGCCGCGGTGGTGCCCAGGTTCGCCAGGATCAGTCCCAGCATGACGAACAAAGCGATCTTGACCCCGAAACGCTCGCGTACCAAGTCGGTCAGTCCCTTGCCTGTCACTGCGCCCATGCGCGCCGCCATCTCCTGCGTGACTACCTCCCCAAAGGTAACCCACACTAAAGCCCACAGAAAGCCATAGCCATAGAATGAGCCAGCCATGGAATAAGTGGCCACGCCTGAGGCATCGTTGTCCGCGCTGGCGGTGATGATGCCCGGCCCCATAATCGCCAGGAAAAGCATGGCGCGCTGGGCAATGCGTTTCATCCGTTGTGTCAGTTTCATGTCGCAGTTCCGCTGGATCAACGCTTGTATTAGAAGAACTGGGGAAGGCGCTTCTTCCAGGCAGTGGGGATGATGGCATCAATGGCATCGTCCACCGTCACTATGCCATGCATCACGTTGTCGGCATCCACCACTGGCACGGCCAGCAGGTTGTACTTGGCGACCAGACGCGCCACTTCGTCCTGTGGCCTGAGCGGGTCTACGGTAATCAAGTCGGTCTCCATGATATCTTGTACCGTAGCGTCTGGCTTGGCCAAGACAAGATCGCGCAGGGCGATTACTCCCCGCAGTTTTTGTGCCTGGTCTATTACGTATACATAATACAAGGCTTCATCGTCTTGAGCAGCGGGCGATTGGCGCAGGTGGTCCAGGGCCTGGCTCACGGTCAGACCCATGGGGATTGTGGCATACTCGGTGGTCATAATTCCGCCAGCCGTGTTCTCCGGATAGGCCAGCAGTTTCTCCACCGCCGTAGCGTCCGCGTCCTCCATCAAGTCTAGCAGTTTGGCCCGCTCTGTAGGGTGCAGGTCGGCCAGCAGGTCAGCGGCCTCGTCCGGGCCCATCTCTTCCAACACGTCGGCCGCGCGCTCGGGTGGCAGCGTGTCCAGCATGGTCACCTGAAGCTGGGGGGCGATTTCCTCCATGGTGTCAGCGATGGTTTCCGTGTCCAGGGTATGCAGCAGGGCCTGCCCCATGGGCCGGTCAAGTTCGCTGACGATGGCGGCGATGTCAGCGGGGTGGAGTTCGCTGATCTTGTCTCGCGAAACGCGCAGGCGGATGGGCTCGTCGGCAAGCAGTGGAGCTATGTCTCGCCAGGGGATGATTGCTTCGGGAGGCTGGCGATGAATGAACTTGAACAAGGTGGCTGCGGCAGTTTCGACACCTAGCCTGCGCAGCAGGCCAAGAGTGCCTATGTCCACACCCGCCAGGCAATAGGGCCCATTCGGGCAGGTGCGAGCCAGTTGCAGGTCGTTGACCCGCACCAGGCGTCTGCCCTCCGTGTCCACGATCTGACGGTCGAGCACCTGGCGCGCCAGCCATAGTTCGTCTCCATGCAGTTCATAGGCAGGGGGCTGAGCGGTATTGAGGATAATGGAGGGGGTCAGCCAAGCGATAGAATCTGCCGCAATCAGGCGGGGCTCCTGGCCGTTGCTCAGGGCGATGGCCCTTAGGGAGGGGAAGCCCGCCTCGACCTCGGCGACCAATATATCCACACAACGGCCTACGCGCTGGCCTTGTGCATCCCAAACAGGTTTGCCCAGAATGTGACTCAAGTACGTGGTCATGTGACACCTCCAAGTTCGCAATATTGGGTGTTCCTCGGACCACGGGCGTTACGGCAGGGGTTCCCCCTGGCAATAAAAAGTCGCAGCGACAAACTGCGACTTGGCACGCCGGCGCACATGCGCCCGCATTTTCAATTCGCGGTTTGTCAGCTCACGGCGGGATGGTCTCCTGGTAACTGGCAAGGTCGTCGGAACTGCTCAGTATATGACTGTTACTGCTATCTGCATCCATCAGTTCTCTTGGCTATCGCCCTTGCTAACTCTCTGGATGCCTAAGCACTGGAGAAACCGGGTTTTTTGAGAACCCCGGTTTCTAGTGTCAAGGCAGCCTGGCTCACGGTCGAAAACTATCATACTCCTGATTGTGCAAAGTGTCAAAAGCAGCAGCAAGGGTAAGTGTTCAAATTTAAGGTAAAGAACTTTTAGGCAAGTTTGCACGACACGGATTCGGTCATGGATTGATGCATTGCGCCCCCTGGTAATCCGTGTTGTGCTCCTCCAAATCTAAACACTTTCCAGGCGAGCCATATTTGTCTAACCACCTGACAAGCAGTAGAATGTGCGCAATGATGGGGCAACCACCTGTGACCCTGCAAACTGTTCGTGTCGCGCTGCGACTTCCGCTCCCCGGTCGCACAGCACAGCAAGCCATGGCCCCACAACCACGGCCAGGGGATCGCCCCGACCTTCCCAAGCCCTGTCCGCACGAAGGTGCTGTCCTCGTGTTGCTCTATGAACAGGAAGGCCGCCTTGTCTTGCCACTCACCTGTCGCACACAAACTGTGGAGATGCACAAAGGGCAGGTGTCCTTACCCGGCGGTGCTCGAGAGCCACAGGACCACAGCTTTGCACAGACTGCTCTGCGCGAGACCAGCGAAGAGCTGGGTATTCCAGAGGAAGCCATCGAAGTGCTGGGGCCGCTCACGCCACTCTACATTCCGCCCAGTCGCTTCTGTGTATACCCCTACGTTGGTTATGCCAGCCGAGCCTTTCCACTGCGCCCGGATGCACATGAAGTGGCGGAAGTCATTGAGGTGCCCCTAGATTATCTGCTAGACCCTGCAACGCGACAAGAAGAGGTACACTACGTGGATGATCAGAGGTTCAAAGTCCCCTTTTATCAGGTGGCGAGGCAGAAGGTGTGGGGCGCTACAGCGATGATCCTCGCTGAGTTGGTGGCCATACTACGTGCTGCTCAAATGCCAACGACCTCAACAGTATAGTCCGGGGCGAATGTATCCTGCTAGGAGAAGCTATGTCTCAGCGGCTTCATCGTCTATGTTTGCACCCGCAAAGGTCAGTCTGGCAGATCAGGGCTTCGCTCCAACGGCTCTCCATAGCGATCATAGATGCCTTTCAGCATCTCGGAGTCCTTTAGCAGCACCTCCCAAAGCTTATTCCAATAGCCATACTGCTCGTTTATACTGTTAACGAGGCTGACTGCATAGTCTTTCTCAACTTGCTCTTTCAGTTTCTCTGCAGAGACCAGGTTGCCTTTTGCGTCAAGGAACCGCCCACTAGGGTCAGCGTTCTCCTTCACCAGGTCAATGCCCGCCTTCTTAAGCTGAACAAATACTAGGCGTTGCTTTAAGTGGGCCTCAATTTCTCGCGCCAGGAGCTTTTTGTACAGGTCTATGGCTTTTGGCTTCGTCATTTCCGCAAAGCGTTTTGCACGCCCGTACATCCAAGCCCCTTTCACCCGTAGATGCGTCTCCTCATAGATAGATTTCAGTGTCCCCAGTGGATTCCAAAGCAACTGGTCCCCTTTCTCTGAGGTTACTTGTTTCGCCATGTCCAAGTACAATACTGCAGTCAGCCCCAATCGTTGTCTGGCCGCAGGTGCCCACTGGATGGCGTGCTGGAGCTCGTGGCGGAGAGTTGAAGCCGCCGCGGCCGCAGAAAGGGAGTCGTCAAGATAGATGTGAATGATGCCATCGTGCTTTGTAGTCGCTCCAATCGCGCCATCCAATGTCTTATCGTTCTTCGGCACAAAGTGGATTTCAACGTCCCTCCCAATCTGCCCCTCTTTGAACAGGTCGGTTACCACCGTAACCTTTTTCTCCTCGCAGTACTTCAGCACCTGCTCAAGACGTGTAGGTGCTCTGGCTTCCTCTTTTGCTTTGTTCCTCTTGAGTGCAGCCTTCGCCACCAGTGCCTCTTGCCACACCCCTGTTTGGGTTAGAAGTTCTTGCAGAGCCTCTTGCGGACCTGAGAGTGGTAGTGGGGCCAGGGTTTGGGGGAGAAGGGGACTGGTCAGGAACGCCGCAGCTACCGGGTTGTACCCGCCAAGCATAAATGGAAGGCTGATCTGTTGCATGCTCTGGTAGATTGCATCCACAATCTCCGGGGGGTAAAGTGAGGCCTGGTTCAGACGCCAATCTATGGCCCATGCATTCAGTGCAGGCGTGTGGATCACGTCAGTTGGTGTACTCAACAATATGTGGTAGGCCAATGCCTTTGCTGCTTCCCGGCGCCGGGGGTCATCACTGGCAATAGTGCCAAGTGTCATCAGCCAACCGTAGGAGGTGCGGCCGGCCTGCCCCTCCAATGTGGGCATAAAGCCGATTTTATCTGTTAGCCCGTACTGTCGCAGCGATGGCAACATCACGGAACTGCCGTGGATCATTGCCACCTGCCCACTGGCGAACCTGTCTTGCAGTTCTAGCCAGGTCAGCTCTTTTTCCGGACACCATCTGCTCAATTCACTGTACCAGCGCCAGGCTTCGTGAAAACTGGATTGGTCAAGAAGGAAGTTACCCGAATCATCTGCGATTGAGATCCCTTGCGACGCGAGGAGATGCAAGAAAAGGGCCGGCCATTGCTGGGGCAGGGCTATGCCATAGCTCTCCAGGCCACCCCAGCCACGCAAGTTCTGCGCAGCCTGGAGCAGCGAGTCCCAGTCTTCAGGCGGGTTGATCCCGTTGGCTGCCAGGATATCGCGCCTGTACCAGAGGCCTGCTACCGAGCCAGATACAGGCACTACTGCGTAACCATCACCAGTAAGAGGGTCGCGGCAAAGCTCAAGCAGCCCTGGAAGAAATCCACCTGCATAGGGTGTCCCATCTGAAAATACCCGCTTGGCTTCTGTGGCCATAGCCTCCCCGCCACCGAAGCTAAGCACGATCTCCGTAGCCATGCCTATATCCAGCCACCCCTCAAGGGCTAGATCCATAGGCGACGCGAGTTCGAAGAACTTGATTACGTCCACCTCCTCGCCACTTTCCAGCACCTGCCGCAGTTGCTGCGGCCCGTCGTAGGTTTGGACTTTTGCCTGCCAGATCCCTTCGTACTCGGCATTGAAAGCGACTGCTGAGGCTTCCGCTTCATTCGACATCCAAGTGGGAACCATGTAGTACACCTGAATGGGTTCAAAGGGCGCTGGCTCACCGAGGTCGGGGAATCCCTCAGCCTCCAGTCTGCCTAGTATGTCCTCGTAACTCGGGTCTTCTGGCCACTGGACGGCAGGAAACGTCGGAGTTACCAAAGCAGGCCCGGATGGCTGTGGAGTGGGCGCTGGCTTCGGCATGCAGGCACTTATAAGCAGGCTGAGAGCCAGAATGACCTTAGAGAAGGCTATGGATCTTCTCAATATGCTCTTCCTCGCTAAAAAATAGAATTTGTCAAGCTGAAAAACAGAAACCGACGGCTCCTTCACGGTTCTCACTGGCGAGGAGCAGTCGGCCAATTGATGTCCACTATGCGCTCTTGTCCCTTTGTAGTCATACCTTACCCGCGGAATACTATCCCCAGGCTGGTCGCAGTATAGGACAAGACCGAGCAAGTGTCAAGTGTGGAGAACTATCGGATAATGATCCATCTTGCCCGTGTATCTATTGCTCCCAAGCCATGAGGCTCTCCGGGTATTTAGCGTCCTCGCTTATACGGTGGTCAGATAGCGGTTCAGTTCCCAGGGCGTCACCTGAATCCGATACTCATCCCACTCCAGGCGTTTTGCTTCCAGGTAGCGACGGAAAGTGTGTTCGCCTAATGCTTCGGCAATAACCTGATCGTGCTCCAGCTCCTGCAGTGCTTCCTCCAGCGTGCCAGGCAGCGAAGCAATCTCGTGCGAACGCAATTGCAAGGAGTCGAATTCGTAGACGTTCTCCTCTACCGGTGGGGGCGGCAGCAAATCACGACGAATGCCGTCTAGACCTGCCGCCAACATCACGGCAAAGGCCAGGTACGGGTTGGCACTGGGATCTGGGCAGCGCAACTCGCAGCGCGCCGATGTCTCCCCAAGACCAGGCAGATAACCCGGAATGCGAATCAAGGCCGAGCGGTTGATCTGCCCCCAGCAGATGTACACTGGAGCTTCGTAACCCGGAACAAGCCGCTTGTAGGAATTGACCGTTGGCGCTACCACTGCTGCCAGAGCACGCGCATGCGCCATTTGTCCAGCGATAAAGTTGTAGGCCAGATGCGATAAATGGTAAGGATCTTCAGGGTCATAGAAGGCATTGCGGCCGTCCAGAGTACATACGCTCTGATGGGTGTGCATGCCCGAACCGTTGACGCCAAACAGAGGCTTGGGCATAAAAGTGGCGTATAAGCCCTGGCTCTGGGCCACAGCCTTGATGGCATAACGCAGGGTCACCACGGCATCGGCACTCACCAGTGCATCAGCGTACTGGAAATCAACCTCATGCTGCCCTGGGGAAACTTCGTGGTGGGTGGCCTCTACCTCGATGCCCATAGCCTGCAAAGCCAGAGCGATGTGGTTGCGCACTTCAGAGGCTAAATCCCGTGGCGAGAAGTCGAAATAGCTGCCGACATCTTGGGGCACTGGGCTCACACGTGGCTCGCCATCCATCTTAAATAGGAAGAACTCTACTTCAGGCCCCGTCTGATAGCCAAAACCCATTTCCCGTACCTGTGCCAGAACACGCTTGAGTATATGGCGGGGGTCGCCCACGAACGGTTGTCCTTCAGTATCGTATACATCGCAGATCAGCCGTGCTGTCCGCTCTTGAGCAGATGTCCAGGGCAGAATGGTGTACGTGCTGAGGTCAGGACGTAAGACCATATCACTCTCACAGATTCGCGCAAAGCCTTCGATAGCCGAACCATCAAAGTTCACCCCTTGCTCCAGTGCAGCAGTCAATCGCCCCACGGGAATGGTTACATTCTTAACCGTGCCAAAAAGGTCAGTGAATTGCAGGCTGATGAAGCGCACCTGATCGGCCTCGACCCTCGTGACTAGTTCTTTTGTTTGTTCATCCATTTTTCCTCCTCCCTCTGAAAAAAGAAAGCGCCAACCTCCTCCCTGGAGATCGTCGCTGTTCTCCGGATGTTCTATTAGCGGAACTCTGGTCTATCTTTGGTGTCGGCGAGCGCCAGAGCTCACCCTCTTCGCCGGCACTCTGAGGCAGCCTAGCCATATTGTACACCACACGGCGTCTTCCTCAAAATCAATAGCACCCATGCTTTGCCGCTGTGCTGATCGCCTCAATGCTCGGGTGATTACCCACGTGTCGGAAGGCGAGTGCACTGGGGAGTCTTCTTTTTATCACGGAGAGCGCCAAGTACGCAGAGAAGGCCTTTTCTTGACCCTCTCTGCGATCTCTGTGTGCTCGGCGATGAGTTCTGGGTAATTACCAGTTAATGCTTTCTTGACAGGATGTGTTTTTGCTGCTACAATAATTGTTGCAGTTGATCAGCAGCACCATTGCACCCTGATACCTCTAGTAGCTGGTTCACGTAGTTACTAGGTGGCTTTGAAGGATGGCATCCCGTCCAGGCGGTTGAAACAATGAGCGTTCCTACCGCAAGTCAATGGCGAACGGTCAGCCAAGCTTATACAATTCAGCAGAATCTGTTGACATTGGGGTCACACACCCTAGTGATATGGCCTTGCGCGCAGGCCAAGCCAGAGCATCACTAGGGTTTTTTCGTGCTTAAGAAGAGTTTCGGAACAGGCTTTGCATTGATGAGACATACATTGGCGTTAGTTGGAAGGAGGTGATTGCAGGGTAAGTCTTCTTGTAACTCTAGAAGGTAAAACTTTTCTGAGACAAAGGAGGGAAATCCGATGTACAAGAGAGTCATGCTGTTGCTGCTCGTCCTGGTTCTGGTTGGGTCATTGAGTGCGTGCGGCCCCAAGGCCCCAGCCGAGATCAAGATTGGCGTCAATGCGGAACTCACCGGCGGCATCCCCGTTGTCGGTGCTTCGTGCAAGAATGCAGCGGAGATGGCGGCGAAGGAAGTGAACGACGCTGGCGGCCTGGAGGTCGGTGGCAAGAAGTACAAGATCGTGCTGCTGATTGAAGACGATGAAGACAAGGCAGAGTCGGCAGCGGCAGTAGCCCAGAAATTGAATACCGCTGGGGTGCTGGTACACATTGGCGCTAATGCCAGCCGCAATGCCATCCCCGCCTCTACTGTCTGCGAGGATGCCAAGCTGCCCATGATCAGCCCCTGGTCTACTAACCCCAAGACCACGGCTGGCAAGAACTATGTTTTCCGCGCCTGCTTCATTGACGACTTCCAGGGAGTGGTAGCGGCCAAGTTCGCCATCAACGACTTGAAAGCTAACACGGCTGCTGTCCTCTATGACGTGGCCAGCGAGTACAATAAGGGCATTGCCGAAATCTTCAAGAAGACCTTCGAGGAAGCGGGCAAGAAAGTAGTGGCTTTCGAGACCTACACTACCGGCGACAAGGATTTTTCTGCCCAGCTCACCAAGATCAAGGCCTCTGGCGGCGATGTCCTCTTCCTGCCCAATTATTACAATGAAATACCGCTGCAGGTACAGCAGGCGCACAAGTTGGG
>Ga0172366_10002787_pt1 | contig 13742 bp, 13 predicted proteins | sample LakKivSesite69cm_FD_114533 | JGI IMG/M metagenome (GOLD analysis project Ga0172366, IMG submission 114533) | Sediment microbial communities from Lake Kivu, Rwanda - Sediment site 69cm | ecosystem: Environmental > Aquatic > Freshwater > Lake > Sediment | place: Rwanda: Western Province, Lake... | reverse complement strand
GGCTAAATCAGCCTGAAACATCTCTGACGTTCTTTTGGGCATATTGAACGCCCGAACACTTGGCATCTTAGCTGATAAGAAACCTTGTAGCTCTGCTGCTGTATCTGGCCGCAATGGTAACTTATCTTGTCGTCTGTGCTTGCTATAAGCTGCCTGAATCGTTACCGTGCAGCTACCAAAATCAAAGGACGATACTTTTAGGCTGCGTAGTTCGTCTGCTCGTAAGCCGGTCTCAACAGCTAAACGGTAAAGCAAAGCTCTTTCATAGCCGCTCATGCCAAATTGTTCGCCAGCAGCCCTCGTAGTCTCTAAAAGACATCTTATTTCGTCCGGTTCAAGCGCACGCCGGTCGTGCCGTCTGTCAGTTTGCACGTTCAAACCTTTTAGGTGCTCAAGCGGCGATTCGCTGGCACGCCTATCCTGAACCATCCAGCGACAGAATTGCTTGACGGCTTTCAGGTAGTAATTAAACGTCTGGGCGCTTATGCCTTTTTCGCCACTACGTAAGTCCGCAAGGTATCTCTGTATTTTACTGGCTTGTATATCTGCCCACTTAGCACAACCGCAACCATCGAGAATCTGTCTTATTCGATTTGCAGTAAGGTTAGCGTAATTTTCTGTGTTGCCTCTTGCCAGCAACGACTGACGAAAGTCTGCAAGGTGCTCTACTAACGGCCTTGTGCGGTGTTCTTTGTAGCGGTCTATGACTCCGGCTCTTGCCAGTTCAATTTCCTTTTGAAGCCGTGCCGCTTGCTGTTCACTTGCCGTTCTATCGGTGAAAAGCGGTATAGTCCGCTTTATACCATCGGCATCAGTTAATCGGGTATAGTATTTCCGTAATTGCTTTTTTACCCTCTTGCCATCAACGACTTTAGTGTATTTTCGTTTGAATACGCTTGCCATAAATCACTTACCTTCGACCAGCTTTTAGCACAAGGCCCAGGGCCTCAGTTAGTTTAGAAGCCGTAGTTAAGGTTATATCTCTCTTGCCGCTGATAAATCGGCTTAACACAGGCTCAGAAACTCCTGAATTCTTTGCTAATCTGTACATACTTATACCGCTACGCTTAATAGCTGTCAAGAGTTGTTTTTCTAAGTACGTTTTTCTTTTGCTCATACATAAAGTATAACCGATAAGTTGTTACTTGTCAAGCGGTATTTACTTATTTTCTCAGTTTTTAATCTCCAATATAGCGGTATCTTGTAGCTTTCCTGGGATTCTCTTTTGTACCGCCTGGCACAACGACTGTGATTATACCATCATCTTTTAGCAGAAACAACCAGCGGCTTATTGCCATAGAGCTTACAGGCTGAGACTTACCACTTAACAATCTTGAAGCAGTTCTGCAAGCTAAAAAGAAGGGATTATCACCCGCTGCTCTTTGTAATTCTCTACACAGCGAAGCCAGAAATTGCAGTTTTTTGTTTTCAGGATACTTTTCGACCGCTATTTTAGGCGGTTCAAGTTGAATCGCTTTTTCAAATATCTTAGCCATAGGGTTTTCTCCTATTTTGCACTTGATTTCAGGCCAGCCTTTTAGAAAATCAATCCAGGTTTCTTCAAAGTCTTTTGTTCTGATATTCGGTAACGCCCTCTTGAACCATTTTTCTACTGCAAGTCGAAATGCGTGCGGGTCTGCATCCGTGTACTCAGGCATAGATTTTAGCTCACGAGCAAATTCAAATATCTTATGATGTCTTGTGCCATAACACAAAGGCAAGGTTCTGGCAATAGCCTGCTTAATCTTATCAGTAATTGTTACCTGAGTTATATTCTCTTTCTTTCTATCTCCTATATTCTCTCTATTCTCCTCTGTTCTCTCTACTCTCTCTGTTCTCTCTGTAACATCACTTGCAGATAAACAAAGACAATTAGTATCTTTTGGGTCAAGTTCATGTATCTGACCATCCGGTTTGATAATCCATTCATAGGACAGAGTTTCTTTGGTCTTCTTATCTACAACTTTCGATGGTGGCAGCAGACAATAACAACGACTGACACGTAGTTCACCGTCTGGCAGATGCTCAAAAGTTTCAGTTTGTTCTTTGCAACGAAAGTAGACGTGATAACCGTTTGGAGTTTTAGCCGTAGGCAGCACTTTAGCCAATTCTGGATTCGCCTTTGCCCAGGATTCATACGCTTTGATTCCTTCAGCGTCATCGAAATCCCGACAGGATAAATGGCCAGAGATTTTACCCATCATTACAGCTATATTGTTATGATTATTGCTAAACCACTTTTTTAGCTGCTTTTCAGTAGGGCGTTGTGTCTCGTATTTTTTCCACTTAATGGCAGGCTCTTTGCTCTTTGGCTTTATGGGAATCACACAAAAGCCAAGTTTGTGATAATCCAGTGCATAATTCAGTATTGTTTTATTTTGCTTGTTCATTGTAGCTTCGTACACCATACCTCTGGCAATATACGTAAAACGTAGTTATCAATAACTGCTGAGCTTTTTCAAGCATACCCTGATTTTATCTCAAAAATGTCGGTCGATTTCATCTACAACAGTTATCCGTAACAGTTGGTCAACAGTTATCCATAAGCGTTGACTTTATCTTTTGCTTACTGTTTTTACCGTGTGTGTTGCCTTTGCTAAAGCCAAGCTGTTCTACCCGTTTGAGTCGCTCCATAGGCACAAACTCATCAGTCCCATACTTTTCCCAGCGGTTACTTATGGCATAAAGTGTAACGTCCTTCTGCAAACCAAATCCCGACTTTGCTATATCAATAAATCCTGTTTCTGCTAATTCATCTATGGCCCGTCTGAACTTGCCAGCAGATAGACCATACTTTTCTTTGGCCTCTTTGTACGTAAACTGGATTTCTCCGTTGTTGGTGATACGCCATTCTTTATCCCGCGTGCCTGGCTTCCATTGTACTTTTTCCATTCGGCACTTGTTCAAAAATATCATAAGCACTTGACAGGCAGCAGCAGTTTTCAAAGACAGAAACGCCCTTGATGTAATCATTGCACGGGACACATACATCTTCTTCCACTTTCTCTCTTTGTATCTCTGTTCTCTTGTTTTTAGTGAATTCTCAAGTTCTTCTCTAATCATTGTTCATACTTTCTGTTGAGCATCCTATTGCCTGCAAAATGTCCACACTTAACTTATAGAAACCCTACCTGAGACCAGAACCACGTATTTCCAAAAGCCCTTCATAAAGTGTGTCAAAACTGCCTATTTGCTGCATTATATGAGGGCCTGTTTCGCTTAACTGTGGACAGCGACACATTTTGGAATCCTTGTTTTCTGCTTACTTTGACGGTATGCTTCTTTTCTCCGTTTCTGCCTGCATTTATCACAGAAACGTTTTCTTGGTTTCAGAGGCTCGCCACAGGTGCATCTTCTGGCTTCTTTACATCGAACCTGTATCACAGCTTTAGTCTGGCCCTGATACTGGTCTAAAATAGATTCTCCGGCGTCTATCTGCCAGGCTGTCGGCAGTACTGCTTTCTCAAAGTAGGCACAACGCTGACCTTGCTCGACCCTGCAACGGGTATCTTGTCGCTCACAAGCTACACAAACCTGCTTATTACATTCAGTCCAGCATAAGAGACAACCTCCGTGTTCGTGGTCGTAGTTAGAGCAGCCAGGCGTCCCATCGTTAGGGTCTGAACTACCACGAAGGAATGATAGCAAACCTATCGTTCTACGCTGCTTTGACATTCTTATCCTCCGCTTTTAGCATAGCCTCAAAATTCTTCCGGTCGGGACAGGACAGGTTTATCCATAACTCTATATGAGACTGTTTCCAACGAACAGCCCCACCAACTTTTACCGGTGCGGGAATCTTGCCAGAACTGTTAAGCCGAAAAACTTGACGCTTACTAAGGCTCAAAATACTTGCTATCGTCTTCGCTGACAAAAGATTTTGGTTCATTTTTACTCCTTAACAAAAACAACTTGACAACAAAATTCTCTGAATGAGAGACTTCTCTCATTCTTTCTGTAAATTATACGCTTTGTGAACTAAAAGTCAACGTAAATTCTTGTGAATAAACAACTTACGTAAGTTAGCCTGTAAGTTAATGTGTAAGGTGACGCCGGACTTGCATCGAGATTAAAGTTTCGTAAGACGTGGTGACAATAAAAGTAGAGTACGTTTTTTAAGCTAATGTAAGACGTGGCACGTAAGTTGAAATGTAAGTTAAAGTGTAAGGCAACAGCCCAAAAAATTTTTTATATTGGACAACTTTTTTTCGTGTTTCTTTGCTTCCAAGCATCTGTTTGCCTAACACTATCTGCCGAAGTTTTAGTATTGTCCTCCCTCTCTATCTCTTCCGCAATCTGCTCAGAGGACATGCTTGGGTTGTCATTGAGAATGCTTTTTACTTTTCTATTTAGTTCATTCTTTCTGTGCTTTACCTTTTTCTCTACGTGAGGATTATCTTCATTTCTCTGAAGTTGTTCCTTAACATACATGCCTGCTATTTTTTCAGAAGCATCTTTTAGGCAGCTAAGATACTCCCCCCCACTCGCAATAACTTTTGTCTTTACTTATTAGGTCAGCAATACGGTCATACAGTGTCTCAGGAATAGCTGTTTGTACTGTCTCGTTACTGTCGTCTTCAGAGTCTCCATTCCATATTTGCCAGAGTTCCTTTGTTTCGGGCCAAAAAGTTAAGTGCAGCAAATCTTGCAGGATATATTGAATGCCATCCAGGGGACGCCTAAACATAATATCTTCAGGATATAGCTCATAAAGCAAATCTGGACATAATGTGTCTACATATATTATGTTTGCTTGATAAACCTTGACAAGCAGTTGAATTATTCTGTTTCTCAGGCAGACCAAAGATTCTTTATCATCGGCAAACACTGTTTTGAGGCCATGAATATAATCTCGTAACTTGTAGAAACCTTCATAAATAGCGAATAGTCTCTTTGAAAGTTCCTGTAACTTAGATTGTTGATTTTCTTCTGTCATGTTAGTCTTACCCATCTATTTATCGGCAATTGCCTTGCCAGAAATAACGCAATCTCTGCTCCTCTATCGTTTGAACATTGTCAAGCCTTTTTAGTCATAGCCGGTCCAGGCTATGCTTATCGCAACCCAGTTCACTAAAATAAATGCTACCCACCACCAAATTTTTCTTTTCAAATTAGCTTTGGCTAAAATCTTCGGATAGTTAATTAAAGCCTTTTGATATTCCTCTATAGGTTGTCGATATGCTTCTTCATATTCCTTTGTATCTGGTTGTGGTAAATGTTGGTTATAGCTCATTTTTATATTCCTCTTCAAGTTCAGTTTTATATAGTTCTTCAAATTTCCACTGTTCTTCAAACTCTTCCTGAGCTAAATCTTCTGCTCTTGTATCTGGCTCGTGAAGCCAGTCAATTAACCACAATGTTCCCCAAAATCCTATTGCTAAAATTAAACCTGCAAGATAACTCATATTTCTTCTTCCCAGTCTTCCCATTCAGAGGGAGGATTTTCCAGTTTCATCAACCAACCAAGTCCCACAAGCACCAAAGCAATTATTCCCATTAGTATCATGTTTCGCCTTACTTTTTTTACTTGTAAAAATGCAAGTTACACACTTAAAGTATAACAGATAAATTTAATATAGGCCGACAATCCCTGACCAAATAAAAAAGGTAACAGCGCAGCCTAACAATACACTATTACCTCTCTCTATGGTTTCAAACCCGCTTTCCCAATTGCGAGTTAAAAACATTTTCCTTATTTTCTCAGCTTTATGATAACATTTTCAAGGGCTTTTGTCAAGAAAAATCAGCTAAATTGTTCACATTTAATACACTTTTTTCTCTTTTTACCCTAATTGTCCTTGATAGCTGAGTCAAGAAACGTGTCATATAAGCTAATGCTTGTCAGTAGGTATCTATATGTCAGCTAAGAAGTTATGTTTCTATAAGGTTTGTAAATGCTTTTTGTCCCTATCTTATGTTGGTCTTATAACCATATCAGGCTGGTAGTAGCAGCCCTGACAAAAAACTGACAGATTAGAGCAAAGACTCTAAGGCAATAGTAACATCCCTTAACAACAATCCGAAAAGAGGGCTACCTACCAGGGCCAGCCGGTCGAGCACGAGAGATAGAACATGCGCTGCTATCTTCTTCGGCAGGACGTCTGGTTGCCTCTACAATTGACGAACTGTGCAGGATTGCAGGGATAGGTGTAGTTCCGGTAGAGGTTAGCGTAACCAGTAGTTAAGGCAAGCCTAATCTTGTTTTTGAGTATCGAGAATTAGGTCATCTATCAAGTTTTGGTATTCTTGGTCTGTCAGCTTACCTTCTTCGTACAAAGCAGCAAGGCACATAGCTACCCAAAAGCAATCCCAGGTATCGCAGGTGCGTTCTTGGTATCTTGTCGCCATTCTTTACTCTCTCAGCATCTACCGGTCGTTCGGTTGTATCAAAGCCCGCAGGGCTTGCTTTACAGACTCCGGCAGAGTAGGCCAAATAGCTACAATCTCAGCCAGGTCAGGGGGTAGGTTTTCGGTGTCAATTTTGCCTTGTTTTGGCAAATTTGGTGTCAACTGGGGTGTCAACTGCGTTTCGGCGGATTTGTAAGTCTCTATCTTATCAGGGCTTGCATTTTTACCGCAGCGGACTGAAAATCCGTGTGTCGGCGGTTCAATTCCGCCCCTGCCCATTCGTAAAGCCTTAGCAGTAAGGATTTTTTGTCGTCATTTCTGGGCTATCAGGACCTTTTTATGTGTGTTTGTGTCAGTTTTGCGCTACGGTCTGTCGCATTGCTTTAGCTTTTCGAGTGCAAATTCAATGCACAAACTGCATTCTCGGCTCAGAAACGAAGCCGTGGCGGTCATAGAATCGGCAAAGATAAAGACGCTCGGATTATCAATCCGAGTGTCCTAAGCCCCCGATAGAACCACTCGACCAGCGCACCAAAGATCTGCTCAAGTCCTCCGGGAAGAAGACGGAAACGGGGCTAAAAAACTACAAACTTAAAACTTAAAGTGCAAAGCTTTGGAATTCAACAGTTTTTAGTTTTCCGCTTTAAGATTTCAGTTTTTGGCGGCTGCGACATTCGCAAGACCACGCTTTCACTGCCTGATAAGGAACATGTAGTCCAAACCGAACAGGCTCTTTGACGATGCTTCCGGATTAGGTTCAAGCGCCACGACCTCCAGAGTGTTGTCCCCTTCTTTGAGGTCAAACACGCCGAGCATCGGGTGCAGCCAGTAGAGCTTGGGCGAGTAACAGTCGATAACCTGCTCTACGGCTACGCTATTGATCGAAAGATTCTGCCGGCCGTAGTCCGGTGACATGCAGAGGTTCAACTCGATCGAATAGCGTCCCGCTTCAGGCAACTGGAAATGGATCGTCAGCCGATCGCCCGACGTGGCGTCATGCCAGACGAGATGCTCGGCGCGAGAGCAGTTTGCCAGATGCTGTTTTTCAGCCGTCCCACCGGTCGTCTCGAATGCAAGCACCTCGCCTTCGAACGGATCCAGCATGTTCTCGCGTATGCCGAGATATAGCGGCGCGAGTGTCTTATGATCGACCGCCAGCGGTCCTGGCGTGCCTGATTTGGCGTACCAGTAAACGACGTGCGACCAGGTCGGCTGGCAGGGCATCCAATGCCATATCTCCTGATCGAACCGAACGGCTTTGCTGTACGAGAGTGCATCGAGCACGTACCAGCGATTCAGACTGATGTGGCCGCCGCTTGCCGGTCCGTCCACACGTGTCTGGGCATGATAGGGACGGGTGAACGGTCCGTTATGACCGTATGCGAATCCGTAGTCGTCCTCTGTCCCGGTCCCGAATGTGCTCGGAAACGATTCACCATCGATGAAGATTTTCTGATCACCTTCGCCCCACCAGATAAGCACCGTATTGGCCAGTTGATACACGGAGCCGACGACCTTGCCTTCACCTGTCGTATTCAGGAAGTTCGTGTCGAAGGGAGGCCAGGTTTGGCGGGTGAGAGTTTCCCACTGTGCGCGCAGGTGATAGCTGCGGTCCGTGAACGGATGCGCTGCAACACGCAAATTTATCTCTACCGTGTAGGAGATCTGGCCGGCATTGGTCAGGCTCAAATTCATCGAATTCTTGAACGGCATCAATAGTCTGCTGGTCATCCATCCGCTTTCATCGACGGTGAAGAACAAATTCTCGTAGGGATTCACGCCTGGCCCCGAGCCGAAGAAATCGCCCAGCGGAGTCGCGATGCTTTCCTCGCCGTCGAAACTGATGCTCAGAATCAGGAATCGATACGCATTATGAGCCCGCTTCGGATCGTCCCATTTGAGGCTCTCCTTCGTATCCAACACGCTGGTGGACCAACGGTAGACGGCTTTTTCCCCCTGCACCGCAGGCAAGCTGCGTGTCTGGCCGGGAGGAATCGTCAGACATCGGCTGATCCATTGAGATTCTTCCGGCAACGGAACAGATTCTGGGCGGTACAGCGCGTGGGCTACCTGGATCTGCACGTCTTGCCACGAGTCTGCCTTCTGAGGATCGAACGTCTCCACGGCCGTGCCGGCCGGATACTTACGGTAGCCGATCTCGTAATAGAGCCTGAGGGGTCTGTCCTTCTCTTCGATGGTGATCTTGAGCGAAGAGCCGTATGGAATCGGGTAGTAAAAGTTGCCGCCCGTTCCACTGATGTACGAAAAATCCTGCCCGAAAGGCTCAGTTTTGCCGTTGAACAACGCGGCCAGAGGAACCTCAATACGAGGATGCGCCTCACCATCGAAATAGAACCTCGTGACATTCACGTTTGTAAGATTGGCGGACCAGAACCGGGTGATCGTGCCAGGGCCTTTTAGATCCGCAAGCACGTGCTCTTTGCGACCGTCGTTCGTCTCCGTGCGTACGTACTGCCCAACGTCGTAGTTATCAAACCACGCGTCGCCCCCTTCGTGGCTCTTGCGACTGTAGCTGCTGGCCATGGCTTGCTTGAAAAACGGCTCGGGCCGCTGCGCCAGATTCTCAAGATCCACCATCTCCTGGAGTAGGCTTCTGACGCTTATTCTGTCGGCGGCCACAACATCGCCGGCCACCAGAAGCAGTGTTCCCACTATCATGGCAATCGGCAGAAAGAACCACAATAAAAGACAAGCAACCGTATTTCGCTTCATTCTCTTGGCTATAAGTAAACCTCCTTGATCGATGCTTAACACGGGCAACCTTCATCCTCTCACGAGCGACTCGATGTCCCGGATTATTTGCTGTTTGATGTCCTCAGGCAGGCGAGCCAGTCCGAGATTTTCACCCCAGCCGTTGGTGACACCTACGCCCGCCCCGACCTTCCGGGCTAGATCCATCTGCGCCGGCCACAATGACTTGAAAAGCCAGGCACAAGGCTGCCACGCCTTATCGCCTAGCGCTGCCACGTAACGCACCGGCTGCTGGCGATAAAGCGGATTGCCGAGCAACCGGTCATAGCAGTGGTCGCCAGCCTCGCCATCGCCCCAGAGGCAGAAATTGCCCATAGAACAATCGCTTGCGAACAGAGCCTTGTCCGGACCAAATGAGTGCACCAACGCGTGGAGTTTGCGCATCAGTTCGATACTGGACGGCGAGGTGTTGGTGCGTTAACCCGGATACTGTAACACGAAAACACTGCGATTTTCAAGCCTCATACGAAAGAAAATTCAAGCTGATTTGTGATTGACCAAAAATCCCGCCAATGTTATATTAACAGGTCACAGTGACCTGTTAATCAATGGTTCGGCAAAGAAAGTTCCATAACATGAATTCGAAAAGGGCCATCGTAGTTGCAGTATTTATTTTCTTGCCTGTGTTTTGGTTTACCGCCGCTTTTGGAGCAGAGGACAAGGCTAACTGGCCGCATTGGCGCGGACCGAATGACAACGGAAGCACGAGCCAGGGCAGCTATCCGGTGACGTGGGACGCCAACACCGTGCTTTGGAAAGCGCCGCTACCCGGCAAGGGCTGCTCCACGCCTGTGGTCTGGGATAGGCGAATTTTCCTCACCGCCCCAGTTAATGGTCAGGACGCGGCACTGGCTTTTGACTGGGATGGCAAGGGACTCTGGCAAACGACACTCGGTAACGAGAAACCAGGCAAGAGTAAGTTGAGTTCCGGCTGCAACTCTTCTCCGGTCACCGATGGTGTCAGCGTCTTTGCTTTCTTCAACAGCGGAACACTGGCCGCCCTGGATTTCGAGGGCAAGGTGTGCTGGCAGACCAACATTGTGGCTGCCTTCGGCCCCGAAAACATGTATTGGGATCGGGGCACCTCGCCGGTATTGACGGAGAAGGCCGTGGTCATCGCTCGCATGCACCATGGGGAGTCATGGCTGGCCTCTTTCGACAAGACCAGCGGTCATCTCAATTGGAAAGTGCCTCGCAATTTCCAAACGCCCGAGGAAATGGACAATGTTTACACGACTCCGCTCGTAATCCGGGAGCAGGGTAAGGAGGCCGTGGTAGCCTGGGGTGCGGACCACGTCACCGCTCATGCTGCGGTCGATTGCAGGCTGCTGTGGTCCTGCGGCGACTTCAATCCCCGAAGCATCGCCCATTATCCCTCGGCGGCCTCTCCAGTGGTCGCGGCTGGTTTCTTGATCGTTCCTTGCCACGAGGCCATGCGCGGCCCTGTTGCTATCAAACTGGGCGGGACGGGCGACGTGACCGCCACCCATAAAGTCTGGAGCCGCCAGAAGACCTCCGAGTCTGTGCCGAGCCCTGCTGTATACAACGGTCGGCTTTATATTCTGGGAGATCGCGGAGAGGTGGAATGTCTCGATCCCGCTACGGGTAGGAGTTGGCGGCAAGGGGCTCTTCCGAGAGGCGACGGATACTATGCCTCGCCAATAATCGCAGACGGGAAGATGTACGCCGCACGGGGGGATGGCGTTGTCTTTGTGGCCCAAGTGGAAGACAAGTTCGAGGTTCTGGCGGAAAACCAGATGGGAGAGCAAGTCATCGCCTCGCCAGTGGCGGTGTCCAACCGCCTTTTTATCCGTGGCGAATGCCATCTGTTTTGCATTGCGGAAAATTTGGCAAGACAGTGAAAGCGGCGAGCTTCGCCATTCAGACCCGCCGCCGCAAGCCGATCTTTTCGTTCCATGAGATGACGCCACGCCCGAGCCGGATTCGTCTCAACGGGCTTTACATCTCGCCGGTAGCCGACAATCAGCACACTATGCCCATCGACAACGCCATCCGGCGGCGCCATTTCGAGAATATCGTCCTTCCACCACACATTTTTGGGCCAGCGGAAGCCCCCGCAGACCGGCCATTGCCTGTTGAGCGTGCGTTTGACAGCAAGAAACTCCTCCTCGGTCAATCCCGTCTTTGGATTCCACGGCTTGATCCAATGCAGCCGGAGCCCGGCATCGAGCAATTCCAGCGCGTGATCCACCGCTTCCTGACTGGGTTTTAGTCCGGCATCGAACTTGTCCTGATAGGGCATATCCTCTTCCGGACATACGCCGTAGATCATGAATCCCTTCCACAAATCTGAAAAGAAGCTGCCGTCACTCATTGTGCCGAGGGCCTGGTTGGAAGCCCAGTTGAGAAACTCTGCGCTCAATCGTTTTCCTCCGCCCCTCTTGCTCGCCAGCGCATACTCCATGGCTTCTGCCACGGTGAATACCGAGCAGGTGTTCCGGTTGCCCTGAAGGCGAGTGCCGAGTCCCCATTTCTTAAAGGCTGGCCGGAGGTCGACATCATTAGCCAGGGAATCGGTATCCGGGGAGCTACCGGGTAGCGCGGTGGCGGAAAGACTTTGTGACAGAAGCAACCCGGCCGCCAGCATCAGGCTGCCAAGCACATGATGAAACCTCCAAGAGAAACGCATTGTCAGCATAGGAAACTCCTCGCTTTATCAGGCCTTGCGGTTCAATTCCGCCCCCGCCTATTGTATTTCTAATTACCCTACTGCGCAGATATTACTCCGACTGACCAGTGTACCATTTGCGAGGAACATCTTTGCCTGTGGTCTCTTTTATCTCCGTCACGTGCGCATCCAACCAGACGGTAACGGATACCCCGCGATGGCGAAAACATTCCTGAACTGCCTCTGGAAATTCATCTCCTCGCCAGTCGTACCCGTGTCTCCACTGTGTCAGATTGATGGGGGCTGGTGGTTTGATACTAAACATATCGCCATTGTCGTCTAATAACTGCTCTATGTGGTCCTGAAAAGCAATCACCTCGCTTTGATGTTTAAAGGCAGTATCAATCTTCTTATTTGTGATATATCCATTGAGGCCGTAGGAGCAGTATCTGAAGTATATCTGGTACGGTTTTCCCCAGCCCCATTCCGGCCAATCATCCACCCGTTTTGTGCTGGGGCAGCGAAAAATCTTCTTATTCTTGGCGTACGGGAAGTACGCAATTCCCCAGTAGGCCATATCATCATTTGGCCCATATTCCGTTACGACCGGTGGTTTTTCCCATGCGTTGTCCCAGAGCCCATTATTTGGGGAGTTATGTGTTTTCCCATCATAGTCCTCTACGTACATTTTTAGGGCTAAGACCAGGTCTTTAACATGTGCGGTACAAACGGTCTTCTTGGCCTGCTCCTTGGCCGCCCTCAGAGCGGGCATCAGAATTGCCATCAGCAGTGCTATAATGGCAATCACCACCAGCAGCTCAATTAAGGTAAAAGCTCTCCACGTTTTCATTCTGTTGCCCCGTCCTGACTGTTCATAGGATACTAGAATCCATGGCCTGCTTTCAACCTTTTTTGGCCAATTTGTACAGCCGCCCATGCACAATCAGTGACGACCGAGGATCTCGCTTTACGGGTTCTGCGGGTTCTGGCAAGGCCGCTGAGTGCTTGCAGGGTCAGTACATCCGAGATATTCGTCACAAAAAATAGCCAGGTCAAGCAGATCAACCGTACCATCTTTATTCAAGTCGGCTGGCAAATTGGTGGACCCGAACATGTAAATTCGTCCCGTATCAGTGCTGACATAAAGGCGCCCACCAGCGGCAGCCAGACCACGCGCACGACCATCGACATTTCGACTCCAGAGATCCTGCCCATTGGCGGTACTGTACGCAACAACTTTGTTCGTACCGCCGGCAAAAAGAACGTCACCCACCAGAATCAAAGCATACGGACAGTCGCACACAATCGACCAGACTGCACTTGCATTGCTGCGGTTAATGGCCGAAAGTGAGGTCTCAGTTAGCAGATAGGCCACGGTTTCCGAGACGACCAGACGACGCCCATTGGGATGTGTAGCAATACGGTCTGTGGTCTCAGCGTTGTGTTCAGCGAGTTCGTAACCTGCGGCATTGACCTTGGCATGGCCGCGAATAAAACGAGAATCCGAAGTCAAAAGGGCATAGCAGCCGCTCTGTCCACGTTCGCCGAAATTGCCCAAGATCGAGCCATCTTCGCGGTTGAAGACATAAGGATGTAACCTGCCCTGGAGCAAATAGAGCTTGGTCGGCGAGGCCATTATGGCACCCATAGGCGTGACGCCGCCGGAGACCTTATAAAGTCCTGGCCCGCTGTCTGAGCCGGTTTGAGCATCGACGCTGCACAGATACGAATCCTGCCAGCTCACAAGCGATGCGGCAAAGTATACTTTTCCATCGAATACGGCCGTGCCGGTCCTGACTGGCCACATCGATATCAAGCTGCCGTTATTGCCTATAAGACTGGTATCACCTGCGGGACTATATCTCCATACCAGGGCGCCGTTATCGGCAGCAATGCAATAAACATAGCCGTCATCAGAGCCAAAGTATAGCTTGCCATCGTAGTAGCTGGGCGGATAACGAACCGGGCCATTGGTGGTGAAGAACCACCTTTG
>Ga0172366_10002785_pt1 | contig 13743 bp, 10 predicted proteins | sample LakKivSesite69cm_FD_114533 | JGI IMG/M metagenome (GOLD analysis project Ga0172366, IMG submission 114533) | Sediment microbial communities from Lake Kivu, Rwanda - Sediment site 69cm | ecosystem: Environmental > Aquatic > Freshwater > Lake > Sediment | place: Rwanda: Western Province, Lake... | reverse complement strand
AGGGGAAGAACTCCCGCAGCGGTCGACCGACGATCTGGCTCCTCTCGACCTTGAAAAGTTTCTCGGTGGCTGAATTGCAGTCGATCACCACGCCCTTTATGCTGATCAAGACGATCGCCGCCGTGGATTCCTCGAACACCTGGTGATACTTCTCCTCGGATTCTTTGAGCCGGATCTCGCTTTCCTTGGCATCCGTGGCGTCGCTGATCACGAGCAAGGTGGCTTTCTCGCCGCGATAAGGTAACACGCCCGACGTCGCCTGGATCCACTTGACCTTGCCATCGCGCGTGATGATCCGGTAGGTGGCCTCATGGATCTCGCTCGAGTGAATCTGGTCGAGGAAGGCCGTCGTGTTCGGGACGCGGTCGTCCGGGTGTATCTTCATCAACAAGTGCTGCTCGTTCCACCCGAGCATCTCCGTAGCGCTATACCCGTAGATGCTCGCCGCGTGGTCGTTGACATATTTTATCATTCCTGCTTGTATGAAAATGATGCCGATGAGGGACTTCTCTGCGATGAATCGGAACTTTTCCTCGGATTCCTCGAGTTTTTGCTCGGCCAGGTTCCTCGCGGTCACGTCCAACGCGGTAGCAAGGATCGCGGGCTTGCCATTGAATTCAATGCTCTTGCTGAAGACCTCGAGTGCAATGCACTTTCCAGAAGGAAGATTCACGTGCATGATGCCCCTCCGGTCCTCCTTCGCGTGTATTCCGGCAAGCCAGAGCTTGTATTTTTCCAGTCGCTCTTCTTTAGTTCTTTCAGGCATGAGGTTAAGGAATGGTTCGAACGGGAGACCGATTATGTCTGCAGGCCTTTTTCCAAGAAATGCCGCAGCGATCTCGTTGATGTAAACGATTTTCCCCTCCTGGATGATGACGATGCCAAGCGATGATTGTTCCGCGATGATGCGAAACTTTTTCTCCTCCTCTGCTAGAACGTTCTCGAGATCCGCCTTGGCGGTGATGTCGATGACCGTGATGAGGACCGCGGGCTGCTGCGATATGGTGATTTGCTTGGAGAACAGTTGAAGGGTCTTGACCTTGCCAGACCGGCTGGTAACCTTGATCACGAACGCGCCTTCCTGGCCCGGGGTGGCAGGGATGTTCGTGCTCAGTTTACGGATGATCGACTGGTGGCTCTCGCCCCGTGCCCCTATCGGTTCTTTAGCATCATTCAAAGATGCCCCGACGAGTCGTTCCAGCGGGGAATCCATTATGTCGGCGAACCTTTTGTTCGCGTAGATGATGCGTTGTTGTTGGAGGATGATGATCCCGAGGCTTGATTGCTCTGATATCGTGCGAAATATTGCTTCCGAATCCCGCAGTTTTTGATCGAGGAGATGGCTTTCGGTCACGTCCACTATGACCACGACGATGGCGGGGGCGCCTTTGTAGTCCTTCGTCTTCGAGACGAGTGTCACCCAGCGCATCTCGCCATCCTTCTTTATAATGCGATAGGAATAGCTCGGGATGACGCCCTCGGTCGTGCCGGACAGTTTCTTGCGGGTTTGTTCGGCGACGAAGGCGCGATCGTCGGGGTGGATCAGTATCTCAAGGAACTGGTATGGTTTCCATGATTTTATTTCCTCAGGCGAATATCCGCTCAGTTTCACCGCACCATCGTTAAAATATTTCACGATGCCATCTTGCAAGACGGCGACCCCCACGAGATCTTGCTCCGCGATGAGTTGAGAGTCTTCTGGCAAGCCGTCGTGCTGCGGGTCGTTCATCTTGGTCTGCGCTCCAAATTAAAGGGATACTCCCACGCAGTATTTCATTTATTGAATTGTATTCCTTTCGGCATTTAACTTATGAGGATTGATTTGCATAAGGACAATCCCCGGGTGATCGAAGGCACGGGCTGGAAATCCCGCATGTGGAGGGCAAGGAGAAACGTGGGATCCGGAGCATCCTAGCTTCAAACGACGTCCATGCGTGTAACCATGTAAACGGTTCAAGTTTCCTTTTTTTTCCCAGTTTTTTGATTTCTAGACGCGAGCATAAAAACTGCGATGATTGCGGCGAGGCCGGAAGTGAAAAAATAAAATTCAACAGTGTTCAGCGCAAGCAGTGGGCTGTATTCCCGCCGGGCGTGGAACGCGCTCGTGGCTTCCCGAGTCTCGTCGATCCAATGGAAGCCGTGCTCTTGTGTCCAACATGCACCTGTGCCCTCGTGCAGCTCGTTCCATGTCTCTAAATGGATCCATACTGCTCCAAGATCCATAGCGCGCCGCCACTCGGTCATGTATCGTTCCGCGTCGCGGGGGATGTACCGCGGGGTCTGTACGCTCAAGGCGCCGATGTTGTAAAAGCCGGGCGAGATGGCGGCCGTGGGGATGCCCTTGACGGCCGGATATTTCGGGGAATAACAAGCGCCCCAGTCGCAGACCGCGTCGATGCCGGCCTTTATCCAGTCACTGTGCCCCGCGAAAAGAAGCGGAAGTCCAAAAGTGGCGAGAAATCTGTCCTTGCAATACTGTAGGACGGTCGTCCCAACATCTGCGAAATGGTCGCCGCCGTAGAGCCAGACAACACCACTTCCATTCCAGGTGAATAAGTCCGTCCCGTTGACCAGAGAATAAAACCTTTTTATGCATTTCCAAAACTCGTTTTGCCAATACGAGTCGTTCAAGTCTGCAAATGGCCCGTTCGCAAACTCGCTTGCATGGGCGCTGTCGTTATAGACGGTCATGGACCGGTTCCACATCCACAAGTTTCTCATGGTCGTCGTGTCGAAAAACATTGCAATCCGGGGGACTAACCGCTGGCCGTATGTTTCCGGCGGGTGCGGAGTGCCCGGGTCGCGTGCATCCGCCTCCGTAGACACCTTCGTGACGAGGGACTGCCGTGCCGAGACGAGGGCCGCGAGGGCCGCTTGGGATGACTCGTTCGTGCCAGGGAGGCCATTGTTCCAATAGTCGGGCATGACGACGTCGATGCCGGCGCGTGCCATGCCCCGCAGCTCCCATTCGTTCCATTCCAGGCTCGCCGGTGAGAGCCAGGTCGTGATGTTCTCCATGATGCCCGTCGCCGGCGCCGTGGCGAGGTCGCCAGTCGCTGTGTAGGCGGGTGCCGCTGCCGGCGGATGGTATGTCATGGCATCCTTGTATAGCTGGCCAGAGACGTTGCGCACGACCGCGTTGATGTCCCGCGGCCCGGGCCAGTTGGATGGGAACCACCCGCTGTTGATGTAGTCAGATCTGCCCGCCGTCCACGCGTCAATGACGTGGGGGCTAGGACCTGGCCATGCGCCAGTGCTGTTATATCAGTTGAAGTAGGTCGTGAAGACCACGCGGTCGAGCTCGCGAGCGCGGGCCTGGAACACCTGGTCGCTGGAAAAGCACGCGGGGTTTGTCAGCAAGACGGTATAACCAGCGAACAAGCTCGCGATGACGATGACTGGCGCGTACCGGATTAATAAACGTTTTTTTATCACGCGACTCGCGCGTGCGGCCTTGTCATTCATCAGATCCACTCCAGGAAAAATGATGTTGCCGTGAGCTTGAACGCCAAGGGAAACACGGTTAGGAACAAGATGGAGGCACCCACCTCGGCCAGGAGCAGCGTGCAGAGGACGGGAAGCAAGGATCTGGTGCCTGGACGATCCGCCTGATCTGCTTACAATATCGAGCCAAGCACGCACACGTGCCAGATCACGAATAGCCCGGCAAGGATCCAGAAGAGCTCGACGTGGCCGCTAGCCGTGACACCCGCAGGAAAGAATGAATGGAGTGGAATCGCCGCGAACGGAACCAAGAGGAAAATCGCCAGCGAGCCGTGGACAGCTTCAACAGCCGGCTTCCCCTTGATCTTGAAACACGCGAGGAGAAGGCGATCGAAAAGGGCTAGCACGACGACCAGCAATATCCCGATCGCGACGCCCAGTGCCTTGTTAACGAGCAAGGCTTGCTCGAGCTTGTAGCCAAGGCCGATCACGTCATCGGGGATGAGCCAGCCGACGTTAATACCAAGGCCTGCCATCCCGGCAACCGTGCCAATGGCGATGACGAGTTTGGCATCTCTCGGAGACGTGCTGGTAATGATTTCGGCCGGCGAGAAAAGCAAGCGACCGAGCGTGGCGATCGGGTTCATCAGAAGCGCTTTTTTCAAGTCGATGCTGTAAACAGAAAAAAGAACTCGTCGAGATGCTGGCACGGTCATGGGGACTTGCTGGCCTTCTCCAGATCCCCATACCTTCTCATCACGAGCTCGAAAAACTCGAAATCATCGTATTGGATGATCCGCGCGATCTCCCCAGCGAACGTGATTTTTTTCTTCGCGATCCCGGGCACGCAACCATCATCGAGGGGGTATTGCTTCAAGAAATCATATAGCGCGATTAGCCCTTTCGAGAGCTCCGCACGGATCTTTTCGAATTTCTTGCTAGACAAGGCAACGCCGTTTTCATAGAATTCCCGGTCCCCTTTATCGATGGCAGCCAAGAGAGCATTGCGCCGCTCCTGCCTCTTTTCCCTAAGTCGCTTGTTCGAGACCAGCCCGAGCGCGTCAAGCTTGCCTAGCTCATCGAAAGCCTTGGCAAACCGCCTGAATGTTGCTCCGTTCGCATACACGTCAACGAATTCCGACATGTATTTCTTTATAACCCCGTTCGTGAGCATCTCCTTGAAATCGACCTCATCCTCGTTGAGAACTCTCAAAACCTCCATCATCATGCTGGCTTCGTGTTCCTTGCGGGTCTCTTGCTCGTAGTAATTGATGATGGCGTCGACAAATTTCTGTCCCATCTCGGCGATCTGTCCTATTCCAGCCATACCATTCAATTGCCCATTCAAGTATAAAAAAATATGGAAAGCCATCCGGGGCATTCGATGCTATCCCAAGGCAATAGGGATTAGAGACCGGGATCCACCATCGCAGCCGGGATGCGGCCGGGATCCCGGGCCTCGTCCGCCCACCTGTAGATGCCCGGTTTCTTCTTCATGTCTCTGCTTCACCACCTGGATCGGTCGCCGTCCTCATTATCATCCTCATTATCGAACCCGGTCTCGTCCCCCGAAGGTTCTTCCCAGTCATCCAGGGAATACCCGTCGTCGACGAGCGGGAAGGATAGCTTGCACTGCTTGCACGCCCCGCAGCCCCAAACTGGCCGAGGGTCTGGATCAATGGCGATCACCTCGAGGCGCCGGCCGCAGCGCGGGCATTTCTGGTCCGCCATTGCCACGATCTCGTGCTGGTAATCGAATGTGATGCCTTCGAGCTTGAAAGTGAAGCCCGAATGGATCTCGACAACCGCCGAGACGGCGTTCATGGCCTCGAACAAGGATGCGGCACCTTTATTGAACACCCCGTCGAGCCAGATCGTGCGTGCGAGATCGCACTTGCCCCGGAGGACCGGATCTTTCCCGGGATCCGCACGCCGCGCCGGGAATCTCGCTTCGGGGCCTTTCGATCTGTTGTACCTCGCGATCGCCTTGTCGAGCCTGGATAACCTCGCCGGCGTCATTGGATCGGCGAATTCAACCGTCGTGTAGCCGTCGTCCATGGCCATCTCGACACCGTTGGCGAGCAAGAATGATGCATCGGCGAGCGAGACCTTGCCCGAGAGATAAGTCTCGACGAAGCCGGAAATGCGCTGGAGCTTGGCCAGGAACGGGCTTGCCATCTCCCCGTTCTCCACGTTGATCGACACGGACCGCCCGTTGGTCGCGATGTACATCTGGTCTATTTCAGTGCCGGAGACCATCGTGGAGGAGATCCACGAGTCCATCCGCTCTCGCGTGATCTGCCACGCATTCGCCATCGGGGCGAGCGTTAATCGCTCCGGTGCTTTACCCAGCGGCCGGGCCATGGATCCTGCGGTTGCCGCACGGGTATGCACCTGCGCTAAAGTGTCTCGCCCGGATAGGAAAGGCACAGAAAAGTTCAAGCGGGCGCGGCTTGAGCTGTACGAGAACATCAAAGACAAGACGAAATGGCCGGATGTTTTCGACTGGTACATCACCAGAGCAGAGCAGTTATACGACGCGTTTTACCCGGTCTTGAAGGAAATCGAGGAAGCAACGTGAAAAATGTGAAGATCATTTCCAGGCCAGAATGAAATTCAAGGGGAGGCCACCGCGCCAGGTTTCATGGCACGGCGCTGGTGCACCTTCAGCGGGTACACGAGGCCCAGGTAGGTGAGGAAACAGAACACGGGGATGGAGGTCATGGACAGGTAATAGAATATCTGGCGGGCTGCCCGCGCCTCCTGCGGCTCGAGCCCGATGCCCTGGATGTTGTGGATGATGTAGAAGACGAAGAAGAGGACGAGCACCACCCCGGCAAGGAACAAGGCATAGAGCCCGATCCTCTCCTCCTTTGACTTGGTCGCCCGCACGCTCTTCAGCGGCTTCACGATCAGCGCGACCATGTTGTAAAGGCCGATGACGATGACGGGCAGCGTCTCGATGATCGACTCGATGGCCGTGATCTTCACCCACACGGACTTCGTGAGGATCACGAGGAACAATACCAGAAGGCCGAGGAAGACAAGCACCGACACCCAGTTCTTCCGGATCTGGTCGCGATGGAGATCGGTGGCTTCCAAGGGATAATGCAAGCCATTTTCGAATATTTCCAGCGTAAACAAGACCCAGTTGATCATTGCCATGGCGGTGAAGACGAAGATCGACCTGTTGAGAAAATCGTTCAGCAACGTGTTGAAGAAGGCAAATTCCACGACGAGGGACAGTGCCAGCAGCGAGATGAAGGCGATGAAGGCCATGACGAGGATCCGGATCGTGTTCGACGGCCGCTCCTTGTATCGCTTGACCAGGTTCAGCACCAGCACGACGGTCACGACGATCGAGACAGAGAAGTTGATGATGGCGGCATAGTCGATGAAATCCCACGGCTCTTGTATGATCGAGCCGTAGATCGTTGGCGTCCCGAGCACGATCACCATGACCACGGCCCAATACGAGAGGATGGCTATCCAGGAAAATCTCACGACGTTCAATGTTTGGTTGGCCATCTGCGTCTACCTCCTTTCAAACACGATCGAGATTGATCCCCGGATTGATATTAAAGCCTACTTGCACCGATGTATATCGATGCATTGATCGAGCCCGCGCGCGGCGTGTCCGGCGTGGAGATCGTGCCCCCGACGACGCAAGCTCAATTATTGGATCTATATTGTGTAAGGAAAACGACATGGATCACATCAACAGGGCCCTTCCTACAGAAGGGCACACCCCGATGTACGTGATGCACAAGTACTTCGCGCGCAAGCAACAGGACGTGATCAACGAGTACATCAAGCATTACTCGGAGGAAGGGGACATCGTGCTCGACCCGTTTTGCGGGAGTGGCGTGATGATCGGCGAGGCACTCCGGCTGGGCCGGAAGGCGATCGGCGTGGACATCAACCCGGTTTCGATCTTCATCACGAGGAACACGATCACCCACGTCGACGGGAACCAGATCATCGATGAATTCAAGAAAATCGAACACGACATCAGCCAGGACATCAACAAGTTATACAAGACCACGTGCAGGGAATGCGAAAAGCTGGGCAAAAGGACCCGGCTTCCCGCCACTTGTTTCACGTGGAAGGGAAACCGCCTCGTGGACGTGCGATACGTGTGCGAGTACCATGAAAAACCCAAGATCACCAGTCCAGTGAATGAAGATGACTTGAAATTATATGATGACGTGCAGAACGGGAAGATGGATGAGTTTTTCGACAAATCGGGAGCATGCAAGTACTGGTACCCCACGAATCGTCTATACTATGGCGATGGTACCCCTTTCTTGAAAAAGGAACGGTTCGAATCGGTCGACCAGCTGTTCACGAAGCGAAACCTCGTCGCCCTCGCAAGATTGCTCGACAGGATCGAGAAAATACCCGATGGTGAATTGCGCGAGGCGTTCAAGTTCGCGTTTTCGGCATTGACCCACCTGGCATCGAGCATGACCCCGGTACGGCCATCCCGTCCCTTCAGTTCGGCGTGGGTACAGCAGAGCTACTGGAAAGCGCCCAATTTCATGGAATCGAACGTGTGGGACTTGTTCAAGCGGGGCGTGATGGAACGGCAAGGGCTCTTGAGCGCCAAGCGGGACGTCCCGGTAGACCTTGCGTCCAAGAGGGAAGCCAAGGACATCGATCAACTGGTAAGCAGCCCGAACCACCACTATCTCCTCGAGATCTCCGCCAACGACGCGCTGAAAGGCTTGAAGGACAACAGCGTGGACTACGTCATCACGGATCCTCCCTACGGCCACTCGATCCAGTACGGGGAACTGCTCTTCATATGGGGCTGCTGGCTCAAGCTGATGGGCAATTTCGACGAGATAGCGAGGGGAGAGATCGTGGTCAATCCAAGGCAGGGAAAAGGCAAGGACAATTACGAGAAAGGCTTGAGGCAGGCGTTCCAGGAAATCTATCGCGTGTTGAAACCGGGAAAGTATTGCACGGTCACCTTCCACAACCCTGCCCTCGTGTACAGGAACATGCTCTTCAAGTCTGTCGTCCTGGCCGGCTTCACGTTCGAAAAGATCGTCTACCAGCCACCCCCCAGGCCATCCGCGAAGAGCCTCTTGCAGCCGTTCGGGTCGCTCGAGGGGGATTATTTCTTCCGCTTCAGGAAACCCGAGGAAGATGTCAAGGAAAGATATGAATTGGCCGATGAAAAAAGGGTCGAATCGCTGATCGTCGGCATTGCTGAAAAGATCATTGCCGAGCGGGGCGAACCCACGAATTACACGTTCATCCAGAACTCGATCGACCCGATCCTGTACGAGGAATTGAGGAAATCTGGATTGCTCATCTCATTCAAGCCTACCAGCGTCCTCGATATCTTGAAAAAACACGTGGGAGAGACCTTCCAGCTCGTCAACGGGAGTGGCAAGAACAAGAGGCAGGAATTGTTGACCTCGGGATGGTGGTTCGCGAACCCGGACAAGTACAAGATCGAGATCCCGCTTGAAAAAAGGGTGGACGAAGCCATCGTGAACTTGCTGCGCGAGAAAGGATCTGCCATGCTGGCGGAGGTGTTGACCGAGGTCTACACGCGGTTCCAGGATTCCTTGACGCCGGAGCACCACGTCATCCTCGAGATCTTGAGGCGAGCCGCGATCCAGGAGGGCGGGAAATGGTCCTTGAAGGCCTCCATCCGCCATGGAGCTAAGAAATGGACGCGGTTGAAGAAGCCAACGCTGAAAGACCCTTCATAAAAGAGAATAATTGTTTCTTTCATATAATTGCTTTTTTCGCTTATTCTTGACAAGCGATGCGGTTCTTGGATTGAAGGGGGATTTTAGACTATGGTCGAATGCAGGCATTGCCGCGCGCCTCGTGTGGTAAGACCCGGTTGGTAGATGCCAGCGCTTTTTCCATCGGGCCCTGGCACCGCGCGAGGAGCGAGTCGACGATGTGCTGTAAGAGCGCGTCTACATTATCGCCTCTCTTCGATGACGTGGGCACGTAGCACAACAAGCCATAGTTCTGGGCGGTTTCCATCGCTATGCTGCTCACTTCATCGATCTGGCTATCGTCCAACAAGTCCATCTTTGTCCCGCCGAGATATATCGGGATGCCCGGCGACGCGTGGGAGCGGAACATGTCCACCCAGTTCTTGACTTGCGTGATCGTGCCGATGCGGCTCATGTCGAAGAACACGATGCCGGCCCTGGCCCCCGCCGAGTAGTTTGATTGCAAGAAGCGGAAGCGTTCCTGCCCGCCCAGGTCCCACAGCGAGAGCTTGACCCGCTTCTGGATGTTCTCGTAGTAGATCTCCTTGGCGTGAAAGGCGACGCCGATGGTCATGGTCGTGTTCGGAAGGAACGAGCCGTTCAAGTACCGGTGCAATAGCGTCGTCTTTCCCACGGCACCCGCGCCGCCGATCACGATCTTGAAGATATACGTCGAATCCATCATCGCTTTCCATCAGATTATTTGGAGATATGCCGACAGCCGGACCGATCGATTGCGAACGAGAGTTGATCCCGCCCCTCCCCGTGCCCCGTTTTTCCTGGCGACCTCCGTCCTTCCAGCGCACCAACTGCATCCCGTCAACAGAGCACGGGTGGCAGCCGCCACGTGGTGATAACCACGGGGGCATCGACACGTGACGTTATATCTGCCAATCGCAATAATATCCTAACGCCGTTCAGACATAAACGGAGGAGCCGGTTTTCAAATATCGTTCTGGGCCGATTAGCCCGTATCCGTGCCGTGTGCCACATACTCAGCGACCGGTTTCTTTCCTCGTGCTACCTGTTCTAGAATTGGATCCTCCGAGATAGGCACGTATCGAATGATAGAAGGTATTCGCGGGCCTTACCTATTTTCGAGAATCCGATATCCTTATATTCTCGCGTTGCTCATTTTTGGTTGGCAACTTATGGCTGCATACTAAAACACGATTCATTTCACATCAAGAAATCATATCACAAGGTGAAAAAAATGACAGATAAACAACACAAAGAGAAAATCGTGGGCATTGATCTCGGGACCTCGAACAGCGCGGCTTCCATCATGATCGGCGGCAAGCCTGTCTTGATCCCGGCAGCGGAGGGCACGACGATCGGCGGGGGAAAGGCTTTCCCGAGCTTCGTTGCCTTCACCAAGGATAAGAAGATGCTAGTCGGGGAGCCAGCCCGGCGCCAGGCGATATCGAACCCGGAGCGCACGATCACGGCCATCAAGCGAAAGATGGGCACGGATTACAAGGTCGAGATAGATGGAAAGAAGTATACGCCGCAAGAGATCTCGGCCATGATCCTCCAGAAGATCAAGGCCGACACGGAGGCCTACTTGAACGAGCCGGTGACAAAGGCGGTCATCACTGTACCAGCATACTTCAACGATGCGCAGCGCACTGCCACGAAAGATGCAGGTCGCATCGCTGGTCTTGACGTGGTGCGCATCATCAACGAACCGACGGCAGCGGCATTGGCATATGGCCTGGACAAGAAAGGGAAGAACATCAAGATCGCCGTGCTCGACCTCGGTGGAGGCACGTTCGACGTGACCATCATGGAGCTCGGCGACGGCGTCTTCGAGGTCATCTCCACGTCGGGCGATACGCATCTCGGTGGGACGGACATGGACCGGCTCATCATGGAAGACATCGCCCGCGAGTTCAAGCGCAAGAACAACATCGACTTGCTCGCCGACCCGACAGCGAAACGTCGATTGCTCGAGGGGGCGGAGAAGGCCAAGATCGAGCTTTCTAGCGTTTACAGCACGCAAATTAACCTGCCATTCATCACGCAAGACGCGAGTGGGCCCAAGCACCTCGACATGGAATACACGCGGGCAAGGCTCGAGGAGGTCATCTCACCCGTGCTAGACCGGCTCGACGCGCCGATGAAGCGCGCCCTCAAGGACGCGAAGCTCGACGCCAGCCAGATCGACTCGGTCATCCTCATCGGCGGCCCTACACGCATGCCAAGCGTGCTCGATCGATTCGAGAGGGTGTTCGGCAAGAAGGCGGAGCGCGGCGTCGACCCCATGGAAGCTGTCGCCATCGGTGCGGGCATCCAGGGTGCAGTCCTGGCAGGGGACGTGAAGGACATCCTCTTGCTGGACGTTACCCCGCTGTCGCTCGGCGTGGAAACGCTGGGCAATGCGTTCACGAGGCTCGTCGAGCGCAACACGACCGTGCCCGTGAAAAAGTCGCAGGTGTTCTCGACCGCGAGCGACAACCAGACGTCGGTGGAAATCCACGTCTTGCAAGGAGAGCGCCCGCTGGCCAAGGACAACTTCTCGCTCGGCAAGTTTTACCTGGATGGCATCCCGCCCGCCCCGCGCGGGCTCCCGCAGATCGAGGTCACCTTCGAGATCGACGAGAACGGCATCTTGCAAGTCACTGCCAAGGACCTCGGCACGGGCAAGGACAAGTCGATCCGCATCGAGGGCACGAAGAAGCTCTCAGAAGAAGAGATCAAGAAAGCGCAAGACGACGCGGAGCGGAACAAGGAGGCCGACGAGCGCCTGCGCGACACGATCCAGAAGCGGAACGAGCTCGATTCCATGACCTACCAGGCCGAGCGGCTCATGAAGGAGAACGCCGCGAAGCTCGATAATGGCCTGCGAGATCGCCTCGTGAAGGCGCTGGACCATGCCCGCGACGTCGTGAAGTCGAAGAGCGACAACGTACGAGATATCGAAGATGCAAAAGCCGAGCTGGAGAAACCTTTGCACGAGTTCGCCCAGAAATTGTACGCGACGAAGGGCAGCACGGGTTTCGCTGGTGCCCAGGGCGACGTCGGGCCGTCCTACGGCTCGAGCGATGCGGACCCCGCTTATGGCCAGGGGAGCTCCGGTAAAGGCGACGACGGCGCAGTTGACGCGGAATTCTCGTGAACACCGTGGTTGGGGGTGCCGGTCTTTCCCCTTTTTTTCTCCATTTAGGAGATCCAAGGGAATGAAAGATAACGCGTGAAAATGACAAGCCGACTGGTGATGAGCGTGCCGACCAAGAAAGATTATTACGAGGTCCTCGGGGTTCCCAGGAGCGCGACGAAGGAGGAGATCAAGCGTGCCTTCAGGAAACTGGCGAGAAAATACCACCCTGACGTGAACCCCAACGATCCCACCGCATCGGAGAAGTTCAAGGAGATCAACGAGGCTTACATGGTGCTCGATGACGACAAGAAGCGGGAAATGTACGACAAGTTCGGCGTGGTCGATGGCGAGAGTGCATCGTATCCAGGTACAGGTGGCGGGTGGCCAGGTGGCGCGGCGTGGCCTGGCGGGGCCCGGGTCTACCAGGGACCGGACGGGACGACGTATTATTACACGACCTCTGGTGGCAGCCCGGACTTCGATTTCAGCGAGATCTTCGGGGGGAATCGAAGGGCAGGCAAGCGAAGCGGATCGAGCACTGGCGGTTTCGACTTTTTCAACGACCTGGGTGATATTTTTGACGTTTTCAACCGGGGCAGTGCGAGCACGAGGGCCCGAGGCTCCCGCACGAACATTCCCCGCGAAGGCGAGGACCTTCGCTATGACATGGAGATAGATTTCATGGACGCGTTCACCGGCGGCGAGCGCCAGGTCAGCTTCAAGGATCCCTCGACAGGGAGTCCCCGCACGATCACGGTGAAGATCCCGGCGGGCGTGCAGGACGGGCAGAAGCTGCGACTGGCGAAGCTCGGCATGCCCGGGGAAAATGGAGGCCCCCCGGGGGACTTGTACATCGCCGTCCACGTGCGCACGAGGGCGGGATTTGACCGGAAGGAGAACGATGACGTTTCGGTCACTGCCGAAATTCCTTTCACCACGGCGGTGCTCGGCGGGAAGATGAGCGTCCAGGGCATCGATCGCACGCTGACGGTCACGGTCCCGCCCGGCACGAAGGATGGCACGTCGTTGCGCCTCAAGGGCCAGGGCTTCACCAAGCTGAAACAAGATGGACGAGGAAACTTGCTCGTTGACATCCACGTGCAGGTTCCAGACAAGATCAACTCGAAACAGAAGAAAATATTGGAGGAGTTACGAAATGCCGGTCTTTAAAAGCAGAACATTGCGGAGGCATGATAGAACATGATGAAAATGGACGATTACACGATCAAGGTGCAAGAAGCACTGCTCGCGGCGCGATCGCTGGCACAACAGCGAGACCACCCCTATATCGAACCGCTGCACGTGTTGAAGGCGTTGCTCGACCAGCAGGACGGCATCGCAAGGCCATTGCTCGAGAAGCTAGGAACTCGTGCTTTTGCAGTTGACCAAGCGATCGAAGGAGAACTAAAGCGAATCCCGACCGTTCACGGATCGGGCGCGAGCGACGTCGTT
>Ga0172366_10002784_pt1 | contig 13746 bp, 13 predicted proteins | sample LakKivSesite69cm_FD_114533 | JGI IMG/M metagenome (GOLD analysis project Ga0172366, IMG submission 114533) | Sediment microbial communities from Lake Kivu, Rwanda - Sediment site 69cm | ecosystem: Environmental > Aquatic > Freshwater > Lake > Sediment | place: Rwanda: Western Province, Lake... | reverse complement strand
CCCCATCAATCAACCACTTAAGCCCATCAAGTATATCCGAAGTCTTAGCTTTATCATTTAAAAGTACCTTAATCTCTTCATCCTTATAATTATAATTCTTAATAATATAATCTTTCATATCATTAGCATCATTGACACAACCTTCCAATGGCGCTCCTGGATAAGTATTAATTCCTACAATAAGAGCCTTTCGTGTTGCGACTGTAGTTGGCGTACCATCACCAGTACCGCCACCATTATTCCCACAACTACAAAGAAGTACCAACAACATCATTACACAAATTGTCTTCATCGTTATTCTCCTTCATAATATTTACTTAAATATAAGTGCCTGTGGTGAGAGGGGTTCTCCACAGGCACCTAACCCCAATCAGACACCGTTTCGCGGGGGAGCCAAACGGGCAGATCAGGATTAGTTCATTATTAAAGTCCAAATAACAACAATTTCAAAATCTCTAGTCTTCTGAACCGGAACAGCCAAAATCCTATGACTGAAAATCCTCAACGAACTCCTATAAATACCAATATCGCCAGTAATAGGAGCATTATTAGAATCAACCGGCGTACGATCAAGAGTAATATCCCTACCACCAACAGCCTTAGACATAACAAAATAGAAAGGTGATACCTGACTTATACTCTCCTCAGACCTAGCATCACTCTTACCAACAATCTTAATCTGATCACCAACCTTAACCATATCAACAGCAGACTCAGACAAAGCAATAGAAATAGTATCAGAACCACTAGCAGTACACTGTAAAGGAATATCCTCAGTAGTGCCACCAGTAGGCGTACCAGGACCATCTAAGAACAATTCAGTAGGCGTACACTCACAAGCATCAACCGAATCGAACTTCTTACCACCAGCTAAAGCCACCTCAGTCAACAAGAAATAATCGCTATCAGTAGTACCAATACCATTATATTCATCTAATTGAATAGTCGTCTGGAACTTAACAATATTATTCATCGCTCTGACATCTTCCTGCAACAACGGAATACCAGCAGGCTGATAAGTAGTCTCAAAAGAAATAGACTCAACACGCTTCAAAGGACGGTACGGCTCAGCAATCGGGCAACCATTAATTAATCCACCATCATAATAAGCACCTGGTTCAAGCCTAATTGGAAGATACGTACCAGAAGATGTGTCAAGGGTATAATATCTTGGGTCATTCTCGATTGGCGCACCATTCTGATCAAAGGCTGCGCCAAGAAGGATGTAACGAGCAGAGAATTCCTCAGTTAGGTCTAGGCTAGTATCAACCCAAGCGCCAGAACCGCTACCGCCAGTCGGGTCCCAAACCTGAGTGGACGGCAACCTATGAGAGAGCATTTCTTTAGCGAATACTTTGACAATATTAGGATCTTTATATCTATGAACGACATTACCATTCCTATCCTTAACAATTATCTCAACCGCACCATAGCATCCCTTATACTTCATGGCGTTAGATAATATATCATTATCCTTGGCCTTATTAGCAGTTTCAAGGGTATCTTGATTACTGATCTTCATGCTATTCCTCTCAATCTTAGCCTCTTCGATTTCAAAACCGGAGAAGCTGGTGTCGGCAACTGCGTCGGACTCTTCGTTACAGTAATTTTATTCGGGAAGAATGCTCCCGCACCCGCTGGCCCTGCCTTCTGTGCTGTATTTATGTTCGAAACTGGTCCACCAGAATTCAATGGAGTCTGTGGCCTAACACCAGCCATCCCAACCTGAAAATGAGGATTATCAACCTCAAACTCACCCTGACGCTCACGTGAAGCAACATCATCACGCTCAACATCAGCCGCACCAGACTCGTTAGGAGTAATCTTCTGACTAGGCTCATTACACGGATTAGGAACATTCTTAATAGGCTGTTGCCTAGTATACAACGCTGGGTCAGTAGTCCTACCGATCCTGGTCCTAGGCTGAGAATCCTCTAAAGCAACCTCAATCTGTTCCTTCAAATCGAAAGGTGACTCGTACTTAGAACTCAAAACATCAGTCAAATCAGCCCGATACTTAGGCTTAGCCCTCTCAGTAGGATCTTTAGAAGTGATAGATTTCTTAGGAGGAATCTTATTAGATCTACCATCACGATCAATAGGAACCTCAGGAAAACCACCAACCTTAGCAGCACCAACAGTCGCAACACTGGAAGAAGGCTCCAAATAAGGAGGAATCATCTGACCAGCAATGCTAGGAATCTTTCTAAACTGACCCTTCTTCTCACTAGGGTATTTCTCTTCACAAACACCACCGAAGGATTTAGCATTCTTCTTATCAAAAGCACTCCGGAAAGGAGCTTGAGCACGCCTATGTCTACTAGTAGGATTCTTATATTGGTCCTCGGCATACCCAGAAGCATTTAATTCCTTGACCTTCTTACCATGTTGGGCAAGAGTATCGCCAAAATCAACCTTATCAGCGTCATCATCGTGTAAGAAACTCATCTTCTTGTGACTCTTCTTATCCTTATCAGTCAATAATTTCCAATGGCCATCACTTATAGGTTTCTCATGGAAAGCGACCATAAACCCATTCCTACGTGGTGGTATTTCTGATGAGTATGGATCTACACCATTAATAGTCATTATTACAGTATCTGGTAATTCAGTTACTAAATCCATAAAACTCTTCATTAGGCTCTTATCGTTAATCTCATATCCACGCTCTGTCGGCGTGTCACATTGTAGATCATATGGTGTGTTTAATGTCTGGCATTTAGCTAGGAATATTTTTTCTGCTTCTCTTAATCCATCAGAGATTTTTTCAGTAATGGGTAATTGCATAGCCACATACAACCCTCTCTCTTAACGGCCTCCGCCCAACGATCTAAACCGACTAGTAAAGAATTTGACAATGGCGTCAGCGAGCAAGTCAGGCGAGGTAGTAAGTCGAAGAGCATGAGGATATTCTCTCTTGAAATGTCTAGGTAAAGAATCAGAACCATCAACACGCCAGCATTTAGCAGTAAGGTCTGGTCTAAAGGCTAAATTCTTACTAAAATAACCAGCATTACAATTACCACCATAATGTGATACCTTCAATAAATTCTGCCGTTGCATAATTTCATAACCCAATTTAGTATTCAATTGTGCTGTAATCTCACTAAGCTGTGTCTCAGCCTCTTGTAGGGAACGTTTGTGTTGATTTATCGTTTCTTGTAACTGACTTGCTATTTGTAGTAAATCAGTAGTTGGTGGGTTGTCAATGTCTTCTACAATGACCCCCAGCTGGGTACCGAAGGCCTGTGCGAGTCGGCTTCCTATTGGCATCGTTCTCTCCAACTTTTTACCAAAATATATTTGTTTTAAGTAACCCCTGAACTACCAGTGCCACCGTAAACCACTAACTCAACACTGTCAGTAACACTACAATTGACATGGTAACAGAAATTATCCTTATACTGAGTCGTACCACACTTAGGATTCATCAAAATCAACCCAATATACTGCTCAAACCACTCAGCCAACACAGTATATGCACCCTCAGTCCCACCAGAACTAATCTTAATCCTAACTTTATGCATCGTAATAATACCATTCTTATATAATGATCCATCCTTAATAAAACCAGTCTGTGGTTGCCCCCAAATATAAGGAATCTTAATATAAGTAGTAATCTCAAGTACATCAGTAGAAATAAACGACCAATTACTCTCATAGATAGTATCGTAAGTATCCTTATAGAATATAGAACCAGTCATAGCAATATCAGGCCCAGGAGTAACACACAACATATTATCAATCTCACCATCTAACACATAACTACAAACATCAAGAGATTCACCTAAATTCATGAACCTCTCAAGCTCAACCCTATCACAATTCCAATCATAGGTACCATTATCATTCAAGAAATATGTCAGGCTACAAGAATCAACATTAATCTGAGCATTAGTACCAGTAATCTGAGAATATGTCAACCCAGTACCACCAGTATCACACGCGAACAAGAAACAATCACAATCTAATCGATAAGGCTTATAATAACCATATTCAGCCTGTTCCCTAGTAACCAAAATCATACTACCACACTTAAACAACAAAGTATCAGGAGTACCAGTACCGCCACCCCAGAAATCATCATGAGTATTAACACTATAATCAAAATCGGCTGGATCAACACTATATCGACCATACACAGCCGGATAACCACTCAAATAATCCTTATTACAACTCCTATTATAACTCCTAAAAATTGGATCAAAAGGAACCGATGAATCAAACTCGATCGAATTAGGACTATCAACCAAAACAACCGAATCATCAGCCTCAATGGCAGGATGTGCGTCCGGGGCGACCATATACACCTTATGCGTCACCAGGAACGACCGATCCTCATGTGAGCCAAGAGAAGAAATATCAGGAATTAAACCATTACCGTCAACAGAATAATCCTTCTGATCATAAACCAAATATTGATCACCATCAGTGCCAATCACTAAATGAGCATTCAAATCAGTATCGGCACCGACATAATCAAAAGGACCCTGATTGAATATATTAGTAGTATAATCAGATTGTAACTTGTTCATCGCTGGTAATTTATGTGATGGGAATAATAAATTATCCTTCTGGATATCGACATCAGGACGCCTATATGCTAGATAAGTATTCTTCTGAATCTCGTCGTAATTGAAATATCGTCTATTAGTATATCTCAAAGCCTCAGGACTAGGATGATTATAACTAACTATACTATTCTTCAGACGGCCATTACTCTGACCAGTGAATTTACCATAACCATCTAAATTAAGAATAGTTATATTAGTTGGTAATATCCAATATGAGCCATATCCCATACCAAGAGGACAAGGCTTACAACGGACATTCTCAGGAAGGACAAGATGTCTCTGAGGATCAATCTCATCCTTAACCCTACCCTTAAAACAGAAATCAGGAGCAGGAGTTACAAGATTACAAACCTTCTCACGAGTATCAGCATTATGGTCAGGATCTGGACCATCAGCAACAACCCTATCCTGACCATATTGTGTAAACTGACAAGTCTCACCATCCGGCGTATTAACCTTAATAGCTGGATTCAACCTAACCGGTGAAGGCGATTCAGTACCGCCACCACCATGTGTATCGTCTAGATTCTTCCAAGCAGCATGCTCAGCAATCAAAGCATTATAAATCTGTGTCTGTAAATCGCTATCCTTAATATCAATATTATTCGGACAAGCAGAAACCTCACCTGGAATAACAGGCGGCGGCTGTTGTAACCTATTAAATGGAGAGCAATAATCAATGACATTATAAACATCTAATAACTTCAAAGTAAGTATAATTTTTCTAAGCTGAGAATGGAAAGCCTTCAACCTATATAAGAAATTCATTAAATACTGGATAGTCTTGGAATCAACTGATTCTTGGAACTCCTTACTGAAAACCTCTATATCGAATTTATTAGACCGCAAATTATCCAAAGCTGGAGGGACATCAATCTGATCCCTATTATATAATGCAAAAACGAATAATTTCTCACCATTCTTGAAATCTAAATAATGGTCAAAAACCATATTGACCATATTATTGTCACTATCAAAACTTACATTCACATTGATAACTGGCGGCTGTTGACCAATATAAGCTATACCCTTACCAGTATACCTATCAATCAAGACTTCAGAATAAGTAAGAATCTGACTAGCCTTATCACCAATCAATATTTCGTTTATAAATGACGAATTGATAAAACCAGATGATGACGTAGCACATTTACCAACCAAGAAATCAGGATTATCAGATAACGTCGAAATTATCTGATTTAACTCAGCGGCTAAAGTATTATTCGTAACCAGTAAAGCAACAATAGAAATATTACTAGTAGCATCATAAACTAAAGGTATCTCCTTCTTACCGAATGAAGGAGTGCTAAAATCGCTCAAAATAGGATCTATTTGGCAGACAGTGCGTTTCGTGATCGCTTGATCAGCATATTTGACCGGTACTCTCTCATTAGGACCGATCAAAATCTTTCCATCAGTACTATACCAAAGATTAAGAAGACCAATCTCAAAACCAAATATGCTGAACAATTCGGTAATTGATTTATTGGACCCCTTCAATTTCTGTAGTTCAACAGCGTAACGCAAAATGGCACGCCGTAATGTATTCGTAGCACCAGGGAAATTAGGAAGATCCCAACCAATCAGAAATGATAAGTACGGTAACAGTTGCGCCGGGATCTTGTTTATCTGATTTATACCATTTAGAAATTCTTGCTCATCACCAACATCCTGTAAGACATCAGCCAATACTCTATACATCTTGACTAATTCATTATTCTCTATTAATGTTCCTTCACTAAAGTATAATGGTGGTGTCTTCTTAGTAATCTCGTAATGAATGTACCCAGGATGTTCCCAAGCCATTACGAAACGAGTCAATCTAATATCGTCATTTATGCAGAATGGACCTTTAGTCGCTGCGTCGAATATATTTAAAATTGTTCTACCATAATATGTTGTTTCCCAAACGAACTGATAGGTATTCGGATCTGGCAAATCTGTTACCGGCAAAGTGAAATAACTGACATCATAATAATCAGCATCTGGATAATATGGTATATGGTATGTAATATTACCATTAATTGTCTTATAATCAAAAACATTGCCTTCTTCAGCATATTCCCATGGTTTGAGTGTTTTATTCGGATCATTTAGACTATAGAATGAGTATGTTGTGACATCAATATATACTGTACTTAATTCAACACGTGAGACATTCCTAGTATAGATGTCTGTGCTTGGAACTGTCATTCCAATATGTTCTGTACCAGCGACCAGAGCGGGGTCTGGTGCATCTTTAATGTAGAACTTAAGTGATAATATGTCAGAATTTGGAACTATTGCTCCGGTTGGTTGTTTCCTGCCTGGTACTATTAGTATTAATGGGATATATACTGGCTGATATCCAGTTCTATTATTTTGTACAGGGAATCTATAAAATGATGGATTATAACGGGATATCTCAGGCGCTGCAGGCATAAAAATTCCTCTGTTATATTTTCTCCTTTATTATCTATGATAAATAAAAGAAAGAGGTAAATCATGAAATTTAAGACTACGAAATGTGAAATATGTGGTGGCCCAGTAAGTCAAGGAGGTGCCGCCTATACCTCACATATGCGAAAGCATGTACGCAAAGCAGAAGCAACAGAATACACTAGAAATGGTAAATTAGTATTCATAAAAGCAGGAATTAATATAACAGATACAGAACCATACGCCAAACTCGGCAATGAACCACTCCCAGGCCAGCCAAAAGATGTATGGGAGATCCCAGACATAAAGACAGAATTACCAGCAGTTGATCCACACGCTTATTTTGTGACCAGCGGTGAGGCAGTCAAGAAGGCTGAAAAGCTAGTACAAGATTGTTACGTACTGACCAGCAAGGCAAGAGCATTCAGGGATAAATTGCGAGCGGCACGCGGTGTTAAGAAATATCTCGAAACTTCACGTGACGGCGAACGGTTATTATGTAAAGCTAAAAACCCACGAAATAAAGAAGTATTGAAGGATGAGGATTAACCAACATTCATCTGTTTGACAAAACTCATCTGATAACCTAAACTCTTACAACCAATAGCCAATAATATTGATTCTAATAACATACTATTATAAAATCGGTCTTTTATAATCTTACTATAAGTATGAATTAAATATGAACCAATTGAGTAATTTATTCTATTAGTTATGACAATGGCTGACCTATTGGGCAGAATTAATGAATCATCAAAATTTATGTCATTGTCATTTAAAGCACCACGCAATCTAGCACTTACGACTTCTGAGATAAGCGATGCTTTCGTGGATACTATTCCTTCACATTTATTCTCAAATAAGAACATCGCTGAACCAGTAAATCTCATATTCGGATCAAGCAATAAAAATTTATCAAAAGGATTAATACACATACACGTTGCTCGTCCTACTAGTTTAGCTCTAATGACATCATGAGTATCATTTGAGACATTAAGCGTTGATTTGAATATCGGACAGGATAATGAATTTAATTCACAATCAAAATACGATCGATCGATTTGATATGATATAACCGGTAGTCTAGAGAAGTCATCATTTAATTTTCGTAGGCTTCGTATTGACATTAATACGTCACGTGCTTCGTGACGTCCATATGATACGTATACTATACCAATATTCATACCCCGATTACCCTCGTACGACGTGTTTTGGCTTCCTCTACTTCATATATGTCTTTAGCTAGATTGTTGAAATATTTAGTAGCGATTGCTTGTGCTTTACCTAACTCGAACGTATTTGCTGGAACTATTTTTGGTATAATCACGCCTGGTAAATTTCTGTCGTTGGTTATGTCTTTACCTAATTGTAATGCTTGTTCTTGTGTCTCAACTACGCCACCGAAATAGGTCGAGTCAACAAAAAGTCCATCAGAAGAATCAATGACGGTTGCGAAAAATATCGCATAACCCATTAACTCACCCATCCTTCCTTGTTTACCCAGAAGAACCAAAGCCTGTTATCCCACGTTTAGTCTCTGGTAACTTATCGACTATTGAAATAATCTTTAAATTATATCTAGGAATTAATATTAATTGACCAAGTCTATCACCAGTCTTAGTATCTGGATTATATTCATATACACGTACTGGTCTTTGATTCGGGTTATGGACTAATACTCCAAGCTGTCCAGTATAACCTGGATCTATAGTAGATGGTATGATCATCAGGTGCTTTTTCCATATCGTCGACGATCTTGTCTGTAATAAGCCCCAACAATCATCTGGTAATTTAATTGATAATCCGCATGGTATCTCTGCCCATCCGACAGCCGGAACTTCCAACCAAGGCGTCGGATCATCTTTTGATCCTTCTGTATTGACGTAATGTTTCAGATCTGGATATAATATTGGGTTTCTTAATCTTGCTGGCGTTTCGCCTGCCTTTGCAAATTTGACTTTATCAATGTTTATCTTAACTGGTAAATCGAGTCCTACGTCTAGTTCTTTTGCGAATCGCGGGATGTAGGTTTGATCTGGATCTTGTCTTAAGTATAATACTCCTTCAGGTGAAAATTCATATCTATTACGTTGATTCATTACTTCTGTTTGCATGTTAGCTATCCCCTTATTGTGATGGTTATCATATCAGTTAGTACTACATCGTAAATTACTTAAATGCTGGCTTATTACCAATATGTCTAACCCATGTTTCTATATCTGGTATTTCACCAAGACTGGTCTTATATGTTTCATATTGTCTCTTAAATCTATTAAAACGGTCTCTCGTCAGTTTACCAGTTTTATATAGTTCAACAATTTCGTCACATTCTTCCTTTAGGCGAACCTCATCACTCTTTGGCGCTTTCGGCTTAGAAACAGAACTCTCTGGCGCTGGAAGGTCTTCATCATCAACATCAATCGGTGCTGCTGGAGCTGGCTTAACTGGCGGAATCGGAATTGTTGACTCAGGTTCTTGTACAGTAGGTTCTGTGTCAACTTGTTTACCAGCATTCAATAGTTCATCAACTTTAGCTACTTGAGCTAAGTAAGCTTCTTTCAATTCTGGATGCATACGATCAATCGGCGAACCAGTTGGTGCCGGTTCATTAGGATCGTTACATGATCTCTCGTATTGTTCCATATAATCTGCAATCTCAGACATAGGATGGCCCTTAGCTATAAGACTAATAACATTCCAAGCCCATACACCAAAATGAATAGCTTGTTGGAAAAACATAAACATATCACCAAGGGCAGCAATCGGACTACCCTCATGACCACGATGTCCATATCCACCGCGTTTAGGCAATGGGATTTTCTTATCGAAATTCACATGGAATCCAAAACCATCCTTAATATCCTTTTGTAAATTAAATAAACTATTCTTAAGCATATTCCTTAGTACCATGTACTTAGCTGGATCATTAGCATATTCAGGATGAATATTCATATTATATTGCATAATTATATCGATTAATGATGTATTATAATTAGGTGAAAGGAATCCATATTGTTGCTGATGCGGCGAATGATACGGATCACCACCAAGCACAGCTTCAAACAACATATCCAAATCCTCTATATTATAATTACTGCCAAGCTGACGCACTTTACCTGGATTCTTGACCATTGCATCAAAAAGCTCTAAAAGATTAAAACCATAATTATCCTGTAAAACCTTATTAGCCTTCCTAAGAGATGGATCAAAACCAATCGCCATACCCATCATTTTTATCAAATCATAATTGGTATACTCAGGCTCCTTCTCTACCGCCTCCCTGACAGCATCCTCAGTCGACCCAGATAATTCATGTAATCGCATATTACCTCCCTCAATTTATAGTATTTTTGTCACAATCGTAATCAAAGATAGGATAAATTTGAGGAGGCATTAAACATGTCAACAGGCAGCACCGGCAGCGACAATTATACAATCGTCCCAGTCGTCCAAATCACCAGTACAAAACAAGTCCTAACAATCAACGTCCAACCATTCCCGCAGAGTCAGATCTATACAAATAATGGGCAGATACGTCTAAAAGTCGGAGCTAGCATCATAGTCGAAGATAACCGAGTCGACCTAAAACAAATCAACAATCTAGCTAACCTCAATCTGCTGACCTACACACGATTCAACAAGAAAGTAAGCGCCTAACCTCGCCTCCGAGGAGGTGGGAATTGACAAACTGTGGATATACTGATCTCTTCCCAATAGATCCATTAGAAACCGTAAACCAGCAAGTAATGTGGATATGTGGAACAGGATCAGACACAAAACTGTACGCAACCTGGACAATACACAAAGACTACGAAGACTGCAAACACAGATGGATATTATACGTAAACGGCATAATAATAAATGAAAACTCACCCAATCTAATAAGCATAGACATCTCATCAGGAATAATCCCAAAGATAGCAGCCGTAGCAGTACCAGAATTAGCCCCACTAGGAACAGACCCACTCGCAGGATCGACCAACTACAACATACGCTCAATGAATTATGAATTAGCTCAACCAATCAGGGCAGACATGAAAATACTCGAAAATAAAGTAACAATATATTATAAAGCAACCAAAGACTATTATAATCACATCATCATAAATGGGGAATTAATAGACAGCAGCGGTACAAACGGTGAAGAATACTCAGTAACGATAGATCCAACTAATATACAAATAGAAATAGCCATAGTACCACTACCATTTATAACAGGAACAGACTTATTCGATTGTGCACTAGTTGACATGTTCAGTGACAAATTATGCCCAGATATTATACTACCAGAATACAAATACGTCCCATATATGCAACCAACACAAGAAATAGTATTAGGTAAGACTAAAAACAATTACGTAGATTATACATTAAAACAAAAAGGACTAACTATTAAAACAAGAATGACATTAGGAAGTAGGAAAGTAGTTAGAGGTAACAGCATAATCACAAAACCAGCAAAGAAAAACCAATTAGTAGTAGGACCACAAGATTATAGATTCTACCCACAATTCGATAAAACCAGATTCTTCACAATTTACAATCGAGACGTACCAAACGGCACAATACCATGCTTCGTGTATAGATTACTATCCTACAGTACTACTACGCAAGTCAAGCTTGCTGCTGGTACCTACCCCACCAGTCTGATGTCTTTGTGATGTAGACGAAACAAAATTATCAAAAGCATGATAAATCGAATTATCCATGATCTTTATAATCTGGCTTTCAGTAAATCCTAATTGGAATAAGTAACTATACTCCATGTCAAGATTAGTCCCAAGGATAACTGGATCATCAGTACCTATAGTAACATCAATACCAAAATCAAATAACTTCTTAACAGGATGCTCCTTTATAGACTGTACGACACCAGTATAAATATTAGATGATATAGCTATATCCATACCAATATTATTCTCTTTGATCATAGCTAAAATATCAGGATGGTCAACAGCCTTAATACCATGAGCAATTCTATCAACCTTCAATATCTCAACAGCCTGTTGGACATTTGCAGCAGATTGTGACTCGCCAACATGGGCCTCCAAACCAAGGCCAGCCTCCTTATACTTCTCGAAAATTGGCCTATAAAAATTAACATCAAAATATGCCTCATCACCAACAAGATCAATACCAGCTAGCATTCCCCTGACTGCCTTATTATTTATAACATCAGCTATAGCTTGTTGTTCATTCCTATCCGATTCATACTTCAAGCACAACACCAGTGGGTATGACGAAGCCCATCTTTCTTCCTCATAACAAATCATGTCATATATAATCTTTATTACATCAGCTGGTGGTATTCCTAAATCTCTAACATATCTAGATATAGACAGTTTCAATTCACAATACTTGATTTTCTCCATTGCTAAATCCCAACATATTTGTTGTATTATAATGCTTATGGCGTTTTCTGTCCATTTAATATTGTTCAATACATCGAATTTCTTTAGAAATCTGTGGAAATCTTTATTTTCGTACGGTGTGAATAACATCCCTAGGCGTATTTTGTGTAGATCGAGGTTTCGATCTATCTTTAGCAACGTTTCTGGACGGATAGCACCACCTAGTCAAAGGTGGCGATGAAGATCAGCTTTCATCACCACAATTCTCCTTCCTTTTCTTAGACTTCCTCTTTGAGCCGTGTTCTCTTACTATCATAAATAAATCAACTGTTAATTTTTTAAGGCCTTCTTTATTTATTTTATTTCTTTAATAGGCTGGAATCAACATTGAAACCGGCCTTAACCAACTTTTTAAATACCTCTTCAGGCATCCCCTCTAAATTATTCTTTAAACCAGCAAGTTTACTCATAATTTTCCTATCAACATTATCACCATTCTCAATAGGACCAATCATATGCATTATTCTATCAGTCGGCTCAATACTAGTATATTCCTTATCGGCAATAATAGCCGAACCTTTAAAACCAAGAGCCTTAGCCTTAACAGCAGAAATCAGATCCTGGAATGATGGAATCGGAAGATGACCAGCCGGATGCGTATGCATCACCCAATCATCACCACTATGAACATCGCCAGCTGGTATCTCAAGCGCCACCTGTTTTGAGGTGCCACTAGATTTCACATTTGATCCAGGAATCCACGCTTTCTCAAATGAACCAGATGGCGTGGATTTCGCCTGAGTCTGTAGTTTTACATCTTGCATTTCTGAGATTACATTATCAAGTGCAGTATCGACAAGCTCAGAAATTTCTTGCTTCCGTAACTGTTTTTCCATTATTCTATCCTAAGAAAGGTAACCCACTTCTGGCTCCCTCGCACTGAGGAATCTGCGAGAAACGATTGTTGCGCATATCGGCAACTACCTTGGCGACAATCGCACTCAAAGGACTATTCTGATTAGCCACTAAAGCCTTAATCAAGAAGTAGGTAAGAGCACCATTCGGCTTGCCACCAAAATTAGCATCAGCACTTGTCTGGTTACTCATACAACCAGAGATGAAACCAACATCAAGCTTACCATTGACAAAACCACGATTCTCTGTTACAATCTTTTTATCCTTCGCAACTAGCTGCCTCCAAGCAATATCAGCCGGAATTGGGTATCTTCTTGAACCAAGAATAACATTCTTCTTACCCTTTAATTTAGGAGGCATATTCCTATCAAGATCGCCAGAATGACAAGAATCACTAACCCAACAAAATTTTACTCCGCTCGGCATTCTACTGAAAACGCTAACAAATTGCTTATCAGTAATCATCTTACCAGGAGACCAATCGAAAT
>Ga0172366_10002781_pt1 | contig 13753 bp, 10 predicted proteins | sample LakKivSesite69cm_FD_114533 | JGI IMG/M metagenome (GOLD analysis project Ga0172366, IMG submission 114533) | Sediment microbial communities from Lake Kivu, Rwanda - Sediment site 69cm | ecosystem: Environmental > Aquatic > Freshwater > Lake > Sediment | place: Rwanda: Western Province, Lake... | reverse complement strand
GTTAAAAGTAGCGTAAAACATCATCCCGTTCTCAATATTTTCCTTAACTAGTGAATTTGGCCCAATAACGCAGTTTGAGCCGACAAAAACTCCCGGCATGGTACTACTATTTACCCCAAATGAACTGTTATTGCCAACGGCAAAACCAAAATAAGTTAAATGAGTATCCACTTTTTTTCCTTTAACCACGGAAAAAATATTTTGCCGGTCAAAACGGCGATTGGCTGTAATAAAACCGCCGCCAAAGCGGCAATTTTCGCCGATAATGGAATCGCCGAAAAAGCCGCTGTGAAGATGTGTTTCCCGGCCAACCAGACAATTTTTAATTTCACAAAAAGCGCCAGTAACCACCCCTTCTTCTAGATCAACTGGACCACGTAAAACATTGCTCGCGCCGATATGGCAATTATTAGCAATATAGCATGGACCGTGAATAACCGTATTATCGTCAATAATCACCTTCTCACCAATAAAAACCTTGTCCTTGATAACCACGTTTTTACCGACAACTGCTGATTTGGCAAGATATTTCTTAACCCTATCAGAGTTTAAAAGATAATCTAAAACCAAAAGAGCGCTCCACGGATATTTAAGGGTGGGCAAATCTTGTTTAAGGATAATAGCTGACGCCCTTTTTTCCTTAATAAGCAGATTAAAAGCGCCAATCAAACTGTCTTCTTTTTCTTTGGTAATCCGCTCGTAATAATCAAAATAAATTGGCTCTAAAAAATAAATGCCGGGTGTCCGCAAGTTTGACGGTTCAGTCCTTGGGGCAGGATTTTCGCAAATTTCAAGGACTCTATTTCCCCTCGAGAAGCGGAGGATACCGTAATCCTGCGGCCGATCAGTTGGTAATCCAACAAAAACTACCTCATTTTGTTTTTTTTCCCTAACTAACTGATGGAAAATCTCTTTAACAAAAAATTTATAGGGATGAATCAGTAGAAACGGTTTTTTTATAAACGGTTTTGCCAAAAGAAGGGCATTACCGGTACCTAATGGCTCGGGTTGAATTAAAAAACTAACTCGGCCATTAAATTCTTGGCCGATTTCGTTTCTGATATCTACGCCCGGACTGTGAACAACAATAATATCTTTAATCCCGCAATCGTCTAAAGCCTTGATTGTCCACCAGAGAAGTGTTTTGCCTGCCATTCTGGTTAGAGACTTATGACGTTTGTTTAACGGCCAGTAACGTGATGATTTGCCGGCCGCCAAAACAACTGCTTGGTAACCAGTCGTTTTCCTCTTTTCTTGTTTATGAGAAGGGCTCGTCATAATTAAAGCAAAGAGATAAGTGTTCTCGCAATTTTCTCCGGATCATGTTCCACCGGTCCGCTTTTAATAATCAAATCCTTGCCAATGAATTTGCCTTTAGCCAGCTTTTTCTTGTTAATACCAACTAGTTCAATTAGTTCCGGGTGATCTTTTTTATACTCTGTCAATCTTTCTGTGGTGGGAATTTGACTATTATAAAGCACATAATCCATCGCTGTTTTGGCATAATGCTCAATTTCAGTAGTAAAATCATTGACCGTAAAATCATTAGTCTCACCAAACTTCGTCATCAAATTACAGATATAAGCTTTTTTGGCTTTCGTGGCGGCTAGAACCTCAGGGATACCATCGGTTAATAGTATCTGGCTAAGGGAAGAGTAAAGATCTCCCGGTCCGATAACCACTAAATCTGCTTTTTTTATCGCTTCCATTGACCGTGGAAACGCTTTAACCCTTGGCTTGAGAAAAACTTTCTTAATTTTCACGCCGCCGTTGTGCTTCGGAATATCAATGTTCGTTTCTCCGGCAATAATTTTGCCGTTTTCCAAAATGGCATAGAGATTTGCCTTATCCAAAGTTGAGGGTAAAACTTCGTGTTTTACTCGAAGTAAACGCCGGACTTCTTTAATTGTCCTTTCATAGTCGTTGGTAACTAATTCCAGGGCGGTAATAAACAGGTTGGCGAAATTATGGTCTTTTAACTCACCGACTTGAAAGCGATAATTGAAAAGGTTTTCAATCACCGGCGAAGTGTCGGCTAAAGCCAGAAGGGCACGGCGGATGTCTCCGGGTGAAGAAATTTTATAATCGCGGCGCAGGCGGCCAGCCGAGCCGCCCGAGTCAAGCATGGCACAAATCGCCGAAATCTTCAGCGGATATCTTTTTAAGCCAGTTAAGACCGCTTTCGGCATGGCATTTCCTCCGCCCAAACAAACTACATTTTTTAATTTTTTAATCATCGCTTTTTTCTTAACGGTATTGACCCCGTTAGAAGTAAGTCGCCCGAGGCGATGGCCGCGCCAAACTCGGTGGCGCGGACTTCTAACGGGGCAGGTTAAACGCTTTTAAATTTAATTCCAGAAATTCAGGCGGGATTGACTTCTCCAGAGCTTTAATAATTGCTTCCGGCTTCAGGCCAAGCAGATTATTATGGCTAGCATAACCCAAAAGATAAATTCCGGAAACAACCTCATTGCCTAATTCTTGGCGGCAAATCTGCGAGGCAGAAACGGCAAAGATTTTAGCGCTGTATCTTTTTAGAATTTTAGTAATTTCTTCAATTGACAGAGCTGACTTTGCGGGAATCGGCTGAATAAAATTGTTAATGACAAAAATAGTTTTTGTTCCGGCATAGCGACAGGAAATTAGAGCCTCCTGCGCTTCTAAAGCAATAATCAAATCAGCTGAACCGGCTTTAACCAGCGGCGAGTATATCTTTTTTCCAAAGCGCAAATGAACTTCCACACTGCCACCCCTTTGAGACAAGCCGTGTAGCTCGGAAGTCCGCACATCGTAACCTTCTTCTCTGGCCGCTTCAGAAAGAACACGTAATAAAGTAATTAAGCCTTGACCCCCAACCCCCGCAATAACAATATTAAATTCGGAAATGTTTTTTTTCATATTTATTTTTTTACCCCGTTAGAAGTAAGTCGCCCGGGGTGACTGCCGAGCCAATACGGCTGGCTCGGACTTCTAACGGGGCTTACTCTGCGACAAAAGCCAGCACATTCTTCTGGCAATAATGACTGACACCTCCTCTTTTTCTAAAAACTCTTTAATAGTAGCTTCCATCTCCGGCATATTTATTGGGTCAATAACCTTGATGTTTTTGACGCCACAGGCGCGGCAAATCGCTTCAATATCCAAAGCAATCGTTTCCTCGCCCATACCAGTTTTGCCGATGCCCGGATTAGTTTGGTGGCCGGTCATAGCGGTTGTCTGATTATCCAAAACAATAATCAACGGACTGGATTTATTAAAAACCGTATTAATAAGAGCTGGTATGCCAGCGTGGAAAAAAGTGGAATCGCCAATCAAGGTAATCACCTTCTGGTTATTGGTCTTTTTTATTCCGTGACCAATACCGATTGATGAACCCATCGCCGAAAGGTAGTCAGCCAAGCCATAAGTAGGAAGACTGGCAATCATATAACAGCCAATGTCGCCACCATAAATTGTGCCTTCGGGTGCGGTTTTTTTAATTGCCTGAAGCACCAAGCGGTAATAACAACCGGGGCAGAAGTTAGGCAAACGTTTAACTACTTCTTTGGGTAAATTAACTGCTGGGCAAACGTATTTCTTTTTAGCCAATTTAGCCACCGCCGCCACTACCTGCTCTGGCCGCAGTTCACCGACTGCTGGTAAAACATCTTTACCGTAAATCTTTAGCTTTGGATTAGTCACCTTGGCTAATCTTTCAGTTTCTTTTTCCAAATAAGGCTCTAATTCTTCAGCTACCAAGACTTCTTTTAGGTTCTTAATATACTTTTTAATGTTCTCCTCGTCTACAGGATAAAAAAGATTAATTTTTAAAACAGGTAGATTCAGTTTTAATTCTCTCATTGCTTCCCTGACATACAGATAAGAAACACTGGAAGCAATAATGCCTCTTTTTTGCTTATCAATCTTTCCCTCTAGTCGATCAATCCCGTTCTTTGCTGCCCAATTCTTTATCTTTTCTATTTTCTCCAAAAGTTCCGTTTTCATTGCCAAGACCCGCGGTGGCATCGTCACAAATTGGGCTGGATTCTTAACAAAATTACCGGTTGCCGGATTGATCGGACTGATTTTTCCCAACGCCACCGGCATTTTCTGATGGGCTACCCGCGTCGTAAACCTGACCATGACCGGAATTTTGAATTTGGCCGAGATTTGAAAGGCCAGCTTGGTAAACTCCCGGCATTCCTGCGGATCAGATGGCTCGAGTGTTGGCAAATGCGCCAAATAGGCATAACCGCGGGAGTTTTCCTCGGATTGAGCTGAACTCCAGCAACTTGGATCATCGCCAACCGCAATCACGGTTGGGCCTACACTACCGGTATAAACAAAAGGAAGAAGGGAATCGCTACAAACATTAAGGCCGAAATTCTTCATCGCCACCAAGCACTTCAAGCCGGAAAAACTGGCACCAATGGCTGCTTCCAAAGCGACTTTTTCATTGGTGGAAAATTCAAAATAAATATCATTCGGCTTGGCAATTTTGGCAAAAATATTGCCAATTTCTGAGGCGGGTGTACCCGGATAGGTAGCCACAAACTGCACCCCGGCTTCCAAAGCACCGCGCACGAGCGCCTCGTTGCCCATTAAGATCACTTTTTTATTTGTTTCTTTGGAATCAATAGACGCCATAGCTTAAATTACAATATTGATTAATTTACCGGGAACAAAAATGGTCTTTTTAATTGTTTTGTTTCCCAGCCACCTTTTAACATTTTCATTCTGGCAGGCTAATTCTTTGGCTTTCTTTTCAGAAATACTTGCTTCTATCTCTATTTTACCGCGAACTCGACCATTAACCTGAATTACTAAAATAACTCTTTCTTCCTTTAACAGTTTCTCGTCATATTTCGGCCAAGACTGACGATGAATAGAATCGGTAACTTTAAATTGCTTTACCGGCTTAGTCTTCATTTTCAGGCTCTGCCATAAAGCCTCAGTTAAATGAGGGGCAAATGGCGCCAGCAATAGCAGCAATGTTCTATAATCTTTAATATTTATCTCCTTTTGCTTATCCAACTCGTTAGCTAAAATCATCAGCTCGGAAACGGCCGTATTAAAGCGAAAATCAATAATATCTTCCCCGATTTTTTTGATCGTTTTGTTGAGCAGCTTTTTAATTAAGGGGTTATGGTTAACATTACTAGCAACCGTTTTTCCCTTCATTTTCCAAACCTTGTCTAAGAAACGACGGCAACCCTTAATTCCCTGCAAGCTCCAAGCCGTCTCTTGGCTGAACGGTCCCATAAACATTTCATAAAGCCGCAGGGTATCAGCCCCATATTCCTTAACAATACTATCTGGGGAGATCACATTACCTCTCGATTTTGACATTTTCTGGCCATCGGGACCTAAAATCAAACCAACATTCCGCAGTTTCAAAAATGGCTCCTTAGTGGGAACTAACTTCAGATCATACAAAAACTTGTGCCAAAAACGGGCATAAAGTAAGTGCAGGACAGCATGTTCGGCACCGCCAACATATAAATCCACCGGATTCCAATAATTTATTCTCTTTTTATTCCATTTAATTTTCTTTCTCTCGTTTAAAGATGACCAATCACCGAAAGTAAAAGCCAAATAATACCAACAAGATCCTGCCCACTGGGGCATGGTATTGGTTTCTCTTTTGGCTGGTCCGCCGCATTTCGGGCATTTTACACTTACCCATTTTTCCATTGCCGCTAAAGGTGATTCGCCGGTTCCGGTTGGTTGGTATTTCTCCACTTTGGGAAGCCTCAGGGGCAAATCTTTTTCTGGTACAGGTACCAGTCCACATTTCTGGCAATGAACAATCGGGATTGGTTCGCCCCAATAACGCTGACGGGAGAAAACCCAATCGCGTAATTTATAATGGACTGCTCTTTTGGCTAATCCCTGCTTGGCTAGCCAAGCGCCAATTCTCTCCATCGCTGTGCTGGAACTTAAGCCATCAAAGCGGCCAGAATTTATCAATGTCCCTTCGCCTTCATATGGTTTTTCCGTGTCGCTTGAAGAGACAACCAAACCGATGTTTTCCGGCAAAGGCATTTTCTCTGCCGGCGGCTTGATGACATTAATAATCGGTAGATTATTGGCGCGGGCAAAATCAAAATCGCGTTGATCATGAGCTGGCACAGCCATAATTGCGCCCGTGCCGTAATGCATTAAAACATAATCTGCCACGTAAACAGGAATTTCCTTGCCATTCGCCGGATTAATCGCTTTAATTCCGTCGAGTTCGATACCGGTTTTCTGCTTGACCTCGCTGATTCTTTCTTTCTCGGTTTTATTCTTTGCTTTCTCAATATAGTCTTTGACCAGCCGATAATTACTAATATTGCTTTTCAAGATTTCAATAACTGGGTGCTCTGGTGCCAAGACGAGATAGGTAGCGCCAAACAAAGTATCGGTTCTGGTGGTAAAGACCTCAATCTTAAATTTGTCATTTGGATTTTGACATTGGACATTGAAGATTATCTCATCGCCTTCAGACCGGCCAATCCAGTTCTTCTGCATCTCTTTTATTTTTTCCGGCCAGTCCAGGTCTTCCAGATCTTTTAAGAACCGTTCGGCATAGGCAGTAATCTTTAGCATCCATTGTCTGACATCTTTTTTTCCTACTTCTGTCTTACAACGGTCGCATTTACCGTCAACGACTTCCTCATTCGCCAAACCAGTTTTACACGAAGGACACCAGTTAATTGGCGCGGTGGCTTCATAAGCCAAACCATTTTTGAAAAGCAAAAGAAAAATCCATTGGGTAAAACGGTAATAATCAGGATCGGTCGTATTTATCTCGCGACGCCAATCATAACTTAAACCTAAGGATTTTATCTGGCGTTTGAAATTTCTAACATTTTTAACCGTCGAAATAACCGGATTAATGCCGGTTTTAATGGCATAATTCTCGGCCGGTAAGCCAAAAGCATCCCAACCCATGGGATGCAAAACATTAAAACCTTTCCGTCTTAAGTAATGGGAGATAACATCGGTGGCGGTATAACCACGCGGATGACCAACATGCAAACCTTCGCCCGACGGGTAAGGGAAAAAATCCAGACAGTAAAATTTTTTCTTTCGAGAGAAGTCTTGAGCACGAAATACGCCTATCTTTTCCCAGAGCCACTGGTATTTCTTTTCTATTACTGAAGGTTTGTATCCTCTTGTTGCCTTTGGTTTATTTTTTAACGTTTTTTCCATGTTTTATATATTTTATCTTATCTTGTTTTATCCACTTTGTCTATTTAATCATCATTAATAGAAACATAAAGGGATAGGGAAATCCCTAACCCTTTGAGATTATCGGTTATGAACTTACGCCGATAATTTATAAGAAAGCATCAATAGCCGTTCAAAAAGCCGATCGGGTAGAAATTGCTTAAGCACCACGGCCACTCTTTCGGTGATGGGACCAACCGTATAGCGCAAACGTGGTGAGGAACTAGTGATAATTCGCTTAAGCAAAGGTGCCACAATCTCTGGAGATGGACCATCTATTTCTGCTTTCTCCATCGTTTCCAGCGCCCGGCGGAACGATTCTCGGTAAACCGGATTGGACTGTGACTGCGGGGTTCTGATGCGATGAGCGGTGAACTGGGTATGCAGGTCACCCGGCTCAATGAGAACAACGCGGATGCCGAACGGTTTGACTTCAGCACTTAAAGCCTCGCTCAATCCTTCAAGGCCAAACTTGCTGGCGCTATAGGCTGCTTGAAAGGGAATACCAATCCGTCCGCCAATTGAACTGATGTTCACAATACAGCCACCACCCTGTCTCCGCATGATGGGTATTACCTCTCGACAAACTCGCCAAGCGCCAAAGAGGTTAGTTCCCAATTGGGCTTTGGCTTCGTTAATCGAGGTATCTTCAACCGCTCCCGCAATGCCGAAGCCGGCACAATTAACGACCACATCAATCCGGCCGGCCGTTCTTAGTACCTGTCTAATCCCTTGCTTCACTGACTGGTTACGGTTGACATCCATCCGTAGCATGGTGATGACCCCAGCCTTTTGGACAACCTCAGACCCTTTCGCCGAGGCTGAACGACTAGTGCCAAATACCCGATAGCCGCGTTGCGCCAGATAGACAGCACAGGCTTGTCCGATTCCCGACGATGCCCCAGTGATCAAAACGACCAGTTCATTTTGTCTTTTCATTTCTCTTCACTCCTTCTGCTGAACGCATTTTCTGGGCCCACAAAGTAATGAAAGCAATGTTCTATCTTCTTTTTATTCTCTCCTCTTTATTTTGTCAAAAGAAAAAGCCGGTAGCTTCTTTGCCAACCCTGCGACAGAGTAGCCTCAATCTTTTTCTAATACAAATTATCTCCCTGTCTTCAGTTTATCCGATTTTAAATAACTCTCTAGCGTTTCGGGTGGTTGCTTCAACCACTTCCTGAAAAGAGGTTTTCTTTATTTCGGCAATTCTTTCGGCAACGTATTTCACAAATAGCGGTTCGTTCCGTTCAGCCCTAGCCATCGGTGGAACTAAGTAGGGACAATCAGTTTCAATCAACATCTTTTCCAACGGCGTGTCTTTGATAACCTCATTCAAGTCTAATTTAAAAATAATACCGTTGATGCCGAGATAGAGTCCCATTTTTAAATAATCTTCTGCTTCTTCCTTCGTGCCGGTGAAGCAATGAACGACACCGTTCAGTTTGTAGTTGGTAGCTTGTAGTTTGTAGTTAAGAACGTTAATCATATCGGGGTGGGCGAAACGGCAGTGGAAGATAATTGGTAAGCCTAGTTCTTCGGCTAATGCCATCTGTTTTTCAAAAACTCCTCTTTGTTTGGTTTTGAATTGCTCCAGCCGTCCTCTGGTTTTCGGCTTGTAATAATAATCCAAACCGGTTTCGCCAATGGCCACCACTTTTTTTGAAGAAAGGGCTAATTGTCGGTATTTATCTATATCAAAATCCTCTATCGCCGTGCCGCTTTCCTCGTTATCGGCTTTTGTTTTAAAACCAGTGTTAACATGAATTGGATGCAGACCAATGGCAGCATAAACGCCTTCAGAATATTTCTCGGCTAATTCCACGGCTCGTTTACTTGTCTCATACTGCGAACCAACATTGATCTGCCAAACCTCATTTGAAAGAGACCGACGAATCACTTCGTCGGCATCATCCTTAAAAGCATTAAAATTAACGTGGCTGTGAGAATCAATCAGCATCAATTTTAGTTAGTAGTCCACCAGCTGGCGGAGTAGTTGGCTTACCCTCCGTAGCTTTACGCGAAGGAGGGTAGTTTTTGGATACAAGTTTCTCTTTTTCGAGGACGATCTGTTCTTTGGGGATTTTAGCGAAAAGCGGCTTTATTTCTTTAGCCAAACGAATTCGTTTCGGCAACTGATACTGCCATTGGTTAAGACCGATCTTGAATGATATTTTGGGAAAACCAAGAAATTGATTTAACTTCTCCGCGCTCTCCGGAAGAAAGGGATAAATCAGTGTCTTTAAATTAGCGACCATTATCAAACTGTTTTTAATTACCATTTCGGCTTCGTTCCGATTGGTCTTTATTTTTTCCCAAGGCTTAGTTCTCTCAAGAAATTGATTGCCGAAAACACAGAAATCAACAATGATGGCTAAAGCTTCTTTGAATTGTCCTTGATTAATTTGTTTTTCGGTTAACTGGAGGGTTTGCTTGATTTTCGCTTCAACTTCTCGACTTACTGTTTTCTTATCAAAAACAAAACTCCGGCCAAAATTGTTTTTGGCTAAAGAAAAGGCACGGTTAATAAAATTGCCAATGGTCGCCACTAAAACATTATTGTTGGTTTTGATAAAGTCTTCCCAACCAAAACTAAACTCTTTTGTTTCGGGAAGATTCAAGGCAAGGTAAAAACGGAGGCTATCAGCGGCATAATTCTGTAATAATTCTTGGTTGTTCAAAAACCAGCCACGACTTTTACTCATTTTCCGGCCTTCTAAGAGGAGAAATTTATTGACGAAAACATTGGTAGGAAGATTGATTTTTTCATCATAGGCATAAAGCTGAGCTGGCCAGTTAATCGTGTGAAAAACTAAATTATCCTGGCCAACAAAATAATAGGTTTCCGCCTGCGGGTCATAAAAGAATTTTTTCCAATAATTAGGTTTTTTTATCTTCTGGCTGTATTCAATGGCGCCGGAAAGATAGCCGATGACCGCCTCGAACCAAACATATAGTATCTTGTTCTCAATATTCTCAATTCTTTGGTTTTGAGGAATTTGTTTAATTGGCAAAGCGACGCCGTAGTTTAAGTCACGGGTAATCGCCCGCGGCCTCAATCCTTCTTCGACCCAGCCGAGGGCTTCATTCTTTACCCAATCCCGCCAGCCTTTTCTGGCACTAAGCCACTTTTTAATTACTGGTTGAAGTTTCTTTAAGTCCAGAAAATAATTTTCCGTTTCTCGGGCAACAAGTTTACTCCGGTCGATTTTTGAATACGGATTTATCAATTCTAAAGCATCCAAGGCGCGGCCGCATTTTTCGCACTGGTCGCCGCGTGCTTCAAGGCAGTGGCAGTAGGGACACTCACCTTCAATATAGCGATCCTGAAGAAATTTGCCGGCGGTTTCGGAATAGAGCTGTTTGGTTTTGAGAATTTTGATATAACCGTTCTTTAATAAACGCAAAAACATTTCCTGCGTCACCCGCCGATGGTTTACCGTATGGGTCGAGGTATACAAACTATACTCAATACGAAACCGTTGAAGATACTCTTTATCTAGTAAATGGTATTTCTGTGCCAATCCCTCTGGTTTCACTCCCTCTTTTTCCGCTTGCAAGGTAATTGGCGTGCCGTGAAAATCAGAGCCGGAAATCATCAGTACTTCGTTACCGGAGAGTTTGTGAAAACGCCTGAAAATATCCGGCGGCAGGTAAGCCCCGGTTAAATTCCCCAGATGGAACAAATCATTAACATATGGCCAGGCGACGCCGATATAAATTTTTCTGATCTTTACCATAATTTATTTACAGATTATAATAAGATTGTCGGCAGTAACTTAACTATAGCTTTCTTTTTTTTTATTTCAAGAAGGTAAATTTAAAAATGATTTTATCCATCCACTTTATTGCCGGGGCAGCAGCTATCTCGACTATCACCAACCCATTTTTAGGAATAATTAGCGCTTTCCTAAGTCATTTTCTTTTGGATATACTCCCTCATCAGGAATATTCAATTTTAAACATCCGCCATGGCCAATGGCAAGATGCATTCACCGATTTTCTAAAAATTAGCTTGGATCTTTCTTTTGGTTTTTTGATTGTAATACTCTTTGCTAAAAATCTTTTTCTTGGCTTGTTGGGTGGCTTTGTCGCGTTGGTTCCAGATGGTATTACTTTTTTGTCATTCGTTTATCCTAAAAATAAACTGTTTGGGCAAATTGAATCCTTTCAAGACAGCCGCCTTCATATTGATAGTGTTGAAAATTATAAAATAAAGAATAATCCCGACAAGAGATTTCTGGCGTTTTTAACTCTTCTTGAACAATTGGCAATTATTTTAACGGCTATCTTTTTTCTTGTGAAATCGAGTTAATTCATTTCTCTCCGTTCCCGCCAGAACGATGGTAAATTCTCCCTTTAGTTTTTTTGGAAGAACTTTGATTATTTCCAGTTGTTTTAAGATTTCTTCTGTATTTCCCCGATAAATCGTTTCGAATTTTTTTGTCAATTCCTGACAAATGACGATCTTTCTTTGTGGCGTCAAAGCCTTAAGTTCGGTTAAGGTTTTTATTATTCGGTACGGTGATTCAAAGAAAACTACTGGGTAATTGAACTGGGCTATCTCTTCAAAAAACTTTTTCCTTTTATTCTTCGATGGAGGAAATCCGGCAAAAAAAAATTTATTAGCCGGAAAACCAGAGACGCTTATAGCGACAGTAACGGCCATTGGTCCAGGAATGGGAATAATATTTACTGTTTGACCAAGGGTTAAAACAACTTCTTCAATCAATTTACCTCCTGGGTCGGCAATTCCCGGGGTGCCGGCATCGGAAACAAGTGCCAAATCTTTACCTTGTCTTAACAACTCCAAGATTTCATTGACTCTTCGTAATTGACTGTGTTGATGATAACTAATTGTCGGCTTTTCTATTTGATAACAGTTCAGTAATTTTTTGGTTATCCGCGTATCCTCGCATAAAATAAAATCAACCTCCTTTAAAGTTTCAATCGCGCGGAGGGTGATATCTTTTAAATTACCAATCGGTGTGGCCACAATATAAAGAGTAGCCATTATTGATGAATTAACAATCAATGAAACGACCGCGAAACAAGTTAGCTCTGTACTCCAACCATTTCTTTTTCTCTTTTTTGTTTCAGGTAATCTTTTAAGAACTCAAAGACGATTCCCACCAAAGGGGTTGCCAGAATGGCGCCGGTAACCCCCCAGAGTACTCCACCAATCGCCAAGGAGAATAAAACCAAAACCGGAGAAAGATTAAAAAGCTTCTTAGAAAGAATCGGTGTGAGAATGTTATTTTCCACCTGCTGAATTAAGCTAAAAACAGCCACCACAAAAATTGCTTTCAAAATATTATCCAAAGCAACGGTTAGAAATAAAAGGACGCCGGTGGTAAACGGGCCAACAATGGGAATAAAATTAAGACCGGCGGCAATTAAGCCAAGAGTAAATGGATACTGAATATTAAGTAAAAGAAAGGCAATATATGACACTATCCCCACAAATAAACAAGCGGCCACTCTGACCAAAAACCAACTGCTAATCTTATTCTCGCATCTTTTCCAAAGAGACAAAACAAATTCTTCATGTCTTTTCGGGAAGAATAAAACCAAATTTTCTTCAATCCTCCTTTCATCTAATGACAAAAAGATGGCCACCGTCAAAATAAAAAAAGTTGTGAATATCCCGCCAAAAATGGCAAAAAAAGCATTAAAGACATTTCCGGCAATGCCGCTTAACGCCTTTCCCAAGGCTTCAATCGCTGTCTCCATATCGGCAAAGGCTTCAAAGCCTAGCATTTTCAACGAAGGGGAAGCCTTTTCGAAATATTGAGGCAGCAGCCGAGAAAACTCTTCCATTTCAGAAATAAACATCGGGATAGTTGAATAAACCAAAAGAACCACTAATCCAAAAAAACCAATATAAAGAAAACAAACAGCCAGTACGCGAGGAATTTTATATCTCCTCAAGAATTTGACCGCTGGTTCAAAAAGGATGGCAATCATTAAAGCAAAAACAAACCAAATCAAAATATCTTTGATCCGGGCGAGAATGTAAAAAATAATTACCACCAGGGAGATTTTAAAAATAGTTCCCCAGGAAATGTCTAATAGGCGTTCTTGGTTTTCCATATCTACGGCTGTGGCTAATGACTGTTTAATATAAGCTTTTTTAAGCCAAGATGTTTAACAATTTTTCGAATCGCTCTTTTTCTTTAAAGGATCCAATCAGCGCCAAATTAAGCTTTTCTTTTTTAAATATTTCCCGACTCACGCGCTGGATATCATTGAAGCCTACTTTATCAATTTTAGCACATTCCTCTTCGGGGGTTAAAACTCTCCTTTTTAAAACTTCCTGTTCTCCCCAGTAAGCTGCCCAGGCATCTGAGGTTTCTAAACTCAAAGCGAGGCGGCCCTTGATATTATCTTTTACTTTATTCAGCTCTGATTGAGTAATTTTTTTTGTTTTCAGTTTTTGATACTCCTTGAGAATAATTTTGATTGCTTCATCTACCCGTTTGGTATCTACTCCGGTTTCGGTTACTAAATAGCCGGTATCGGTATATTGGCCAAGCGAAGTGGTGACGTAATAAGCCAAACC
>Ga0172366_10002780_pt1 | contig 13757 bp, 6 predicted proteins | sample LakKivSesite69cm_FD_114533 | JGI IMG/M metagenome (GOLD analysis project Ga0172366, IMG submission 114533) | Sediment microbial communities from Lake Kivu, Rwanda - Sediment site 69cm | ecosystem: Environmental > Aquatic > Freshwater > Lake > Sediment | place: Rwanda: Western Province, Lake Kivu... | reverse complement strand
TGACTCAAATTTTATCTATTCTATCGCTTAATCCTTAAAAAGAAACGGCGCGAATTGATATAAACTTCGTCGCCACATCAACCGGTCGTTGTGACTTGCACTCAGGCACGGATCAGTTATAATAAACGCCCTACCGCATAAGCTGAACAGGAGTTGTGACTTGCACTCAGGCACGGATCAGTTATAATAAGGTATCGTAGTTCCCCAGAGCAGCAAGTGTTGTGACTTGCACTCAGGCACGGATCAGTTATAATGCCTCCGAATCGGAGAAACCCTCAAACTGGGTTGTGACTTGCACTCAGGCACGGATCAGTTATAATTAAAGTACTGAGCTCGCTCCTCCGTAAAAAGTTGTGACTTGCACTCAGGCACGGATCAGTTATAATATAACCTCTACTCAGTACAACAAATGCGCGTTGTGACTTGCACTCAGGCACGGATCAGTTATAATGATTGACTTACCTGGTGCCGGCGATCTGGCGTTGTGACTTGCACTCAGGCACGGATCAGTTATAATCGCCGTCCCTGCTTAACACTATTTAGTTTTGTTGTGACTTGCACTCAGGCACGGATCAGTTATAATACTTGACCCGCAAGTCCTTTGGAACAAAGGACTTGCGGGTTAAATTTGCTAAAATAATTCAAGCTGGCGAGGGTGCGGAGGGGGTGGTTTCCGCATTTTTCCCCAAAAAGTTTCCATCCGGCCGAACTGCTTATCCGTGACGGTGATAAGCCGGACTTCACCATCCGGGGGCAAGAAATTTTTAACCCTTTTATAGTGGACATCGGCGTTTTCCTCGCTGGCACAGTGTCTAACGTACACAGAATATTGTAGCATACTAAAGCCATCTTTCAACAGGTTTTTGCGAAATTCCGTGTAGTCTTTGCGGGCCTTTTGGGTGTCAGTTGGGAGATCGAACATTGAAAAAATCCACACGGCTCTATATCCGCTAATTAGCATAAATTCAGAAGTCAGAATGCAGAATACAGAAAACAGAATGTTATTATCACAGGTCGGGTAAATCGATTGACTTCTGTTCTCCTGTGAAACATCTCTGTAGCGATGCTGCCGTTCGGTGCAGACCAACCATCAAAGGTCCCTCAAAGCCTCCTATTTTCACCGGTTCATAGAGCACTTCCAAAATTCTGGCCTTGATCACCTGGTCAATCTTGTCCGGGATCCCGACTTCTTTACAGATATCCCTGACTTTTGCTTCTACAAATCCTCTAAATGGTTCCAGTAAATCATCGGCCAGGCAGAACGCGTTGTAACGATTGCGGTGGTGGATTCCAAGACAAGGCAAAAGTCCCGCTGAGCAAAGCGCGCGGGCCACAGCCGCACGCATCACCATATAGCCATAGTTGAGCATATTGTTTGGCGGTGGGCCGTCGATGTCCCGATGGAATGTCATTCCGAGTGAGGTTGAGGAATCTGTTAAATCAGCCAGATACACGGGCCAGAATTTTCTGCTTGCCTGCGACTCGATGTTTTCCGGGTCTCCGGAGCGTACCCTGTCCCGTAGCGTCATCAAAGATTTATAAATGTCACTGTCCTTGCCGGTCAGCTTTGCCTGGTGTTTAATCTTTGCCCGGACGATTTGCTGCCACAATTTTTTCTTGACCGGCTCTTTTGCCTCTATTTGGTGTCGGAAGCGTTCTGTCTGCATAATATTGCTTTCGATGGGAAGCAGCATACCAGCCGGATGATGGTTACTGCCGCAAAGTACTATCGCCGCTCCACAGCGTAATAGCTCCGTGAAGACGCAGTGCGTGTAACTGGTTCCCTGATGGTCGACAAGCAGGCCCCCAATATCTTCGCAGGGAATCCTTGAAACCTCGTATCCCTCGTGCTTGACTATAAGCTGGTTGTATTGAATTGAAAGATGCGTCCTTGCCGATGAAATCTCGACAACACGCTTTATCATGGACTATTTCCCGGCGGCATATCTCTTGCCTTACTCTATATCGGCAAAAAACAGCGTGTCCTTACGCGGAAAATGGTGTAAATATTAATCGTTCGCCCAGCGTACTCTGCCTAAAGGATCAACTACCACTTTTCGCCCAACCAGAGTAGTTGGTGAACGGCGTTGAATAATCGGCGGTCTGTCATAGTCGCTGAGCTTACCGCCATAAGTATGAGGTCTAAAAATCATTGATATGTTCCCTTTTGATTGGCTCATTTTTTGTGTACGATGCAATATTTCTGAACCGTTATCGAGGTTCAATAAAATCATTTCATTCTGAGAGAGAGACATAATAAATTTTTTGTTATCTCTTTCGTATTTTTGAACTATTGGTTGTCCAGAAAGTTTTCGCTTATACGCCTCAAAAGTTGTTACTAACATACCATCTTTTTTAGTATTTCCTTTCTTATCCTTAACTTCAAGTATCTCAACATGGTGATTGGAACCCGGCTCAACCCATATATTAGGTCTTAGCTGGATCATATTGGTTGAAATCTGCCAGACTCTGACTTTTCTTATCGCTATTTGTTTGCCTTTTTCATTCGGCAGATACAAAGGTTCCTTAAATGCCTTTTTGGGGTCATTTTCGTTTTGTGCGAGTCTTTCTTGTACAAGTTTCTTGACTGTTTCATCGCAGATTTTGTCTGCCCAGTCAGACGTAAACTTGCCATTAAGTTCCTTTCGTGTTATATATTCTCCTGCGTGCGGCCCGTTTGTTTCTTTCCAGTAGTTGGTCTCCTTATGCAGGGCACCCTTTATCTTACGAAGAACTCTGTGCGAAACATTTACCTTCTCAGCCGCCTTTGCGAGTTCTAATCCGAAACCATTCCATGGCTCATCAACAACCGTTCGACTCGGTCTTCGCGGCCAGTTATTTTTCAGTTTGTCTGTAATCTTTTTAATCATTCCCGGCGAGGTAACGGCGATCACTGCCGCATCTATGGCGTGGTGCCGTAGATCATCACGCTTTTTTGGTCCAAGCTCGCCCTCTCGTAAAATAGCATTTAATGCCCAGATATTTCTCAATTCAGCAGTGATTCCGCCTTTTGTTGTCTTAACTGCTTTTTCTGCTTCACTGGCTGTGTATAAACGTTTCAGATAGCTCCTTACTTCTCTTGCGATGTATGAAGTGTCCTGAAGGAGTCTTTCAGGCGTATATTTTTCCGCAATTTCCTCATTATGAACGAAAAACCTTTGTTTTTTTGCTTTTTCAAAATGTAATATCCCCCTTTCTATCGCCTCAATCATCTTTTTGAAACGTTCACTATCCTCACCCAGCCAGTCAATAGGCGTATTTTGACCTTTTGCCTGATTTTCGTTTGCAAAGCACACAACCTTATTGTTCATCGAATTGTCGAGACTCATAGAGTACGGCAGAATATGGTCAATCTCTGTGTCTCTGCTCAGAAGCTGCCCGATCGTAATGTTCCTGTATGGCCAGGAATATGCACAGTACCCGTTTTGCTGCTCCCACAAACGGTATTTCAGTATGTCGGTTGCTGAAACCTCCGCATCCTTTTCCCAATGATGATATTCTCTGATACGTTGTGCGCATCGTTCACGCTCAGTTTGATTTTCGTCTTGCTCCTCAATAATTTCTTCACGAAGCTCCCTGCTTGCTTTCAATTCGCGTGCAAATTCCACAACGACTTTTTCTGGTTTGCCAAGTTCTTTAATTAGTGCGTTTACAATCTTTCGAAGCTGAAACAGAGCTGTCATCACTATCGGGTTTGGTATATTAATACCGTTGTCTCTAGTGGGAAGTGGCAAAAACTTCTGCTGTGTCCATGCTCTTACAAAATTTGCTTTTTGAATTGCTTCATATAAGTCTGCCCCTTCCCTCATATATGGCAGTAACTTGTCAATAGCTTCCTCGCAGAAGTTTATATTCCCCTTTGGCTCCGTAAGTTTTTCCAATGCCTTTATATCCTGAATTTCAAGTCCGTATTGGTTTTTAAGCTTTTCTGCAAGCTGGTCGAGCGTTATATTGCTGTTGCTTAGATAATTCTGAAGTGTTTTCCAGACATCTTCTTTCTGCTGTTCGCTTAAGAATAGCCATGCTTTTTTGCCGAAAAACTTATTCCCTGCTAGCGTTCCATCTATCTGGTTTCCTATCAGTTTCTTACTTTTTTTGTATTCGAGATTTATTCTGTCATCTTCACTTAGGCCGAGTAATTTTCTGATCTGCTTGAAATCTCGTTCCTTTGACACCATTAACTCGTCATACAATTTTTGCCGGTCAAATTCGATTTCCTTGTCTTTCTGATAGATTATCAAATCGTTTACTTTTTGAAGTAACCGATATTCTTGAGCTTTTCGGCTTGACATAGACAATCTCGGTTTTCCGGCAATCAGAGTACAAGTGCCGATCACTTTTCTTTTTTTTCTATTGCTGAGTTCAAAATCTATCTGTCTAAAAATAATTTCAAAGATTTGTTCTCTTAACTGGTTCGTAAGAATATTCGGGTAGTACTTGGCTTGTGTCTGCCAAATTGCGTCTAGTTCATTTCGGTATTCTTGTCTTTGTGCTATCCAGTGGTAATTGCTCCTTCTATTGCGAATAGATTCTAGTGGATTTTCTGTGCGTTTTGCCGCCCAGAATTGACCTAATGTTCTGTTACCGATTTCATGTGCAAGGCGTTCAATCGCGTCTTTTACCAAGCTTGCTTCTTTTCCTTTTTCGACCTGTCGCCTGTTTGATTGAAACCCACGTCTTTTTGCAATGTGAAGAGCTATCCTGCCAAGTTCATACAATGAGACCTTTCCACCGAAAGCTTTAGCTCTTAATTCATATGGGTCTTTGTCTTGCTCCTCTTGCCTCTGTGCATCGTTTGAAGGCATAAGCCCATTGGCTTTAAGAAGCGAAAAGAGTTTTAGCTTTCTGGCTCGTCTTCGCCGAAGCATTCTTCTAACAGACCGTGCTTCTCGTCGTTTTTTGTTTTTGGGTTCCTCGCGTTGTCCCTGATTTATGTTATCAACCCCTACCGGGAAGATTCTGACACCGATTGCCGGGATAGTGTTATTGCCATCCCTTATGGTTGCCAAACCACAAAAATCCCCCTTTTCATCCGTCCTCACAGCCGCCCAGCCGATTGATGATGGCCCCAAATCAAGACCCAATATGTAGCGCATGGTAATCCTTTCAATCTAGATTTTTGGTAATCCTCTACCTCAGATATTTCTGTTTATTCTCGCAAAAAAGGCTTGACAATTCAAATACAATTTGCTTGAATACTATAAAATTATAACTTATCCGTGCCTGAGGCTTTTCATAACAAGAGAAAAGTCGCGGTCAGCCCCGCTCAAAAAGCAGGGGCGGCTCTACGGAGCAACCTGACGCGCAATCCTTACCGGAGGGCGCGTCCTTTTTTTATTGATATGTCTGTCTGCTTGCCATAACAAGTAGCGCAAGCTACGCAGGCACTGCCCCGTTAGGCATTGACCAATGCCTAATGGGGCAAACCTTTTGTAGTCCATCCAAGGTGTTCAAGACCGCGCCGCGTTTGTCAGACAGTTCTACTGCAAATCTCGAGAAAGGCAAGTGAAATTCTGGCCGGAAAACCGCCCGGCACAGCCGGTTAGCTACGCTTCAAACCCCACGAGTACGACGAGGGAGATTTTTTCCGGAATTTGCTCGAGGGCAGATCGCTTATCCTGTATAATATATATCTAACAAAATCAGACAGAATCATAACGGCAAGAAAACAGAATACAGGAGTCAGAATGGCGAAACCAGGAAATCAGGAAAACAACCGCCCAGATGGCCTGCTAAGCGGAAAAACGGCGATCATTTTGTACTAAATTATGCAAAACAAAGCCAATTTGTGAAAAAGTCAAGTGAGTGTAAGCTGAACTGTTACAAGGGCTTATGAGAGAAATATCGAATTGGACACTTGGTGAAAACAAACCCAAACAAAGCCAATCCTTCGACTTCGCTCAGGACGGGTCAAAGCCCGTTTATATTTTTTACCGCGGAGAACGCTGGGGTCGCGGAGTTGAAGAATAGTCGTGTAAGTGTTTGTTCAGTAGAGAAATACGCTCTCTATCCTATTTCTCTGCGGTCTTTGCGAACTCGGCGGGTAATGACAACCAAAGCCAGTGTTAAGATGGGTAAGCTTTGCACTCGTCACGGCGGCTGGTCAAAAATGAGAAAGACATTATGACATTAGAGGAAATAGCACGGAAAGTGCTAAGAAACTATCTTATTCGCTGCCATAAGACCATATCTGCCGATTATCCACTAATTGCAAATATGCTGCCTGAAAATGCTGTTGATTACCTGAACACCAGATTAGAGTTATATCTCAAAGCTAAGAACAATCATCATACCAAGTTCTGTCTGTTGGTGGCCAATCATGCGGGCTTCGAAATGAAAGGCACGGCCGACTGGAAACAGGCCGCCGACCTTTGGATCCCCTTTCTCACCCACAAGCAACACATCCGCGTCGACAACAAGCCCTTGCTACGCTTGTAGAGGCTGTCCAAGTGGCCGGCTTGCAGCTCAGCTTCGTGCGGTTTCTCCGGGATGGCCTTTATACGCATCGGGAAGGAGTTGAAATCCAGTAGGCTCACGCCGTCCACGACCATTCCTCCCCTGGGCACATGGGCATCCAGCAGCACCAGGTGGCGGCGGGCGTGGGCCTTTGCGTAGGAACGGATTCTGGCTACGACGCGGGACCATTCCTTCAGGTCGCGATCGGCCATGCCGATCAAGTCCACTTGGCCCAGGTGCAAGGCCTCGCAGCCCAGGTCGATGTAGGATCCTGCCAGGTAGTAGAACCACAGTTGCGTTTCCGGCCGGGTCACATCAGGAACACTGGCTCGGCCCCAATGGTTGACCAGCTTGCCGTCTTTGTTGAGCATCGCGTCATAGGAGAACGTCCGGTCCTCAACGGGCAGGCCGAAGTCTCTGAACACCCAGGCTGGAACCTTCACGCGTTCCACGTCCCGGCTGATCGTCTCGAACAGGCAGCCCTGGAAAATTACATCCGGGTCGAAGGCATGGACCTTCGCGATCAGCGTTTTCGCGTCCTTCCAGAAGTTGGGATCGTTCAAACGGCTTTCGCCGTTCCAGCGGTAAATGGCTCGGCCGATGAACTTGGCCCCGATATTCTTAATCAGCCGTAAGTCATCGTCGCGGTAGAGATACTCTCGATTGCCTTCGGCCTTTCCTGTGACCAAGAAATACGCCATCGTCACGGAGCGGTCCAGGTAGTTCTCCAACACCTCGCGGGAGATCGTCCCGTCGAAATGGTAGTCACGGGGGCTAGCGGCCGACGTGGCCAGATCTGGATTCAAGGAAACCGTTTCGCCGGCCTTAACCGATACCGTTGCCGTTCTATCACCGTAGCGTATGCGGCTGGAACCGCCGATACGGCTATGGATTTGAACCAATTGAAGCTTACCGTCCTTCCATCGCATATCGACCTCGAATCCGCCGCGTGCCCGCAGGCCCTGGACCGAGCCGTTGGTCCATCCCGTGGGCAGGGCGGGTAGCAGGCTGATCTCGCCGGCGTGGCTTTGAAGTAACGCCTCAGCGACGCCAGCAGTGAAGCCGAAGGTACCGTCGGATTGATTGGCACCTCGGTTGTGCAGATTCGCGGCCACGGAATTGCTGACGAACGTTCGCATGCAGTCGGCGACCTTGTCGCCCCGTTCCAGACGTGACCACATGCAGATGTCCCACGCCGTAGGCCAACCGCCTCGGCTCCGGCGCGTGTCCATCCACTTGCGCATGGCGTCCGACAATTGCGGATCGCGCCGCAACTGGATGGTGCTGCCCGGATAGAACGGGAACTGGGGCGAGAAGTTGTGGCCCTGGTCCCCAGGCTGCCAGTCCTCAATCCACTCCTGGACGAAGCCCCGGCGGTTGATCTGGTATGGCGGAAGTCTTGCGAGGGCGGCTTGAAGCTGACAGCGGAACTCCTCGTCCACGCCCAGCAGTTTGCTGGCTTCGATGCAGTGCGGGAACAGCTCACGGATGATGGCGACGTCCATCGTCGGCGCAGGTGAGAGGAAGGCGAGCTTGCCCTTGCTGTCGAGATACCCGTGCTCCGGGGACATTGAGAACGGCGTTACCAGCCAATGATGCTTGGGCTCCTCCACCAACAGTTCCAGCAGGAACTGGGCGGAGCCTTTCATGATGGGATAGTACTCCTTGAGGAATTGCCGGTCGCCTGTAAAAACGTAGTGCTCCCAGAGATGGAGCGTGAGCCAGGCACCTCCCAGAGGCCACATGCCGAACCGGGCCGCATCGACCGGAGCCGTGCCGCGCCACAAGTCGGTGTTGTGGTGTGTCACCCAGCCGTTGCAGCCGTAGTAGACTCTGGCCGTCTTGGCACCGGTGACGGAGATGTCTTTGATCATGTTGAACAGCGGTTGGTGGCACTCAGACAGGTTGCAGATTTCTGCCGGCCAGTAGTTCATCTCGGTGTTGATGTTGATGGTGTACTTGCTGCCCCAGTTTGGAACGACCGCTTCGTTCCAAATGCCCTGAAGGTTGGCGGATTGGCCGCCAGCCCGGCTGCTGGAGACCAGTACATAGCGCCCGAACTGGAAGCACAGGGCCTCCAAGTTGATGTCGTCCTTGCCGTCGTGCATCACCTTGATCCGCTCGTCGGTCGGCGTGTCATTCATCGACCGGTCGCCTACATCTAGATGGACCCGGCCCATCAGTCCGCGAAAATCCTCTTCATGCCGCCGGCGCAGAGTTGTGTAGTCCTTGTCCGCTACACCGGCCAGGATCCTCTCACAGACCACAGCGGGGTCACCGCTGATATCCTTGTAGTTCACAAAGCTGGTTCCGGCCGTGACGATCAATGTCACGGCGTTGGCATTCTGGATGTGCAGCTTGTCATTCATGGCTTCGGACTGTCCCCCTTCAGCAAGGGCCCGCAACACCGCCTGGAATCGTATTCCGTTGCCCTCGACCTTCGCAATCAGCCAGTTTTCCGGCTTCATCGGGCCTTTCCAGCATCCCTCTATGACGAGGCCATCGGGCTGGGCCGTAGTACGATCCAGATAAGGACTTTTGAACTGTGCCTGGATGGACACACGGCCGGGCTTGTCGGCGGTGATTCGCACGACCATCACACGGTCGGGGTAGGAGAGGAAGACCTCGCGCGTGAAGACCGCGTCGCCCATACGATAACAGACCTTGGCTATGCCAGTCTCCATGTCCAGTTCCCGGCGGTAGTCCTCAACACTCTGGGCGACAGCGAACGAGAGCAGCAGATCCCCCAACGGCTGGTACGCTTGCTGAGCCGAAGGAATGCCATAAAAGTGCGCATCGACCCGCTTCTCTGCCTCCTGGAACTTCTCGGCGAAGACCAGATCGCGAATCTGGGCGAAATACCGGCCTGCGTTGGGTTCGTCATAGTCATGAGGTCGCCCAGACCAGAAGCTGGATTCGTTCAGCGCGATCCGCTCTTGCGGAACGCCGCCGAAGACCATCGCTCCCATGATCCCGTTGCCTATTGGCATCGCATCGAGCCACTCCACGCCTGGCTGGTGGTACCACAGGACCATGTCGCGCTGCGGCGGGGCGACTGAGCGAGTTGTCAATTCGGCTGCGGGCGCGGCATTCTGCAAGAACAGCAGCAACAATAGAGCAATATATGAAGTTCGCATTGTTTGTCCCTTCCTTAAAGCCATTGTGAAGGGTCGGCTAATCGATGGTCGCCTTCATTGTCGTGATCACCGGATTGCCCGTGCCATTGATGACATGATTGATGCCGCTGCCGGGCTGCCCGCCGCCTAGGCGGATGGTGACCATGTGGTGCATCTTGATGCCCGGAGCGGTCGGAGTCTCGATGGCATTTTCGGCGACCACGGGTGCGCGGTTGAACACGCAATAGACGCCGAGTCCCCAAGCTTCATGAGTTGTTACGTTGTCCGCGACTTTGTACGAGGCGAATCCATTCACGGTGCCATGCCGCCAAGCCTCCTGGCTGGGGGGATCGTAGGGCATCTCAGACTGGTAAAAATAAACGCGTCCGCCATTGCCATTCCAAATCGTCTGATACTGCTGGCAGTGCTCGACGAACAGGCCGTACAGGGTGACGTTGTTGCCGTTGACGATCAGACCAGTGTTGCTTTTGTTGGCCGTCCAGCCTACGCCCCGGCCATGGTCGGCCCGCCAGAGCCAGAAGTTGTCACCCACGACATCGTTGCTGTGGATGGTGACCATGCAGTCTGTCTGGCCCACCGATGCGCCTCCGGCGCGGCAGTAGATGTCATAGAGAAAGATGGGATCGGTAGCGTGAGAGTTGGTGCAGCCGGGTTCGCCCACCTGCAGCAGCGTGCGGGAGTTCGTGGCCGCCGCCTCCAGCAGAAGGCCACCAACCTTGACGCCATCGACGTCGGCAATCTCCAGGGCCGCCGTTCCCTGGTCCGGCACCAGAGTCGGGTATCCCAAGCCGAGCACTACCGTACCCGGGTTAGCAACTCGAAGGCTGCTTTCCAGATGATAGATGCCCGGTGTCAACAGCAGGTGCTTGCCCTGGCCCAGGGCGGCATTGATGCTGGCGGCGGTGTCAGTCCCCGGATGGGCCAAATAGAACGAACCGATCGGCAGTGAGGTGCCTGGAGTGGTCCCTTTAGCCCAGGTGATTCCCCGCGTGCCATCGGTCTGAAGGCCGGGGACCATAACACAGTAGCTGCCATCCTCGCCCATGAAGAGATAGGGCTTTTCTCGGATCACCGGCGTCTTCTCAATAACCGTGTAGGGCGAAGCCGGCCAGGAACCGGAAGGTGGATTGACCGTGCCGACAAAAACCATGTTCCACGAACCGCCGACCCATCCCGCCCATTCATCGTTTCTGGAAAGCCACTGCTGCTGCGAACCTGAGTTCACCCGGCCGTCAATCTTGCAGTCGGCCAGAAATCCGCCGCTGGACCATCCGCCATCCCACAAATGTAGATCGCCTTTGATGTGCGTACGCCGCAGGGCCACACCCTGAGAAACGGCCCAGATGTTGACATTGTTGTCTTGGGTTGGCGTGACAGAGAGGTTCTCGACAGTGCGCCAGAAATTGCAGGTGGCATTGTGACGGGACATCCAATTGGCCTTGCATCGCACCGCGCCGGTGATGGCTACATCATCCGGGGACCGGCCCAGCCCGAGTACTTGCGTGTAGAAGCCGACTTGCACGTCAAGGTTGTACGTGCCGGGCTTGAACAGATACGCATAGCGCTCGGAGCCAAACTGGTTGCGTTCCTGTTTTCTGAACACGGCATCGATCTGCTCCTGGATAGTCGCCATGGAGGGATCGAAGATGAGCACGTTCGGTCCGAAGTCCAGAGCGGTTGCATTTCTCAGCGCCTCGGCGGCTGCCTGTTGAAAAGCCTGGCGGACGCCGCTCGCATCGCTATTGGCGAAATTCGAGCGCTGCACCATGAGGATGTACGCCACGCCGCGGCCTGGATCGATCCACGCCTGGGTGCCCCAGGCGCCGCCGTGGCCGAACGTGCCGGGCGAGAGCATGGCGGCAACGCCCTCGTGGGGCGTGCGTAGAATGCACGTACCGATGCCCCAGCCATAATTGGCACCGTGGCTGCCCAAGTCCGCCGACTGGAAGAAACCGCACGGCAGCGAACCAGTCTGGACGGTGGTGAGCAGTTTCATCGCGGCGGGGCTGAGATAGCGTTTGCCCTCCAGCATGCCCCCACCGAGCAGCATCTGGCAAAACCGGGCATAGTCGGGGCCGGTGGAGTAGAGCCCGCCATTGCCTAGCGGCGGATGACCGCGCACGCCAAAGTCGCTACGTGGAAGCGTAGGCTCGAGCGTGCCGGTGGTCTGGTTCTTCGCATAGGCAGTTACAACGGATTTTTCCGCGGGGTAGAACGTCGTGTTTTTCATGCCCAGCGGATCGAGAATTCGCTGCTGTACGAATGTGTCGAAGGACAAGCCGCTGACGACTTCCACGATGCGTGCGGCCAGATTGATGCCCGATTGCGTGTATTGCCATTTGGCGCCATGCTCATACTGCATGGGGGCAGCGAGCCAGAGCGGAACGAGATCGGCAAGCGTGTGTGCCTCGCGCGCTCCGGCGGCGGACGCTTCGCCCAGACCCGACATGTGCGTGAGGAGTTGAGTGAGGGTGAGGTTGGCCGGTCGGCCCGATGGAGTCTTTAGATCAGCGAAGGCTGGGATATATTTCGCCACCGGATCGGTGACGCTGAGCTTGTCTTCATCCTGAAGCATCAGGACAGCCACGGCCGTGACGGGTTTCGTCATCGAGGCGATCCAGAACAGCGAGTCAGGCTGCATCGACTTTCCCGTCGCGATGTCGGCCAGTCCTTTTGCCTGGAGATGCAGAATCTTGTCCTTGGTCACCACCACCGTGACCGCGCCGGCGACCTCATGTGCATCAATCGTGGCCTGCATCGCCGCATCGATCCCCGGCAATTGCGGCATAGGTGTGATCTCGTCCCCTGCATCGGTGACGCGCATCTTGGCGGCGGACACCGGCGCGGAGGCCGCCACAGCAATAAGAATAATGAAAAGACGAAATGGTTGGTTCCGGTCAATGACGTGGTTCATAGTTTATTTTCTCCCAAAAAGACATTTCAGTAGTCATCTTGGTTGAGATCTGACAAAACGAGGACTCATCCCTGGGCTTTGCCCGATTCCCCTGGCCGTGAAATTCTTGAATCCAAAGTCCGTGTTGGAACCAACACCCCGTCCGCCATCGCAGGACAGAAATGCACCAATGCCAGGGTTTCCCATCGCATACGTATCGTCTTTGACCCTGGCTTTCTCGACGCCGTTGATGGACACCGTTATCACATTGCCGACGATTGAGGCCTTGAGGGTGTAGCCATCCTTGAGGCCGTAATCGACGCCTCGCTTATCGGCGAGATATGTGAATTTCCCCAGCGGGACTTCCCACCGGACAACTTGCAGGTAAGAGGAACCATCGTTCACACATCGGGCGAAGCACTCATACCCGGTAGTGTTGTGGGCGGAGCTGCTCCATCGCAGGAGAATCTCTAGTTCCTGGTGGCAAGACGGGTCGGGTTTGGTGATGTGCACTTGGGCCCAGGCTTCCTGGTCCGGCGGAAATCCTGAAAGGTGCGCGTAGGAATCGTCGTACCGACGAGCGCCTTGGTTGGTGCCGGTTTGAGTCCCACAGGCTATGCCGCCATGTTTTCTGATCCTCGTCCAATCGAGGCCATTGTTGATCCACTTTCCACCTTCCGAGAGCGGATCTTCGTCACCGTCAAAGGTGGTGCTGTAGGTCGAAGATGCTTCGGCCGTGGACAAAGACTCCAAGTCTGGTTTCAGGATATTAGCTACCGTGATTGCCTCAATCTTCGTGTCCCTCCTGCCGGTCAAGTCGATGCCTTGCTCCCGCACGACGGTCTCGAAGACGTGCAGGCGCGGGTCGCCGCCTGATTTCACCGTGATTCGCTTAGCTGCGTTGTCATAGCTGAACTCATTCCACAACTGGCCGTCGCGCAGCAGCTTCTTTGGCTCGTCGGCCATTATCGCCGACCAACTGCCGTCCACCTCGCGCTTCCAGCCTTCGATCAGGTCCGCCCCGCTGATCGTCACTTTCTCACCCTTCATGGCGCGGATGGTCACGCCGTCGTTTTTCAGGGCCACGATCTCGCGATATACTCCGCCCCGCAGCACAATGGTCTCCCCCGGCTGGGCGATCTCGCACGCCTTGGCCAGACTCGCTAGAGGCATGGCCGGATAGCCCCACGCTGGCTCATCTGCGGCGGCTGGGTGGCGAGGATCAACATAATACACGTTGGGGTACTCCAGGGCTCCGATTGTCACGCCGC
>Ga0172366_10002777_pt1 | contig 13762 bp, 7 predicted proteins | sample LakKivSesite69cm_FD_114533 | JGI IMG/M metagenome (GOLD analysis project Ga0172366, IMG submission 114533) | Sediment microbial communities from Lake Kivu, Rwanda - Sediment site 69cm | ecosystem: Environmental > Aquatic > Freshwater > Lake > Sediment | place: Rwanda: Western Province, Lake Kivu... | reverse complement strand
CAACATCTATATTGCTATAGATGGGATCAGGCTGAATCTCTCTTTTCGAAACCGGACCTTTTCTCGGCAACGTCCTTCACGCTCCTTATGATTTTGGTCTTTTCGCTCCGTATTTGGAACGGCTTTGTTTGCGGTTTTCAACACCTGCGGTATCCAACGTTCCGCGGATGACGTGATATCTGACTCCAGGAAGATCCTTTACTCGTCCACCACGGATAAGAACAATGGAATGTTCCTGAAGATTATGTCCAACTCCCGGAATATAAGCTGTTACTTCAATCCCATTGGTCAATCGAACCCGGGCGACTTTTCGGAGCGCTGAATTTGGCTTCTTGGGGGTAATAGTCCATACCCGGGTGCACACACCACGTTTTTGAGGAGAACTTTTGAGAGCTGGTGCACCGCTTTTGTTTTTTGGTTGTTTTCTCCCCTGTCGAACCAATTGATTAATGGTTGGCATATCGTTCCTCCTTCTTGGAATATTACCTTATGAATGCCGGTATTTTTAAACGGGACGTTCAAATTTTCCATCGGCTTTCATGCTCTGACCATATACTGACCATATAAATAAATATGAAATCTCAAGTGCAACGGAGCAATTCTAACAGCATTAAAAATGAATGTCAATCACAATTGAAGATGGTTTACAAAAAAAATGAGGGTGATGGCACACACGTGCCATCACCCGAATCTTTCACCAACTACTCATCGCTGTCGTTGCCATCACTATCATCTTCGATATTATCTATAAGATTTTCATAATGTCCGAATTCTCCTTCGGTATCATCTTCATCGTGGTCAGAGTTAGGATGCAGGATATCTTCAATGTCGATTTCTTCTTCGTAATTCATGAGCTCACGCAGATCAACTTTTTCTCCGTCGCGAGCTTGCCGATCTATAGTTTTATCATCCAATACTTCAGTCTCGAGCTGAACATTTCGATAATCGATAAAACCGGTTCCAGCAGGAATGATCTTCCCGATAATTACATTTTCTTTTAACCCAACCAACTCATCCACCTTCCCTTTTATGGCCGCATCGGCCAGTACATGGGTGGTTTGTTGAAAAGAAGACGCCGATAAGAAGCTTTCAGTCGCCAGAGATGCCTTGGTAATTCCCAGTACCACCGGTCGACCGGTCGCAACCTGTTTAATGCCTGACAGGTAGGCAACATTTTGAACCAGACTTTTTTCCTCTTTTTCGCCCTCTGCATCGCGGATGAGAAGGTATTCCAAATTATCCTCGGCAATCTTCACTACCGTATCACGGTCGATGGTTTGCCCAGCTCGTATCAAAATGGTATTGTTAGGTCCGATGATGATGTCCTGGGCTGCAACCTTGCCGGTGATTTCCCGCTCTAAGAGTTCACTCAACCGTCCTTCGATCGAGAAAAAACGTCCGTCACCCAATGGTACCTCCTTGACTCCTTCCATCACCAGCCGCCGAGCCACCGCCCGACTAATGGGTTGACCTGATGCAACGATCAGATCACCAGTGTGAGGGCTCACGATATCTTTTGTTACTTCTTTCCCGAGGATTTCTTCACGCAATTCTCGAATCAAATTTTCTTTCACCTGGAAGGATTCAATGTTCTTCCAAAAAATGAGAGTATCGATGTTGTGTTGCTGCAAAACGTCGAGATGTTGATTGTCGATTTTGGTATTGGCCGGTAGCACCAGTTCACCGGTTTTTAGATCGATTGCATCCTGAGCTAAAATCGATCCTTTTAATTTTTCCCAGGTCGATTTTTCCCGAATGCGCAAGATCACCGGCCCCAAATCGGCAATGTGTTCTACATGCGATTCGGTGATGATTTCTCCAGCTTTGAGAACAACGTTTTCTTCCTGGTTATGAATCTCATCCACACTGATCTGATTCCTGAGTTCAGATTTCAGAGAACGATACCCCCGGATCATTTTATAGGTCAATTGACCATCGGTCACCAAAAACGGTTTACAATCGACGGAAAGAATGAGTTTCAGCTTTTCCTCATCTATGAGCTCCCCTTTTTGGAAAATCGCTTCTCCGGAAAGATCAAAGACTGACTCCTTGAGTATCGAACCTTCAAAAAGTTCTAAAGCTTTTTCCAATACTTTTTTATTTTCTTCGTTGATTCGATTGTTTTCTCGTTCAAAATCTTCAATATAGACCAACTCACCCGAGAGGAGTTCAGTATCACCGGAGTTTTCGACCATGACTTTATTCAAGCGAGCGATTTGCCGGACGATGGTCTCGATATGTTTGTCGTTTATATTCACTCCCTGGGAGAGATAGACTGTTTGAATTTCTTCGACCAGGTGACTTTGGACTTCCCGAATCCCTTTAATCCGAAGGATATCACGGGGATTAATCGGACCCAGCGTCAAACGGTCGCTAGCCTTGATCTGATCTCCTTCGGCGACTTTAATCCGGATATCCTGAGGGACGATGTAGGTGCGCGCCGTCTGGTCAGCTTCATCGTCATCCGGTCTTACCGAAATCTTCCGCCGATTGCCGAAGGCTTCGATTTTCTCCACCACTCCATCGACATCGGAAAGGAGAGCGGCTTTCTTTGGTTTTCGGACTTCAAAGAGTTGCTCCACCCGCGGCAGACCCTGGGTGATATCTTCACCGGCAATACGGATGCCCCCGGTATGGAAGGTTCTCATGGTCAGCTGGGTACCTGGTTCACCGATCGACTGAGCGGCAACAATCCCAACCGCTTCTCCAATATCAACCATGTGTCCAGTGGCCAAGTTCCTTCCATAACATTTGGCGCACACACCATAACGGGCTTTGCAGGTGAGCACCGAACGGATCTTCAATTCTCGGATATGGTGCTCCCGAAGTTTTTTAATCACGTCCTCATTGATTTCCTCTCCGGCGGGAAGCAGCACTTCACCGGTTTCAGGAACGATGATGTCATTGAGGGTCATCCGACCTAAAACTCTTTCTTCAAAGACTTCAATGACGTTATCGTTTTCATCTTTCAAATCTCCAATTATAATGCCGTCATCGGTTCCACAGTCGATCTCGCGAACGATCATGTATTGAGCCACATCGACCAGTCGCCGGGTGAGGTACCCAGATTTTGCGGTACGGAGTGCGGTATCAGCCAACCCTTTGCGGGCACCGTGGGTCGAAATGAAGTATTCCAATACCCCCAATCCTTCCCGGAAGTTGGCGCGGATCGGATATTCGATGATTCTTCCCGAGGGGTCAGCCATCAAACCCCGCATTCCAGCCAGTTGGCTGATTTGCCGGATACTTCCTCGTGCCCCTGACTTGGCCATCATGTTGACAGGATTAAAATCGTCTAATCTTTCCAGGATAGCATCGGCAACTTTATTGGAGGCATCGGTCCAGATATCGATAACCGACTGTTCGCGTTCTTCGCCAGTGATGAGTCCTTCGTTATAATGGTCGTTGGTTTCGGAAACCCGTTTGGTGGCTTCATCGATGATGGCAAATTTCTTTTCCGGAATTTCCAGATCGAGAACACCGATACTTGTGCCCGATTGAGTGGCGTAATGGAATCCCCCGGTCTTGATCCGGTCGAGCGTTTCCACCGTTACTTTATTCCCGAATTTTCGATAGCACAGATCGACGATGTCCGAGAGTTTCTTTTTGGTCATCGGTTCGTTATAGAACGGCATCCCTTGGGGAAGGATGCGATTAAAAATGATGCGACCGATCGTAGTCTCCTTGATGCCGGGACATTGCGCGTGGATTTCCCGGACATAGATTGGTTCATGGAGATCAACCCGATTGAATTCATACGCCAGCAGCGCTTCATCGGCATCGAGGTATTTCTTTAGGGAGCCCTTTCCTGATTTCTTCTTCATCAAGGTGAGGTAATAGCACCCCAGAACCATGTCCTGAGTGGGCACCGCAATGGGCCGGCCACTTGCGGGGGAAAGAATATTATGGGATGACAGCATCAGAATTTCCGATTCAGCCTGAGCTTCAGCGGACAGGGGAACGTGAACCGCCATTTGGTCACCATCAAAGTCGGCGTTAAAAGCCGGACACACCATGGGGTGAAGATGGATGGCATTCCCCTCCACCAATACCGGCTGAAATGCCTGAATACTCAACCGGTGCAAGGTCGGCGCCCGATTGAGCAGGACCGGGTGCTCGGCAATTATTTCTTCCAAAACTTCCCAAACCTCATCCCGGGTTTTCTCGACCATGCGCTTGGCACTCTTGATATTATGAGCATAGCCCTTATCGACCAAACCCTTCATGATAAACGGTTTGAAAAGTTCCAAAGCCATTTTCTTGGGGAGTCCGCACTGATCGAAACTCAGCTGCGGTCCAGAGACGATAACCGAACGACCTGAATAATCAACCCTCTTCCCTAATAAATTCTGACGGAAACGACCTTTCTTCCCCCGCAGCATATCGCTGAGTGATTTAAGAGGTCGGTTTCCGGCTCCCAACACCGGCCGGCCGCGTCGACCATTGTCAAACAAGGCATCGACCGCCTCCTGTAACATCCTTTTTTCGTTTTTTACAATAATATCGGGAGCGCCCAACTGGAGTAATCTTTTCAAACGGTTGTTGCGGTTAATCACTCTCCGATAGAGATCGTTTAAATCGGAGGTGGCAAAACGACCGCCATCGAGCTGAACCATGGGGCGCAGATCAGGGGGCAGAACCGGAATTACTTCTAATATCATCCATTCAGGTCGATTACCCGATTTGCAAAAGGATTCAACTACCTGCAGTCGCTTGATGAGTTTTTTCGCTTTTTGACCGGTGGCTTCCTTGAGTTCTTTACGTAAACTCCTGGCCAGGGTTTGAACATCCAGGGTTTTTAGGATTTCTCGAACCGATTCGGCACCGATCCCGGCCTTGAAATCGGTATCGTAATGGGAGAGAAGTTTGGCCTCGGTTTCCAGAATCATCTGGGCTTTCTTGAGCCCGGTTGAACCAGGATCGATAACTAAGTAACAGGGCTCTTCCGCAGTATCGGAGAGGATCTCTTCATCAAAAAGATCACCAAAGACTTCACGTAACTGTTGAACTTCTGATTCGGAAATTTCTTCATCGCGTTGATACGGAAAAACACGAACGTCGACCACCTCAAAGCGATTACCTTCGAGTTCTTCGACGGTAAAACTCTCTTTAAATTTGGTCCGAAAACGGGTCAATTCCTTGGAAGTGAGCTCATCACCCACGGAAAAAGGCAGAGAATGAACTTCGGTTATCCGATGAGCAGTTTCCGCTTTAAATACCGGATCATACTTCTGATGGATATGGAACTCGGTATCGCGAACCACAGCTCCAACTTCTAAGCGAGTTGATCCGGGTTCGGTTACTTTATAACAATCCTCTTTTTTCCTGCCCGAAGCAAAATAGAGAACCTTTTCTAAGTTTTTCGGAAGTATCCCTAAGAGAAGAGCCATTTTGCTGGGAATACTTTTAAAATACCAGATATGGGAGACTGGGGCAGCGAGTTCGATATGTCCCAGTCGGGCTCTCCGCACCGAAGATCGGGTGATCTCAACTCCGCAACGGTCACAGACCACCCCTTTATGACGGATTCGTTTATATTTCCCGCAATAACATTCCCAGTCTTTGGTTGGACCAAAGATTTTTTCACAAAACAACCCGTCTTTTTCCGGTTTTAGGGTTCGATAATTTATGGTCTCGGGTTTTTTTACCTCTCCCCGCGACCATTTTCGGATTTGTTCGGGAGAAGATAATCCAATTTGAATCGCACCAAGATCATTGACATCAATCAAGGGTTTTTCCCCCTTTTTTTATTTTTTCTCTCGTCCCTGGAGATTGACTCCCAAACCAGGCATATCATCATCGGCGTCTTCCATCTGTTCAATCGATATTTCTTTCTGCTTCAAATCAAATACTTTTACGTCGAGACATAAGCTTTGTAATTCTTTCACCAGCACTTTAAACGATTCGGGAACCGATGGCTTGAGGACGTTCTGACCTTTGACAATCGCTTCATAGGCTTTAACGCGCCCGACAATATCGTCGGACTTGACTGTCAGGATTTCCTGTAAGGTATAAGCGGCTCCATAGCCCTCGAGTGCCCATACTTCCATTTCTCCAAATCGTTGCCCACCGAACTGAGCCTTCCCGCCCAAGGGTTGTTGCGTCACCAAGGAGTACGGCCCGGTTGACCGGGCATGGATCTTGGTTTCTACCAGATGGGCCAGTTTCATCATGTAGATATATCCAACGGTGACCTCATTATCAAAAGGCTCTCCAGTGCGACCATCGTAGAGGATCACCTTTCCGTGAGGCAATAAATTAAATTCCGGTGAAATCCGATCATCAAAAGGATGAATCGGATAATGGGTATCATGTTGAATTGTTATATTTTTCAGTGCTTCTAAAATTTCATTCTCCTTCGCTCCATCAAATGGTGGGCTGGCGACAAATATTTGCTCTTTATTGGCGATCCACCCCAGATGAGTTTCCAAGATCTGGCCAATGTTCATTCGGGAGGGAACACCCAGGGGGTTGAGCACGATATCTATCGGGGTCCCATCGGGAAGAAAGGGCATATCTTCTTCGGCGACGATTTTGGCAATAACTCCTTTATTTCCATGGCGACCGGCCATCTTATCACCAACGGTAATTTTTCTTTTCTGGGAGACGAACACCTTCACCAGTTTGTTTACTCCTGGAGCCAGCTCGTCGTCATGATCGCGGGAGAACACCTTCACGTCGATGACCTTCCCATACTCTCCATGTGGAACCCGCAGTGAGGTATCCCGTACTTCTCGGGCTTTTTCACCAAAAATGGCTCGAAGCAGTCGTTCTTCAGGAGTGAGTTCGGTTTCTCCTTTGGGAGTCACCTTCCCAACTAAAATATCACCCGGTTTCACATCCGCTCCCACCCGGATGATACCTTCATCATCCAAGTTGCGGAGGATATCTTCTCCGAGATTGGGGATATCACTAGTAATCTCTTCTGGTCCCAATTTGGTATCCCGGTCTTCCATTTCATATTCTTCAATATGGATTGAGGTAAATACCTCGTCCTTTACCAGTCGTTCGCTGATCAAAATAGCATCCTCGAAGTTCTCGCCTTCCCAGGGCATAAATGCGACCAGTACGTTGCGACCCAGAGCGAGTTCACCCATTGACGTACACGGCCCGTCAGCGATGATTTGCCCGGCCTCAACATATTGTCCGACCCGAACAATTGGTTTCTGATTAATTGAAGTGCTTTGATTGGATCGTTGAAACTTTTCTAATTCGTAAAGATCGATATCACCATCATCATTTTCAATTTCAATGAAAACCGCATCGACCTGTTTCACCGTTCCACTATTGCGGGCAACTACTGTGGTTCCTGAATCCTGGGCGATTTTATATTCCATGCCGGTCCCGATGAGGGGCGGCCGGGAAACCAGGAGCGGAACTGCCTGACGCTGCATGTTGGTTCCCATGAGAGCGCGGTTGGCATCATTGTGTTCTAAGAATGGAATGAGTGAAGCCGAAGCACTGATAATCTGTTGGGGGGAAACATCGATATAATCAACTTTACTGCTATCGACTTCTACAATTTTCCCTCGGAAACGAACGATTACATTACCTTCTGGAATCATGCCGCTTTTATCAGCCAAGACATCTGAGGGAGCGATATGATAGCGATCTTCCTCGTCAGCGGAAAGATACTTGACCTCGTCAGTCAATCTCCGGTTTTCGACTTTCCGATAAGGAGTGACAATGAAGCCATATTCGTTGACTTTGGCATAGATGCACAATGACGTTATCAGACCGATGTTCGGTCCTTCAGGAGTCTCAATTGGACACATTCTTCCGTAATGGGTATAATGGACGTCACGAACTTCAAATCCAGCTCTCTCCCGGCTCAAACCACCTGGACCCAAGGCGCTTAATCGCCGCTTATGGGTAATCTCAGAAAGGGGGTTGATCTGATCCATGAATTGAGAGAGAGGGCTGCTCCCTAAAAACTCTTTGATGGCAGCCACCACCGGGCGGACATTGATGAGGTTCTGGGGAGTTGCCGAGTTAGTATCGGGCTGAATGGTCATTTTTTCCCGGATCACCTTCTCCACCCGGAGTAAACCGGTACGGAATTGATTTTGTAAGAGCTCGCCTACCGGACGGGCGCGCCGGTTTCCTAAATGATCGATATCATCATCGTAACCAACACCATTGAGGAGGTTCAAAAGATAGCGGATGCTTCCCACGACATCAGCCCAGCTCAAGGTTCGCCCTTTTTTCACCCAGACCCGTTCGATACCGTGAACTCGCAGAGTCCGGAGCGACTCCAGGAAGATTTCCTCTCCCCGCTTAATGAGAACCTCACCGGTTTCGGGTTCGATGATGTCCTGGCTCACCACCCGCTTTTCCAGATCATCGCTCACGGTTTCGAGGTCATCTTCCCGCTCGATGAAAACTTTCACCACCTGGTCTTCATCGTTCACCACACTGAGGTACTCGATGGCGAATTCTTCGTTGAGTTCTTCAATTCGCCGGGCGAAATTGCGATCGATCTTATCGCCCTTTCTGACAATGATTTCGAAGCGGGAGCGATTATTTTCGTCGATGGCATTGACGGTACGAAAACATTTATGTTCCTCGTGGTCGAGAACGATGTCTTCCGCCATGATGAACTCTTCGATCCGTACAATACGCTCTTCTAATTTCAATTTATTATTCAGCTTATAACGACCGACCTCGCCCAAGTCATAGTGTCGAGGATCAAAAAATAAATATTTTATGAAATCCCGGGTGTTTTCGTCGGTGGGCGGTTCGCTGGGACGAAGACGGCGGAATATTTCCATGACTGCTTCTTTCGGATTAGAAGTGGTATCCCTTTCAATAGTGGAGAGAATGTAGGGATGATGGTCGAAGAGATCCAGAATCTCTTCATCGGAAGTAAACCCTAAGGCTCTCACCAGAGTCATGGCGTTTATTTTTCTCCGTTTATCAACCCGCACATATAGAATATCGCCTGGATCAATGCCAAATTCCAACCAGGCACCGCGGTTGGGAATAATTTTGAAACCGTATTCAATCTTCCCGGTTGGCGTTACCTCTTTGGAAAAGAAAATTCCCGGTGACCGGATAAGCTGGGTCACGACTACTCGTTCCGCTCCATTCACCACAAACGTTCCTTTGTCGGTCATGAGCGGAATTTCACCCATATAGACATCCTGTTCCTTGATTTCGCTGGTTTCACGATTGATAAGACGAACCCGGGCATAGAGAGGCGCAGCATAGGTTCGCCCGCGTTCTTTGCATTCTCGAACCGAGAAAACCGGTCTATCCAAACGATAATCAATATATTCAAGTACTAACTTACCGGTAAAATCTTGAATGGGAAATATTTCAGTAAAAACTTCTTGCAAGCCCTGCTTTTTACGGATATGAGATGGAAGATTGCTTTGAAGGAACCACTCGAAGGATTTTTTCTGTATCTCTATGAAGTTTGGAAGTTCGGCAAATGAAGTGATCTTATTAAAAGACTTTCTTTGAATATACCCAGATTTCACCCAGCACACCACCTTTGTGGAAAGTTAAAAAAATCCCCCTATACAGGCGAAAAAAATACCCTCTTTTCTCACTGAATCTGTGGCGAAATGGTGCAAGATTAAAATGTGGAATAACAATGACTCATTGTTTACTGATAATGAATAAAAGTATCAAATGTAAGAAGAGGATGAACCAGTTGAACCAATGTATTTTAATGAAATACAATAACACCCACCATGAGGAAAGTTTTAAACCTGCGCACCAAATTGAGTTCAAATTTTGAACCGACAATTTACTATAATACTTTATAATTATAGAAGTGTCAAGAATGTTCCCTGATTTTTTTTAAATATTTTTTAAGCGATTGATTGCAGATTGATGTTTATTATGAAAATAACAGCCTACGGCGTAAGATTGAAATTGTGAAAGTATTAAATATTACGCTTAGAAAAACCATCCAATCGTGGTTCGTGGCAATCTCATCTTTTCATTCTTTCCAACTCAACGAATCATCACCTCAACAACTCAACGTTCTTAAAGGATGGACTTCTCCCTTTGGATAAAGGGAGACCCAGAGGGATTCGATTGATTCGTAAACAATCTTCTCGTCCCTTCGTCACCCCTGAATGTTTCTATCAGGGGTCTAAAATAAATGAAAAAGACCATAGATTCCCGATTGAAATATTCGGGAATGACGGATAATGACGACACCACCAAAAAAATCTATTGTGCCCGGGGTTTTTATTATCATATGGTATTGCCAAGCAGCTTGGCGGTCTATCCCCTGTTTGCTCAAATAAGGAAAAGAACCTGTGATACCGAAGGTATTTTCATCCTCTACTGGTGCCAGGGTTTTTGCCTGGCACGGATATCTAATATCTATGTACTTAATCACCCTTGAGGAAACAGAATGGCGGCATACCCAACCACCTGGTCATACTGGCCATTGATATCACCACTGGTGGCATAACACAGGAGAGTACCATTTGAAGACTGTTTTATTTTTTGATACTCGATTAAAGTTCCCACCCCCCCTGGCCCGCACATGGAAAGATGGTTCTGTTGGATACAATGATAGAATGATTTCTCATTGAGATGTATAATCTCGCCTATGCATTTCAAATCTTTTTCCCGGGCAATCGCATCGGCCTCGTAATGGGTAAAATCGGTACTGGCAATGATTATGATTTTTTTTCGATTCGAAAGCTCATGCAATACTTCAGCAATCTGATAGGCGGTTTCCGGGGATTGATCAAGCAGCGAGATGGGACAGATTTGAAAGGGATAGGGAACAAAATGCTGCAGAAATGGAATTTGAACTTCACACGAATGTTCAAATTGATGAGCACGATCGTCAACGGCAAAGATCCGGGATGATGAGACCAAGAAATCAACCGCATCCTGGTCAACCTCCACCTTCCCCATTGGGGTTATCCAGGCTTCAGCCGAACTGAGCGAGGCTCTTTTCCCCAAACCACGATGATTGGGTCCGATGATTACAAAGATATCAACCTGATTACTCAGCGATAATGCTGCATAAGACCAGGAAGCAACCCCTCCGGAAAAAATGATACCAGCGTGAGGGCACACCACTCCATTGACCGCCAGTGGTGATGGGAAGTTGATTTTTCCCTGGGCACCAGTTTCTGATTCATAAACGCTTTGGATTAAATGTTGAAGCTCGGATTTGGTTTCCGGGTAAAAATATCCGGCAACAGCTGGTTGTCTATCCATCGTTTCACCACCTTCGTAATCGAGAGAGACGAATTCGGAAGAGAATAAATACAAGTACTAAAAAGAGGATACCGAGAACCAATAAAAACAAGTTTGACCCTCCTAACATGAGAAACGACGTCCATATATAAGGACCGTAGGCTCTCTTATATCCATACTGGAGGGATTTTCGAAAAAGCTCTTTCACGACCAGTGCCGGTTGGGTGGGACGGGATACCAGCGCCTTGCGATAATACAACTGCCCCAAAATATTCGACCAGGACTGACGATTTTCTTCGTCATTCATCCAGAGGTTTTCCGCCTCGGTAATCATTTTTTCTAGATCATCTTTTTTTTGATAGACTTCATAAAACATCCGGCTTATGCTGGGTTGGTCCCGTTTCTCAGAAGATATATTCGCTGCTTCTTTTAAGAATTCATCAATTTTATCAGAAGCAAGCAACGATTTCAGGTAAGCTTCTCGATTGAGCAAAAAGGTCATATTGATTTTAAGAATTCGATTATTCCCGGAATCAGCGACCCAGAGGAACCCCTGGTCATCGATCCAGAGCCCCTCAGGGTTTAGAAGACGATCACCCTGAATAGTACTGATGATTCCAGTAAGCTCTCCCTGAGTGGTATAAATTTTTAATCGATTATTCTGATAATCAGAGATGATGACGATATTATCTTTTGCGACGACATACCGCGGACGGTTAAACTCCTCGGGTCCGGCGCCTTCCTTGCCAAGACGAAATAAATACTCTCCGTTACGATCAAATACTTTAACAGTATGATGGAGAGTATCGGTCATCCAGATCCGTCCCTGGGTATCAACCGAGACTCCACGGGGATAATAAAATTCATCATTCCCCATGCCTTCCTTCCCTACTGTCTTTAATAAGTTTCCGCTCGCATCCAGGATGAGGATACGCGAATTCATGGTATCAACGACGTATATTTTTCTCTCGGAATCGATCCAAATTCCACGAGGTTCATTTAAGGTGATGCCCTTGATCTTGATTTCACCAACTGGCGCATAACTGGATCCATCTAAAATTCGGAGACGATTGGCTTTTTGCTCGGTCAGATACATACGGTTACTTGTGCGATCGTAAGCTATGCCCACTGGACCTTCCAGATTAGGGATAATTTTCTTGGTTTTCCCGGTTTGATCGGTTACTACCAGCCGATTGTTTGCCCAGTCGCTGATCAGGATTGAACCAGTCCCTTCTTGAACCAATACCCCAACTGGATAATTCAGGTAGGGATTTTGATCGTTGGTTTCTTCAATACTCAGTTCAATTTTTGACGTCTGTGCCTCAGAAATCACTTGATAGCAGAAAGGGAATAAAAACAGAACACAGATCAACATCGGCCAGTTGGATTTTTTACCTATCAACCGCATGAATGAATTCCTCCATCTTATTTTTAAGTATTTTTTCCCACTCTGATTGTGAGAGGTTGGATTGAGGAATGGGTTTGGAAAAAGCGACCCGAATAGGATAAACTCGGGGGAACTTGGCTCCCCGTGGGAAACTTTGATAAGTGCCGGTAATACCGGCCACTACTACTTCCGCTCCGGATCTCATTAATAATTTTATCGCACCGGAGCGAAAATCCCCGATTTCTCCTTCATTTCTGGTTCCTTCCGGAAAAAGGCATACGACCTTTTTTTCCTTTAATAGCGAAAATATTTTTTTCACTGCATTTCGATCAGCTTCATTTCTTTTTAAGGGGAATGCGCCCAACTGGCGAAGAAAAAAGTTCGCCAGCGGATGACGGAAGAGCTCCTCTTTCGCAACAAAATAAACTCTCCGGGGACACGCACACCCAATCACGATCGGGTCTAAATAGCTGGCATGGTTAGAAACGATCAAACAAGGAGAATCTTTGGGAAAAAACTGACGACCGCTCACCTTGAATCGAAAAAAAATGGAGAGCAGGAATAACGCAATGTATTTACTCAGATAATATATCATAGGTTTATCGTCGGTTGGGTACAGCTACCCCTTTCGATTCTATGTGGGTATTGTAATTCTATTCTCCCAACCTGTAAATAATAATGAGAGGATACTTAGTGGATAACGAGTGCAAAGAGGATATTCCAAATCTCGTTCCGGAGAAATAAAGGGAGCTTATTGTTTTACTAAGGATATGATCTCTGATAATGAGGGAAGACGAGCCTGGTCGGGGCGAGAGGATTTGAACCTCCGGCCTCTTGAACCCGAGTCAAGCGCGCTAACCAGACTGCGCTACGCCCCGACAGAACTTCACTATAGCAAAAAGGAAGAAGAAGTTCAACACGAGCGAATGATTTTATGAAAAATAAAAAAAGGCGGGTGTATTCACCCGCCTTTTTTACCGGTTCTTAAGACACTTCAATTTCTACTTTCTTGGTTTTGGGTTTGCTGGGTTCAGTTTTGGGAAGAGTGATATGCAAAACACCATCTCTATATTGAGCTTTGACATCATCTTGTTTCACTTCGACCGGTAAACTTAAAGCTCTTTCAAAGGTTCCACGATAACGTTCCTTGATGCAACAACCGGCTTCTTTCTGTTCCACTTCATCCTTGATCTCGCCCCT
>Ga0172366_10002773_pt1 | contig 13772 bp, 8 predicted proteins | sample LakKivSesite69cm_FD_114533 | JGI IMG/M metagenome (GOLD analysis project Ga0172366, IMG submission 114533) | Sediment microbial communities from Lake Kivu, Rwanda - Sediment site 69cm | ecosystem: Environmental > Aquatic > Freshwater > Lake > Sediment | place: Rwanda: Western Province, Lake Kivu... | reverse complement strand
CAACAACAAGACCAACCATACCGCCAACAACAAGACCAACAATCCCACCAGCCAGGCCGATTGCGCCGCCCGTGACAAGGCCGCCCGTGCCACCAACGAGGCCGATGGCCCCGCCCACGAGGCCAACGATCCCGCCCGCGGCAAGGCCAACCATCCCCACAAGGCCAGTCACAATGCCCACGACAAGGCCAACGATTCCACCGGCAAGACCCATCGTACCACCCTCAGCAAGACCAGTGACCCCACCAACAAGACCAACCGTGCCGCCCACAACAAGACCAACGATTTCACCAGCCAGGCCAGTGACGCCTCCGCAGAGACCCCCGATATCGGCCCCACGCCCGTACGTGGAGGAGCCAGCCGGGAAACGCTACGTGCCCGAGAGGCCGATGCCACCGAGGGAGCCAGAAAGGCCCACTGCCGAGACGGTGTCCGACAAGATGAAGAAGCTCTTCAGGCGGCGCCGCGGCGGGCTTTAGGAAGAACGACGCCTGCGCAGTGTGTAACGCCCGCTCCCCCCGTCATCACCGTTGTCTTCAGCCGACGTGACCGTCCACCCTCGGATCGCGATGTCCGGGACTGTGATATTCCCTTTCTCCAGTTCGGGGACGCGTGTGGCATATATATTTTGAATTCGGGGAAACTCAGCCAGATGCAGTCATTGCGAGCGTCCTGCGCGGTCTGCTTGGCCATAGCGCTGTCGTTGGGTTTCACTGCGGGTGTCGCGGCCGAGGACTCGATCGTGCCCCCCTCTGGCTACCACGTGGAGGAGGGGATATGGATCAAGGAACACGGCCTTCCCGCGAGCGCATGGGGCCAATATAGTGAGGCGACGGACTGTCTCAACCTCTCGGGTTCGGCGGCAAAGGTCGACATTGCCTACGTCATAAGGAGCGAACATCCAAGCCTTCGGGTCACAGCGACCCTGACCATGTACCGCAGTTCAGACACCAGGACCAGGTTCCTCGACAACGGCACCCTTCTTCTGCAGGCCATAACCAAGGGCTGCTCGGCAGCGAGGGGAGACCTCGGTGGACCAGTCAGCCCCTTCTGGACCGCTGGAACGACGAAGGAGAGCGGGGAATACTACCAGGGCTATACCTACTACGTTTTCCTGTCGACCTTCGACCCAGGCGCCCATTCAGGCCTCTATCAGGTAAGGGTGAATGTGACAGGGCTGACGGGCGGCTCGTCGTGGGAGGAGCCCAACGGCAACCCGAGGGTGCCGTGGATCTTCTTCCGAGTCCCCTCCGGAGCTCAGACCTCGGTTCGTGCTTCCGAGACCGGGCAGCCTCTCCGCGCGGCAGCCAGGTCCGCCATCAGCGCCTCAGGTTTCCCGCGGAATGGGTCAAACCCCTGTCCCTACGAGATCTTCATCGACTGCGTGAGCTGGCTCAACGGGAGCTGCTACGATGGCGAGTTTCTCCGCCAGGGAATCGAAGTTCCGAGGATGCTCAATCCGGGCCCTCACATGCTGCGGACGGTCTGCGCCGAAACGGAATCCTCCTACTCATTCCAGACACACCAATGGGAAACGAAGTTGGGGGTTTTTCCCGATGTGACGGTGCCCGGCGGAAGGTCCGTCAACATCACGGGCCAGGGCTTCCCGCCCAGCGAATCGTACTCAATCTACTGGGGCATGATCGGCATAGGCTCCACCCCGATACTCTCCGGCGCGGTCTCATCCTTCGGCAACTTCTCGGTGAGCTTCCAGTTCCCCAGGAACGCATCCCTAGGCCTCCAGAACATGACGGCGGTCGCGTCCCGGGTGTCCGGCCCTCCGTCCGCGTCCACCCGAGTCCTCCTGGATCCATGGCCCGTGAGGCTGAGGGTTGGCCCGCCGAATCCTCGCCAGGGCGACTGGCTGGACATCAACGGAAGCGACTACCCCGCCGGCTGCCGCTACCGGATATCCGTGGGCAATGTCACGATTGCGGAAGGGATCGCCGACCAGAGGGGAGCCTTCTACTACCGCGCCTACACGCTCGATCCGCTGTTCGACCCCGGGCCACACGTCATCTGGGCCAATGCGACCGACTACGGTCGCTCCGCTTGCGGTAGCGTGGATCTCCGAGTCATGCAGTACGACACGGCGGTAACGGTTCGTCCCGGCTCCACCCACCCAGATACCTCCGTCGCCATCGACGGGCAAGGGTTTCCCCGGAACGACTTCGTCTACATCCAGCTTGATGGGGTTGTTCTGAGCCAGTTGGTGACCACCTCCACGGGGACCTTCCACTTTGACTACGATCTGCCAAGTAACCTTTCCCTCTCTCGGCATGTCGTCAGGGCATATGCCCCAAGGTATGGCGGCCCTCCTTCAGCAAACTCCTCGCTTGACCTCGTCCAGTGGCCAATCCAGACCACCGTTGATGCGGCAGCCCCACATCCGGGTGGATGGGTGAAGATCAGCGGCCGGGGTTTCCCGCCGGATGCGGCCTACGAGATCTACCTCAACGGATCGCTACTGGTGAGGGCAGTGACCAGTCCGACCGGGGTTTTCGACCAATCGCCATCGCTGCCCCTGAACATCTGCCTCGGGACATACCTGCTGGAGGTGCTCGCACCCGGCTACGCGGGCCCGCCGAAGTCCACTTTCAGGACCCAGATAACCGACTGGTCGCCCTCGATCCAGCTGCTGCCCGGCAATCCACGCCCCGGAGAGGCTTTGCAGATGGTCGGTACGGGATATCCGCGGAACTGCCCATACACCATATTGCTGGACCAGGGCTTCGTGGGCAACGGGACCACGCTTGCGGATGGCACGTTTGCACCTTACATATTCCTCCGCAGCAACTTGACCATCGGCACCCATTGGGTGAACGTGACCGCAGGCTTTCCCGAATTCCCGTACACCGTCGGGGAGTTCTCGGTGGAGCCGTGGACGCTTACGCTGAGCATATCACCAAGATCGGGACCCAAGGGAACGCTGGTCAGCATCCAAGTCGATGGATGCCCACCACTTTCCAGGGCCACGATCCACTGGGACGGCCAGGAAGTGCAGAGTGGCAATTGCTCGATGACGGGTAGCTACGTGGCCACCTTGGCCCTCAACTACCCAACGGATAACGCGTATCACAAGATTGCCGCGAAATGCGACGGCGACTTTACCGGGCCGCCTTCCGTGTATGCATACTTCTGGCTTGGAGAGCGGGGGCCCACGATCAGCATCTCAGTCCGGGACGCGCAAGGGTCGGCAAGATCCAGCTTCTTTGCCGATGAGACCGTATACGCGAGCGGAACGAGCCTACCCGGACAGATCGACGCGTGCCTGTATCTCCTTAACGGCTCCAACCCAACCATGCAGCATGGCCCCATGACAGTTCACACCGACTCCCTGGGCTCTTTCACCATCGAGGTCCTGCACATGGCACCCCTGTGGGGCAGTTTCGGGCTCTGGCTGGATGTCAACTGCAACGGGCTGCTTGACGCCAACGATGTCCTGTCGCAGCCGGCCTTCACATCCAGGCCAAGGCCCCAGCTTGCCATGGTCAGCGTTGAGGCCTCCAAGTCCCTCGCCACTCAGGGTGAGATCGTGAGCATACAGCTAAGGGTTGCCAACAAGGGCCTAGAGCCGCAGGACGTACGAGTCCACCTGAGCCACGGATCGCTGGAGATCGCGACGGCCCAGATTCACCTGCTGGCGGCCAACTCATCGGAGACCATCAAGGTGGAGTGGGACACTACTTCCGCAACCCCAGGGCCAGGGCCATTGAAGGCGAGGATCGATGCCGCCCCAGGCGAGATCGCCACTTCGGACAACGAGATGGAGTTCGGACCCATGACTGTAGAACCGGCACCCGACATCACGATACTCTCGTTGACCCCCTATCAGAGGCGGGCCAGAACGGGCTCGGTCGTAGGATTCGACGCAGCCATCCGCAACTCCGGGATGTCCAATCAGACCTTCACAGTCCAGTTGGTTTGGGGCGAGGAGGTGGTCCTGTCCCGAACCCTAGCCCTCCCTGCCGGGGCAACGGTGATGGAAAAGCTCGATTGGAGCACAGCCGGAGTGAAGCCCGACGAAAGAAGGATCCGGATCAGAACACTGCCAATGCCCTTCGAGAAGGACCCGTCGGACAACGACCTGGCCTCGGGCACGATAGCCATCCTACCGGCCAACACCCCACCGAATCCGGTTGCCGGGGGCCCCTATGATGGCATAGCCGGGCTCCCAACGAAGTTCAACGGCTCGGCCAGCTTTGACGATGAGGGCATAGACGCCTACCGGTGGGACTTCGGAGACGGTTCCTCCGGCACCGGGATGCTTGCCAGTCACACATACTCTGCGGTGGGATGGTACATGGTGAAGCTGACAGTCACCGACTCAGACGGGGCCTCGGCCTCCGTCTACACGGATGCGCAGATCCACAGGCCCCTGGACGTGAGGATCTGGTCATCGGAAGGTTCGGGAAGACCAAGCGACGAATTCCGTTCCGATGAGGGCATCTACGCCACGATAGCCAGCCCTGCCGTCTACAACGCCTCAATATACGTTGTGGTCCAGGGGTCGGCACAGGCGGGCCAGCCCCTGAAGGATGGATCCGACGGGCCCGAGTGCCTCCGAATGGCAGGCAATGCCACTGTCCTTGTCTGGAGCGGCTGGCTGCCCCAGGGCCGCTATGATATCGTCCTTGACCTGAACGTCAACGGCAGGTTCGACCCAGACTTCGACCCGGTGCATTCAGCGTTCCTCGTGGTCGGGCAGGACGGGATGTGGTTGGCGTTGGTGCTGGTGATCTTTCTGCTTACTAGGGCATGCGTCAGCAGAAATGCGCTTTTCGGGACGGAATACGCAGGTTCACAGCGCGATCGCACTGATGGCATGACCCATTTTTCTGTCCGAAACCGCTCCGGAACCCTTGCAGGCCCAGATTAAGACCTGCAGAGGCTGACGATCATGTCGGGGCCAACCGCCAGAAGGTTTGCGATCCCTGGCGCCCTTGCGATTGCGCTCCTGGTTGCGCTGGCGTTGGACATGGGCCGGGGGGGCTTGGGGCAAGACAGCCTCACGATCTCCCTAACCCTGAAGGATCAGCTCGGCCGCTCGACGCCGTTCTTCATCTGCGGGGAGAACTCCACCACCAAGCTCACGGCAAGGCTGGTGATAACCGTGCCGGAGGGAACCACGATCTCTCCACAGGCAACTTTCGCCTGGAAAACCCCGGACGGAAGACTGATCACCCAAGTCAACAGTAGTTTCACCGTCATTCCCCCGCGGACTCTGGTGAGCGAAGCGACGGTGAATGCCAACCTATCCATGTTTCCGCCTGATGAGAGATCCTACTCGGTCTCCGCATCTGCAGACGAGCACCGAGCAACCCTCAACTTCCACATCTGCGCAAGGCCCGACCGCGTCATCCTGCGCGAGGATTTCCAGAATCGCGCTCCATGGACGTTCCCGTCGGACTGGAGGATCGAATCCCCGGGGCAGGGGGCCAGCTTCCAGTATATCGAGGAGATCGTCTTCGAGGGAGGGAATCGGGTTCTGAGGATGGCCAGCGTCCAAGCATCTGAGGCCCGCTTGGCCCACTCGATCAATGCCTCTTCCGATCACATCCAGTTCTCCTTCAAGGCCAAGGTTTGGGAGGAGCACTCGTCCAACCCCACCGAGCCCGTCGTGATGTGCTTCGGAATCGTCGCGCGAGGAGGAAGAGTTGCGCTTCTGAACCTTGGCAAAGACCAAGTCCTGCCGTTCGGGTATCCCTACGCCCAGCAGATCTGGTCGCGAGTGGATTTATTCCTCGACCTCGGACGATCGGCCTCCGGCTGCTGCTGCTATCTCGACGGAGTCCGCGTCGGGACCATCAAGCTGCCCGCTATGAGGCCCGATGAAATTGACAGGATTTACTTTCTCCTTGCCGGAACCAGCAACTACGTGGCGCAACTGGACGAGATCCTCTTCCAGGAATACAGGCTGAACGAAGGCTCGCGGTACTACCCCTTCTCCAGTTCGCTCGATGTCAGCCCGTCGCGCGGGCAGTGGTTCGACCCGAGCAGCTTCGTCGTCAGGTACTCAGCCGAGATCACCCCGAGGATAGCCTCCAACCCCTACCTGCAGGTCCAAGACCTCCGGATCGAGCTGTCGGACTCCACGCAGCGACTTGGCATCGTTGGCAGGACGAGCTGGAACGGCTCCACCGATCATGTCTCCTCTTGCGAGGTCTTCACCCACACGTATTCCTCCACCGTACCCGCCAGCCTCATTAACTCGGGGACAGACGGGTTCGACGGAGACTACCTTCTGAAGTCGGCGGTCGACTATCCGTCCCTTACGCTTGCCAGCGAGACGGCCGCCTTCCACGTAGATGACCCATTGGAGGCCTACTTTTCCCTATGGCGTGCTGGCCCCAAGCTGCCGAGCACGACCCTCAAGCGCGCACCGATGAACATATCGGTCAACGTGGAGTTTGATCCCCGCCCGGCGGCCGGACACATGAACGAGCCCCCTGCGAACAAGACCTGCTTCATCGACTGGACCGACCCCAATGGAAGGATCATCAGAAACGAGAGCGCCCCGATCAGATCGCACTCTTCCTATCCTTCCAACAAGTCGTGGGCCTTCGACTCGCTCCCCATCTACGCCAACTCCACCCTGGGCACCTACACCTGCCTGGTCAAGGCCGCATGCAACTCCGGCTACGAGGTGGCGGAAGCGTACCGCTTCACCCTGGTCGTCGGTGAGGAGTTCCTAGTGGCAGTTGGGTCCCTGTCATCGTTCCTCGTGGCCTTCGAACTGCGGGCGCGCTGCAAGGCCCGAGGGCAACCATCACACCACTAGAAAAGATAGTTGAAGGCCCGCCCGATGCGGCCTCCGTGAACTACCCAGTGCACAAGCCTCGCCCCCAATGTTGGCCGTGCATAATGGATATCTCTCTGGGCGCCCTCGACAGGGCCGTGAAGGACGAGGGAACGAAGTTCGACGTGATGCGCGAGATCGCCGCGGCAATGGCCCACGACCTATCGCAGGCGAGCAACCTGCCGGCGGTGAGCACCAGGCTCTTCCGGATGATCGCGGAGCGCACCGGCAACCCGGATCCCTTCAGGAAGGAGAAGGAAAGCTGCAACCGCGTCGCCCTGCCAATCGCGGAGCGGCTCTCCAAACAGATCATTGGGATCGAAGATCCCAAGGAGAGGCTGAGATCGGCCGCCCTGGCCTCGATTGCCGGCAACACAATGGACCTTGGGACAAGCGGCCATTCCTTTGACCTAGGGAATTTCGAGAAGGAGTACCGCAGGACGCTTCAGCAGGGCCTGGCGATCGACGATTCACCCAAGCTTCTGCGCGAGGCAAAACGCTCTGGAACCGTGCTCTATCTTGCCGACAACGCGGGCGAGATAGCCTTTGACAAGATTCTGGTTCGCGTGATCTCGGGACTTGGCCCCGCGGTAACGGTGGCCGTCAAAGGCGGGCCGATCTCAAATGACGCGACCCTGGAGGACGCGGCATACGTTCGGATGAATGAGGTGGCCGCCGTGATCACGACGGGAACCGATCATCTCGGCATCAACTTGGATGAGTCGTCGGAGGAGTTCATCCACGCATTCGAATCTGCAGATCTGATTCTGAGCAAGGGGCAGAGCAACCTCGAGACGATCTCATACAACAGGCCTTCGGCCAATCCCATCGCCTTCGTGCTCAAGGTGAAGTGTGCGCCCATTGCCCAGGCGCTCGGCGCCCAGCTTGGCGACAACGTCTTGAGAATGGCCTATCCCGGGTAGGACACCCTTCAACGAAGCGCCGGCCCATCGCCCACCCAGACGCGCATCAGCGCTCCTGTCATGCCTTCATCCTATCAAGGAGGGCGATGTAGACCTCGCCGACTTTCCTTCCCGTTCCCGTGAGGTCGTACTTGTTCTCCCCGGGGACGGGCACTATAAGGTACTTCCTGACCAAGCTCTGGATGATGTGCCCGAAGTAGCGGATCTTCTTGCCTATGCCGTCCTCTATGTCGCCCCTGGAAAGGGGCTTCTTGGACATGGTTATGTAAGCCAGAACCTCCCTCTTCAGGAACGTCCTTCCCCCGTACTCAAGCTTGGGGGAGATGAGCTCGATCGACCAGCTCTTCTGGCTCTCCCCCAGGGTGAACTGGCTCGAGACCTTTATCCGGGTGGAGGAGACCTCCACATCGACGTTCTCGTACTCGTATTGGTTTATCTGGTCGATCATGTCCTCGCAGCTGCTGGTGAGCTGGGCCAGCTCGAGGGGATCCGCCTCGCCGGATCGGCCCGCCTCGATCAGGAGGCTCCTAAGCCTTCTAACGTAGGACGACGGATACTTCGGGAAGTGATTCCTCCTCATCCCGTTCTCGACCTCCGCGATGATCCCCTCTATGTCGTCCTTGACGTCCGAGTAGTTGCGTCCGGTCAGGCGGGTGGTCAGGATTGTGAGGAGCCTGAAGTAGTCGGGCCGATAGTAGGAGGGCCGGTAGGCCATCATCTGGGACCGCATCCTGTCGAGCTCGATCCTGAACTCGTTCCTTTCCTTCTTCCCCAGGTGCTTGACCTTCTCCAGGACCTCCTTCTGGATTTCAAGATACGAAGCGCTGCCAGGGGGAGTCCTCTGCAGCTGCCTGAGCAGGGAAACGATCTCCCCCTTGCTTGTGTCCATCACCACCCTATTAGCCATCACCCTATATTAACTCTTGAGGCTGAAAAAACACCCGATCTGAGGCCACATGAGCCCTAGCACGGCAATCTGCCATGATGGCTTGTCGTTCGAGGTCTGGGACGGGGTGTATGAGCCCGCCGAGGATAGCTTCATGCTTCTTGAGGCGGCGCTCGCCGGTGCCCCGGGACCCAAGGCGGTACTTGAGATTGGAACCGGCTGCGGCCTCGTCGCCATCATGCTTGCCAGGGCGGGTTGCCCCCTCGTGGTCGCAACCGATCTTGCGCCCCAAGCCATCGGCTGCGCAAAGGCCAACGCAAAGAGGTTGGCGCCCCGCGTCCATTTCCTCGCCTCCGACATGTTCTCCGCAGTCAAGGGGTCCTTCGACCTAGTCGTCTTCAACCCGCCCTACCTGCCGGTGGAAAGGGGCGGATCGGAGGATGTCGCCTGGGCGGGGGGAAAGACCGGCCGCGACCTGATCGATCGCTTCATCGCTGGAGCGACCGCTCACCTTCGGAAGGGCGGATCCGCCCTGCTCGTGCAATCGTCTTTGGACGGCCTGGATCGCAGCCAGTCTATGGCTACGCAGGCGGGCCTCGGATTCGGCGTCCTGGACCGGGAGGACTTCTTCTTCGAGTCCCTGTACGTGGTCCGGCTATCTAGGTGACGATCTGGTCAAGCATCTTCTTCTCGGTCGCGCGCTTCATCTCCAGGGCCATCCTCTTGCCCATGGAGAAGCCTCCCTGGTTGTAGAGGGTGTTGCCGTACTGGCCGCCGATCCCGATCGCACAGTTCGTGCCGCCACCAAGGCGCGTCGCGATGTCCTGACACACGAACTCGAAATCGGTCACCTTCTTGCCTTCCGCAACATCGTACACGCCCACGCTCGCGCCCTTGACAAGGGGCTTCTCCCTGAAGGTGATCAGCGTCTGGACGCAGTACGCCCCGATCATGGGCTCCTTGTATATGTCCAAGCAAGCCTTCTCGAACTTGTCGGCGATCGGGTAAATCAACCGAAGCAGGGATTCGCGCAGGCTCTCCAGCCCGTGGGCCACGACCTCGAAGGTTTCCCGGTATCTGCTCTGCGACCAGTCGCACTTGATCTGGTCCTTGGCATGCATCCTGGATATGCCGTCGTGGGTTGTCTCGTAGCGCATGTCCACTGAGATGAACTGCGTGCCCAGGGCCCCGTCGTAGTACTTGCCCAGCTTCCCCATGTCCGCCGCCCTGTCCAGAGGGGAGGCGAAGAAGTTCAGGTTGGCGGTTACGCCCGGCACGTACTCCTCCGCCCGTCCCTCCTTGAGGTCGGCGGGGTCGATCATGCCCTGCTTGACCGCGTCGCCGACCTTGCGCTCAAGCTCCTTCCCGTCCGATGCGAACAGGAAGCCCCTCTCAAGGCGCCTGACGGCATGCGGCACCTTTAGGACCAGCGGCTGCTTGACCTCGCTCTTGAACCTGATCCCCTGGCCTGTGACTTCGTATCTGAACTCCTCGGGGTGCGGAATCCCGGACTTCTCAAGGAGGTAGTAGTAGTTCTTCTGTACCTCCTCCCTGTTCTCGATCTTGAGAAGTTGCCTTGAGCCGAATATCGGCACAGGGAAGTCGTCCTCGATCTTCTTGCACGCATAGCCTCCCACGTAGACCGCAAAGGCCCTGTTGGGCACCTGGATTGCCTCCAACTCCAGGAAGCGGTCAGTGTACTCGCTCTTCAGGATGTCTTCGTACCTGTCCACGATGAGGATGCATGTCCTCCATGACCCCCTGGGGTCTATGTCCTTAGGGTCCTCCACCACCAGGAGGTCCCTTCGAACCGTGGCGGGCAGGTCCTCGATCTTCTCCCCCGGGGCACCCACGATGGGGTGCCTCAGGTAGATCTTGGCCCTCTCCTGGGGCGCGTAGACCAGCTTCTTCATTCCGAACGCCCTGGCGCCATCCATTATGTCCAGAGCCGAGTGGCTGCCCAGGATCAGGGGCAGCGGCTTCGAGTAGCCCCTAGCGATTTCCTGCATCTCCTCTCTTTGAATCATCCCTTGCCAACTCCTTCACGATTCTGACGAACTCCATCTGCGTGATCTCACCTATCAGCGCGCCGCGGCGGTCGATGACCCAGACGCCGGAGACCCCCTCGTCGATGATCTTCCCTGCAACCTCGAATATCGAGTCCTGCGCCTGAACGGTGATTGGACTTGTCATGTACTCTGCGATGGTTCTGGGTCGTTGGGTGGAAACGAGGTCGGCTACGTTCCTGAGAAGGTCCATTGCGGTTATGGTGCCGACGAGCCTCCTTCCGTCGAAGACGGGCATCCTCCTCACGCCTTCAGACACAAACGAGAACGCCCTGCCCAGATCGTCATGAACAGAGAGGGTGTCGCGGACCTTCCTCGACAGGGTGGATGCCCTCAGCGAAGCTGCGGACCCTAGCTTGCCTGCGAGGTGAGACCGCCTTTCCCCGAGCTCCCTCCAATGCTCCATCCTCGTGCCGAGCACCCCTTCCTTGCGAAGGTGGTAGTACACCGACTGAAAGTGGACCTCCATCGATTTGGCAATGCGTCGGGGGCTCTCGCCGGAAAGGTACCGATCCGTCATCTCCCGTATCTGGGTCGGCGAGATCACGCGATCTAAACGCTCGTACATACATATAAACTTTGTCATACAGACGTATAAACGCCGAACCTCCGCCCCACCTCCGCCCTGAAGAGCTCGTACCCCTCGAGGTACTGCGGCACAAGCTCCTCCTGCGGGTGCACCTCCACGTCGATCCTGACCATCCGCCGCGCGACCTGCCCCAAGCCCAGTCCGAGGTCGGATGAGGCCGCAAGGATGGCCACCCCCATTGCAGCCTCGGGCACTGCAGGCCTCAACACGGCCTTGGAGAGAACGTTTGCCCGCACCTGGAGCCATGCCCGGCTCCTAGCCCCTCCCCCTGCTGTGTATATCGCATCCCCCAAATGTGCCCCCAGGCCGTGCAGAACGTCGTAGGCCATCCTCTCGACGTAGGCGACGCCCTCAAGATAGGCGGCGTAGCGCTCCACTTCGTCTTTGGCCTCGCCGATCAGGAAGCCCTCTGCCGCCGGCGCGACGAACGGGAACCTCTCCCCCTTTCTGGCCAATGGGTACGCGACAAGCCCGGTTGGGAGCATGTTCCCGGCCTTCAGATCCATGCCCTCAAGGTCCACGCCGGGGAACGCCTTTCTGAGACACTCCCCGCCCGTGTTGCTTGCGCCGCCGGGCATCCAGAGCCGCTCGGGGTGGAGATGGCTGTAGATCCTTCCCTCGGGGTCCTTCATCAGATCCTGTGTCACGCCCTTTATGACAAGCGTTGTGCCCAGGGTTGTCTCCCAATCGCCCAACCCGGCGGCACCGGAGGCTATCTGGGATGCGCATCCGTCGGTGAGCCCGGCCAGAACAGTTGTGCCCTCCGGTATCCCCGTCTGCCTCGAGGCCCAGGCCGTCACCTGCCCGATCGCTTGCCCGGGCGGGACGACCTCCGGCATCTTCTCCGGGGGTATCCCGAGGTCGCGCAGGAAATCCGGCCACCTGTAGTCCAGCAGGTCAAAACAGCTCTTCAAGGCATTCGTGTGGTCAGTGTGTGCCCAATCGCCGACGAGCTTACCTGACACGTAGTCCGCCGCGTGGACGAATCTCTCCGCCGACTCGAAGAGGGACCTTCGATTGCCCTTGAGCCACACAAGCTTTGCCACTGCGAAGGAAGGGTTGATGCGGTAGCCCAGCTTCTGCTCAAGGTACCGACCCTCCTGGGACGCCAAGGAAGCCTCCTTCACCGCCCTGCCGTCGTTGTACATGATCGCGTTTCCTAGAGGCCGACCCCGACGATCCATTGCCAGGACGGTTCCGGAAGTGGAATCCACGCATACTGAAGCGATCCTCTCACGCAGAGGGCGGGTCGCGGCCAGCGTCGCCTCCCTCACACAAGGCCACCAACTGCCCACGTCCTGCTCAGACCAGCTTGGAGGGAGGCCGTGGACCTCGCCGCCGAGCGGACGATGCGAGAAGGAAACGACTGCACCGTCTTCCCTGACCGCCATCGCACGGCAGCCCTGGGTGCCCAGGTCGATTCCCAGGTATACTGTCATTTTCGCCCGACACAGCACGGGCCTTGGGGCATATTACAGTTACTTCAAGTCAGCGTCGGCGGCTGGTCGAACCTCCCACGCCCAGCTGCCCGATGCTGGCTCAGCGAGCGGGTGCCGTGCGCGTGAACCCCGGGGAAAAAGGGGCGAACCCTCCGGTTCGCCCGCGCGGGATGTCCTAGGGGGTTGTTACGTCGGAGCTGACCCCCAGGATGCCGATCTCGTTGCACAGCGACAGATTGGCATTCACGATTTCAAGGGGATCGCAGATGGCGATCGTAGACACGTAGGAGATGGCCAGAAGGGATCGTTTGAGCGGGGATGCCGTCGAGTTCCCGTTTGCGTAGATCAAGATGCCGACCTTGTAGCGTTGGCCGGGCTGCAGGTTCGAGGTGTCCAAAGACATGGTCAACAACCTGCTATCCCCGGCGTTCAGCGTAGCAGGCGCGCTCGCGCTATCGCCCAATGGTTCCGACGGAACTAGCGAGCCAGGCCTGACGGCGACAAGCTCTGCGACGATCTTATGCTGGTGGTTGTCCCTGTTCGTCAGGGTGACGTTCACCTCGTAAACAATTGCATAATATGCCGTAGCAACAACGCATATATAAGTTTCGGGCGCAACCGCCTTGCGGCGCAACTCGTGCAACCAAACAACGCCCAGCATGACCCCCCTACGGAACTGACCACCAGCTCCGCGGTGGACCAGAAAAGGGTCGCGCTGATGTACAGGTACATCCTCAACGCCGAGGCACGCCACCCATCCTCCAAAGAGCTCGCGCTGTTCAGAGAGTTCCTCCAAGAACAGGGATACAGCGTGAACTCAATAGCGACCTACTTCAAAGTCGTCTCCGCACTCGTGAAGATCGGTCTCCAGAAGCCCCTTTCGCAAATCACGGCAGGGGACGTCGCGACCCTTATCCGTCACATCCAAGTTGAAGGACTCGGGGACCACACGATCGTGGGGTACAGGACATCATTCCGCAGACTCCTGGAGTGGATGAACGATCACGGCTACGGCCCCGGAGAGGAACCCGTCGCTCAACTTCGTGAGGGACTCGAGCAGAGCCGTAGAT
>Ga0172366_10002770_pt1 | contig 13782 bp, 12 predicted proteins | sample LakKivSesite69cm_FD_114533 | JGI IMG/M metagenome (GOLD analysis project Ga0172366, IMG submission 114533) | Sediment microbial communities from Lake Kivu, Rwanda - Sediment site 69cm | ecosystem: Environmental > Aquatic > Freshwater > Lake > Sediment | place: Rwanda: Western Province, Lake... | reverse complement strand
TTTTAACGTTTTCACGTGTTTCCAGAGGCCGATCTTGATGGTCACAGCAACGTAATGCTACCCACCTCCATAGGTGGAGATGGTAGGGTTGATCGTCGGCGACCAGACCGAGCAGCAGCCTGAGGCAGAGGCTGGAGGCAAAGGCCGGGGGAGGCTCAAGCCACGCCCAGCGGTGGGCGAGGTTGAACTTTCATTGGTCAAGAGGATCGTGTTGAGGCTCAGCGGCGCGGTCTACGTCGGCCACCGTACAAGGCCAGGCTGGAGCGGGAGCCTTCCGTTCTATGTCTTCAGGTGCCCGGCCCATGGATTGGTCGAGAACTATCCGCAGGGCTACCATGGCAGACTGGACTGCCCACTATGCCTCCATGAAGAGGCGGCTTAGGGGCTCGGAGCCACCGCGGTTAAATTATGTAGCCGCCCTCGACGTGCTCGAAGTTCCTGACGAGCTCAAGGTCAAGTTCTGGTTCGAGCTCGTCGAAGTCCTCCTCGGAGAGGTTCACCCAGGGGCCCGTCAGTGTGGCCTCTACCACCGGGCTCTGGCGTCCGAAGTTATCCAAGCAGAGCCTGTATGTGAGCCTCCTGACCTCCCGCTCGTCCGTGAACCCGAGGCTGTGCAGGTACTCGTGCAGGAGGATGGCGAACACGTGCGACTTGTGTCCGAGTCCTGTCTTTGACTTGAGCAGCCTCCTGTTGAGGACCAGGTCGTTTGTTCCCAGCGGGTGGAAGGCGCCTACCCTGAGGGGCAGGTTCCCAAGGTAGAGCATGAGCCCCACCCTGTGAAGGCCGAGGCTCCTCTTCACGACCTTCTTGACCAGGGAGAAGATTTCGCCGTAGTCCTTGGCCTTCTCCAGCTCCGCCATGAGGGGCATGGGCCGGTGTCTCCTAGACGGCTTCGACCGCCTTGACGCCCGGCACCTTCTTCTTGAGGTAGTTCTCCACGCCCCACTTGATGGTCATCTGTGACATGGGGCAGCCCGCGCAGTGGCCCATGAGCTTCACCTTCACGACGCCATCCTTCACGCCCACGAGCTCAACGTCGCCGCCGTCCATCTGCAGGTGTGGTCTGACCTCGTCTAACGCCTTCTCTACTTCCGCTGTACTCAAAAGTATACCTCCCTAGACTGGTCGTAGGCACGGTATATAAACGTTGATCACCGACGAGGGAAGGGAATCAATCGGCTCAGGTGGATGTGTGTCAGCCTGATGATGAAAACAGTTATAAACCCATTTGGGGGTAGGGACTCTGTCTAAGGTGCCAGAGATGATGGGTGAGCGTCAAACAGCTTAAGGTGTTCGCTCCCGCCTCCATCGCCAACCTCGGACCCGGATTCGACGTTTTCGGCATAGCCCTCGACGGATTAGGGGACATAATCGAAGCCGAACAGGTCGATGAGCCGGGAGTACTCATCGAGGTCAGCGGCGTCGGGGCGGATTCTATACCGGTCAAGGCTTCGGAAAACAGTGCCGGGACGGTCTTCCAGCACGTTCTCAAGGAAAAAGGTCTCCATGGGGGATTCCAAATCAGGATATCGAAGGGGGTACCTCCTGGGAAAGGACTCGGATCGTCCGGGGCCTCGGCTGCGGCCGCCGCCGTAGCCGTGGATCTGCTTCTCGGCCTAGGCCTCTCCACAAGGAAACTGGTCGAGCTGGCGGCTATGGGGGAGGCGGCTGTCGCCGGGAGCGCCCACGCAGACAACGTGTCGGCATCGATCTTCGGAGGCTTCACCATGGTAGGCGAGGGGTACGACGTGATCAGGATGGACCCGCCTAGTATCGGGGTTGCGGTGGCGTCGCCGGATATACTGATCGAGAACAAGACGAAGGTGGCGCGGAGCCTCCTGCCAGAGATGATCGGCATGAAGGACGCGGTGCGTAACATCGGATACGCCTCGAGGATGTCCGCGGCGGTAGCTTTGGGCGACACCGCCCTCTTCGGCAAGAGCATCGGCGACGCCTTCGTGGAGCCTTACAGGGCCAGGATCATCCCACACTTCTGGGAGGTGAAGAAGGCCGCCCTGGACGCCGGCGCCTACGGCTGCTCCATAGCAGGCGGTGGTCCCTCGGTCTTTGCAGTCGGGGAAGACGTACTGAGCATAGGTAAAGCCATGGCCGAGGCCTTCGGCGACATCAGGGCGGACGTGCTCATAACGAAGCCGACCGTCAGAGGCGCCACGGTGATCTAGATGGGCTCAACTTTCAGGTGCATCCGCTGTAATAAGATCATCGAACCAGGGACGAATTTCAGATGCAGATGCGGGGGTCTCTACGAGGTACGGCACGACTTTGATGACGTAACGCGGGAGCTCTTCGATGAGCGGCTCGGGACAACTAAAAAACCCTATGACAGCGGCGTCTGGCGTTTCAGGGAGCTAATCTATCCCGGAATCGACGCCGGGGCCATCGTCTCCCGACCTGAAGGCAACACGAACCTCTACAGGCGCGGGATCGTCTGCGACTACGTCGGCGTGAAGGACCTCTCGATGAAGCACGAGGGGGAGAACCCGACCGGATCGTTCAAGGACAGGGGGATGACGGTCGCCGTCTCCGAGGCGAGGCGCCTCGGCGCCTCAGCGGTCGCCTGCGCCTCGACAGGCAACACCTCCGCCTCAATGGCCGCCTACGCCGCCCAGTCCGGGCTCAACGGCGTCGTTTTCGTCCCTGAGGGTGAGATCGCATACGGTAAGCTTTCCCAGGCCCTCGCGTACGGGGCGAGGGTGATCCAGGTGAGGGGCAACTTCGACGACGCGATGCGCCTCGTCGAGGAGGCCTCCTCGGAGATCGGCTACTACCTCCTGAACTCTCTGAACCCGTGGAGGGTCGAGGGGCAGAAGACGATAATCTTCGAGCTCCTCCAGCAGAGGAGTTGGACTGCGCCGGACTGGATAATCGCCCCCGGGGGGAACCTAGGGAACACCTCGGCGTTCGGCAAGGCAATAAGGGAGCTGCAGGAGCTGAGACTGACAGACAGGGCTCCCAGGATAGCGGTCATTCAGGCAGAAGACGCAAACCCACTCTACAGGTTATGGTCTTCGAAGGGGGACCAGCTTAAGCCCGTCGAGAAGCCGCATACCGTGGCCAGCGCGATAAAGATAGGCGCCCCGGTGAGCTGGGAGAAGGCCGTGAAGGCCCTAGCATACACGAAGGGGGTCGTCGAGCAGGTCTCGGACGACGAGATCATGGACGCCAAGGCGATCGTCGACAGGAGCGGTGTGGGGTGCGAGCCCGCCTCGGCGGCCTCGGTCGCGGGCGCAAAGAAGCTCGTGGAGAGGGGCGTGATAAGCCCCGGCGAGAGCGTCGTATGCATCCTGACAGGCAACCTGCTGAAGGACCCTGAAACCACCGTCAACTATCACCTGGGCAAGCTCAAGGGGATCACCCCCAGGGCTTCGAACAAGCCCATCGTCCTCGACCCGGGCTCCCCAGGCATGCAGGACCTCAAGGCACTCTTCAATTCGATGGGGGAAAGATCGATTCGGAGAGGGAGTTAGAGGCGCGCACGCCGATACCTGCGGCAAGGACGAGGTCCATGCCGGTCGGCTTCCTGAGTATCAGAAACAAGGTTAACAGGAAGATCACGACTGAGATAACGGCGTTTGAGAGTGCCAGCCTTCACCTCCAAGGCCGGAAAAAAAAGGGCCAGCCAGTCGAGTCAGCCTGTCGACGCTACGGAAAAACTGCGTAGGATCGTCGCTAGTATTAAGTTCGATCTGACCAGTCTTATTGTGAAACGCAATGTCTGACTCGGGCGTGAAGAACCTGTTCTCGAGGGCGTCCATGGAGACGCCAACACTCGTCGGCGGCAAGGGCATCTATATCTGGGATTCGACGGGGAAGAGGTACATAGACGGGAGCGGCGGCCCCCTATGCGTCAACATAGGCCACGGCGTGAAGGAGGTCAGAGACGCGGTGGCGAGGCAGATGAAGGCGATAAGCTTCGCCTACGGGGGCTTCTTCGTGGGAGAGGCGGTGAAGGAGTGCGCCGAGAAGGTTGCCAGATTCGCCCCAGGGAGCCTGAAGCATGTCTTCTTCTGCTCGGGCGGCTCGGAGGCGACCGAGGCGGCGGCGAAGATGGCCCGCCAGTACCACCTCGAGACAGGGGAGAAGACGAGGTACAAGGTGGTGGCGAGGTGGCAGAGCTACCATGGCAACACCCTCGGCGCCCTTTCAATGTCGGGAAATATCGCCAGGCGGTGCAGGTTCACGCCGATGCTCATAGACTACCCGCACATACCGCCGGCTTACTGCTATAGGTGCTGGTACGGGAAGACCAGGGACTCATGCGACCTCGAGTGCGCGAGGAGCCTCGACACAGCCATAAGGATCGCCGGGCCTGAGTACGTCTCAGCCTTCATAGCCGAGCCTGTCGTCGGTGCGACCCTCGGGACGGTCCCGGCGCCCGAGGGCTACTTCCAGTTGATCCGTGAGATATGCGAAGAACACGGCGTCCTCTTCATCGCCGACGAGGTGATGACGGGCTTCGGCAGGACCGGGAAGAGGTGGGGGATAGATAACTGGGGAGTGGAGCCTGACATAATCGCGGCGGCCAAGGGTATCGCCAGCGGCTACCTCCCCCTGGGGGCCACCATCGCCAGCGACAGGGTCTTCGAGGGCTTCAGCGGCCCCTTCGCCCACGGACACACCTACGGGAACCATCCGCTGTGCTGCGCCGCCGGCGCCGCCTGCCTGGACTACATCGAGAAGCACAGGCTCGTGGAGAGGTCGGCCGAACTGGGACCATACCTCCTGAAGAAGCTGGAGGGGCTATACGATCACCCGACGGTCGGAGACGTGAGGGGGCTCGGCCTATTCGCCGGGATCGAGTTCGTGAGGGACAAGGCGTCGAAGGAGCCCCTGCCGCCTGACGCGAGGTTCAACAACAGGGTCCTCAGAAGCTGCATGGACAGGGGGCTGCTCATCTACCCCGGCTCCGGCTCATTGGACGGGTCCAGGGGTGACCACATCCAGGTGGGGCCGCCTCTAGTGGTGAAGAGGAGTGAGATCGACGAGATCGTGGGGCTGCTGGACGAGGGGATCGGGGAGGCGGAGAGGCAGGTCCTCTAGCCTCCGTCTCCATCCTCCGATCGAATCGACCTCAGAGATTCTTCGGCCGTCTTCTTCTCGTTGATTATGCCGTTGTAGTTTATCCCGGTTATGTGGAGCCTTCTCTCAGGTATCAGGCCCCCTGGCTTGAACATCAGGAAGAGGAGCAACATGCAGCCAAGGGCGATGTCCTCGAGGTAGCCGATCAACCCTACCCACTCGGTCCCTATCAGGCCGGGCGCCACCATCTGGTGGAAGATGCTTATCCCCTTGAGGGCCGAGACGCAGATCACGGCCCCCAGGAATGCGCCGGCGTTGTTGCCGAGGCCCCCTATCGTGACCATCAGCCAAGGCCAGAAGGTGTATGTGACTCTGTCGTAGAACTGGTACTGGACGAAGCTGTAGTAGAAGCTTGCGAGGACGCCGGCGACCGCCATCATGCCGCTTCCGAACATCATCACCTGCCTCCTCACCTGCTCGACATCCTTCCCGGCGCTCTCGAGGGTCACCTCGTTCTCACGCACGGCCCGCATCAGCCGCCCGAAGGGGCTGTTCATCATTGTCCTCGTTATCAGGTAGCAGACCATCCCGACGATCAGTATCACCAGGGCGATGATGACCATGTGCTCACCCTTGTACCAAGCGAAGAAGTTAGGGATGAATGTGCCCAGGGTGCCGCCGGCCACGAACTCGTTGTTGGCCGCTATGAGTCCGCCCGCCTCGGAGACGATCAGAAGGAGTATCATGAGCCTCGCGGCCCTGAGTCTGCCGCCCAGCGAGCCGAGGAGCCATCCCAGGCCGCTTCCGAAGACGAAGGCGAGGGCGAGGCTCAGGATGAATATGCTGAGGCTGAGAAGGGGCTGGGACTGCAGGAAACCGGTTATAATTGAGACATTGTATGGGTTGTCGTACACCCAGTCAGGCCTGAAGATCAGGCCGGCAGCCCCGCCTATCCACATGCAGATGCGGATGACGACGCTGCTGACCACGTAGGCTCCGCAGGCGACCGAGATGTTGCTGCTCATGTTTGGGATGCCGGCGTTGCCGAACTGGAGGTTCAGGGCGGTGGCGATGACTACGTACTGCCCGAAGTAGATGACGAAGTTCACGAGCAGTATCGAGACTACGTCCAAGCCGGGCACCGCGGATAAGATAGGGACCCACACATGACGTTAAGAAACTTTTCTCGCCCTCGGCCCATATTTTTAAAAAGCCGCGAAGAACTCCTACATAGAGTTCAGAGGGGTCTGCCCATGAGGGACGAGGCTATCTCAAAGATATTCGAAGTGGCCGTGGCCGAGAGGAGGAGCTTCCTCTACGAGCACGAGGCTAAGCTACTCTGCGGCCTCTACGGCATGCCAGTCACGGCTATAGAGGTAACCAATACGGTGGAGGACGCAGTCAAGGCGGCCAAGAGGATAGGCTTCCCGATAGTGCTCAAGATCGTCTCGCCGCAGGTCCTCCACAAGAGCGACGCAGGCGGCGTCATAGTAGGCATCCAGGACGAGGCTGGCATACGTGAGGGCTTCAACAGGATCATCGCGAACATAAAGAAGAACGTGCCTCAGGCGGAGATAACCGGCATCCTCGTCCAGGAAATGGCTCCCAAGAGCACCGAGGTCATCGTGGGCAGCACCACGGACGCCACATTCGGCCCCACCATCATGTTCGGCCTAGGCGGCATATTCGTCGAGATACTGAAGGACGTCAGCTTCCGCCTCGCACCGATCAACAAGATCGACGCGGAGGAGATGATCGAGGAGATCAAGGCGAAGAAGATACTCGACGGCGCCCGAGGCATGCCAAAGGTCGACAAGGCGACGATAGCGGACATACTCGTGGAGACATCGAACATGCTGATGGAGTGCCCCGAGATCAAGGAGCTGGACATGAACCCGGTACTAGTCTACGAGAAGGGCGCCAAGATCGTCGACGCCAGGGTCATACTCTGAAATCCTTACCCAATTTAGGATTCTATTCGTTAAATAATCTGGATACTTCCATCCAATCAACTATCATGCCCTAAGGCCTTCAATCAAAAGGCGCATTAAACGTTCGAAAGTGTTATTTCATCATGATTTACCATTAAAAATGGGTTCTTGATCGGGTGAACGCCGTGGGGAACAACAAAGGGGAAGCCCATAGGCTGGCCCTCGAGTTTTGGGAGCTCTCAGGCAAATCGAGCGGCATATGCGACAGGTGCAACGCGGAGGTCCAGAGAGGCGACGGCTACGTCTGCAAGCCGGAGGTCTTGGGCACGAGACTTGGATACGGATTGATGGATGCCAGCGGCATCCCGGACCTCGTATGTGAAACGTGCTTCGATAAGTCTCCCACGGCGGAGCCCTTCGACAGGGAGGGCTTCAGGAGGTACATGCAGGTGCCAGAGGTCGTGCAGAGGGCGAAGAGCGAGGCACACGCGCTGGCCGTTGAATACTGGAAGAAAACCGGCAAATCGAGCGATAAATGCAGGAATTGCAGGAAGGATGTTCCCAAGGGGGAAGGATACATCTGCAAACCAAAGGTGATGGGGGTAGGCATGGGGTTCAGCGCCGTGGATGTCAGAGGGATCCCCGATCTGTTGTGCGAAAGCTGCTTCAACATTTCCCGGACGGCGATGCCTTTCGACAGGGAGGCCTTCAAGCAGTACATCAAGATCGTTGAAAAGAAATGGTGGCGATTCGGAAGGTAACCGCCTGATCGATGATTAACGCAGCGAAGATGAATGACGAATCCTGAGATTCCCTCAGATAGTTCAACTTTTCTAAGAACCTTAACCGTTCAGGGATGCCTGGACGTTACACTTCCTCTATCTAGGCTCTCAGCCCCTATTCTTGTAATCTAAAGTTAAGATGTGCCTCCCGGTCGTCTGGGTGAGGTGGGCAGGGTTGGAGAACGGATTCCGCATGCTGTACTCGATCATAAAGATAAGCATAGGAGTCATCTGCCTCATCCTGGCAGCCGAGTACGGGTGGACATACATCGTCTACGAGGCCGCAACATACAGGATTCTCTACATCGCCGACCTCATGACCTGGCTGTTCGCGGGCCTCATCCTGTTCTCCGAGGGGATGCAGGGCTACATCAGTGCCATCTTGGAGGGCAGTAAAAGGAGGATCAGGAGGGTGAGGCGGGAGGCGGAGGAGGCCCAGAGAGCCACCGCCTGATGCTCCTGAACCAGTTGAAGGCGACGTATGCGAGGATGATCAGCGTCAGGCCTATCATGATCATCTTGCCGGTTTCACCAAGCAGGAGCGTCAGCCCGTCGGCCGCCAGCGACCATGTGTTCACGACCACCCCGACGCTCATGATGAGGGGGTTGGGGCGTTCGACCATCGCCTCAGGCTCGTTTGACGTGTCCTCGAAGACCTCGCCTGCATACGAGTATGATAGGGACGCAGGCCTCAGTGTGTAAGCCCCCGCCTCGCCGAGCCTGACGCTGTATGTGAGGGTCCTCGTCTCCCCAGGCGCTATGGATGTGAATGTCGTGGAGGTCGAGCCTGAGGCTATTGAGGCGCTGAAGGAGTAGCCTGTGAGGGTCCTGCTGTCATCGATCAGAACATTCGCCATCGCCTTGGAGTCGTCGTTCCTAAGCGTCACCGTCACCTGTATGACGCCGTTCGGGGAGGATGATTCAGGTGAGATACTCTTGGTGAGCAGGACGTTGAGCGGGAGGATCACCCCCCTGATCCCGACCTTGAACCTCAGATCGCTGAGCTGCTCTCCGGGGATGTCCACCTCGACATCGCCGAGTGTAGACAGGATACCTTCGGTGAAGTTGTCCTCGATCTGATCCAGTGGGAGCGTGGTAGTGATCTTGATGTTGGGCACTTCCTGCCCGTCGGTCTCGGTGCGGTTTGGCGCGACGACGACCAGGAGGGAGGAATCGGCGTCTGGCGATATGGTCGGAGCCTCCTCCACCCCAAGGAGACTCAGGAGGTCAAGCATGGCCAGCTCGCCCTCCTTCGTGTAGCCGCGATCGAAGTAGGAGACCCCTCCGGAGACGCAAACTGGCCCGTCCAGGAACGGTTCCAGCTTATCCTGGAATCCCTCAGGGATGAAATCGGCCGGGATATATTCCCTGAACGGCGCGAGGTTGAGGAAACCCGTGAAGATCATTGAGCCGTCTGCCGAGTCCGTCGTGGCGCCTGGGATGAGTCTCCCGTTCTTGAAGGCCTCGTCGACGAGCTTGGCGTAGCCGCCGTGCCCAACGAACTGCTCGATGTAGGCGCCGGAGGCTACGTCCTCGAGCGAGGACGGGGATTCGTATACGACCATGGAGATGGGCAGCTGGACGGTGCCGTTATTAAAGGACTGTATCGAATCGAAGGCTACAAGCTTCTGCAGGCTGACGCCATACGTATTCGAAAACACCGATGAGAAGGCGTCGGCCCTGTTTCCAGCCTCCACCTTGTACGCACCGGCGTAGACCATGACCGCAAAGGTCGGCGGGACCGTATCTATGAAGGAACTGACATCGATATCTGGGGGGAGGAGTCCCGACTTCGACACGAGGTCCATTATCCCTTCCTGTGAGACCAGTAGCGAGGCGACGAGGCCCTCAGTTCCTTGGGTCCCCGGGCCTATCCCCTGGGGCAGCGAGGTGTCGACGAATACGTCGCCGACGTACGCCCTGCCATTATCGTCCACAAGCCCTCCCAGGTTCTCGGCGTAGAACCTGTCTCCAGCGGCTCCGACAGGCTGAAGGCTATGCAGAGGCATCTGGAAGAGGACCAGACAGACGAGCAGCGCAGCCTTCAGCATCGTCGAGGCCGGGACCTGCGCCGCCGGCTTCGGCAGTGGCTTCCCTCCGAGCCTCAACCTCAACGACTCAGACCGTGGGGCGAGGGGCTTCTCGAGCCTCCTGCCGACCTCGACGCCTACCAGGGCGGCGACAACGATGATCAAGGGCTTCATGGCGAAGTCGATCAGGATGGGTGTAAGCACGGCGCCGAGGATGTCGACACCACCCCCTTTCTGCGCGCTCGTCGTCATGCCCAGCATCAACTCGATAACCTTGCCTATGATCGGAGCCTCGAGGACATTGGCTAAGGTGAATCCGCTGGGGATTGGAGGCAATATATCGAAGACATTCGATCCGGAGATCAACACGCCGGACTCCTGGAGCCTTAGGAACATGCCGAAGCCTGAGGCCGCCAGTATTGGTATCAGTGACAGGAAGAGGAGGAGCATCATCAGGGTGGCCCCGAGGCGGCGCCTTATTATGACGCCCCCAATGAAGGCGACCAGCCCCCAGATGACGGCGAGCACGACGAATTTCAGCGGGTCTCCGAACAGTAGGAAGATGGCCGTGAAGAGGGTGTAGATGGAGGACCCAAGGATGGGGCCGAGCCAGTCCCCGACGAGGAGGAACGATTGGTGGAGCGTGAAGTAGCCCAGGAACATCAGGAGGAAGAAACAGATCAGGAAGGCCGCCGATTTCCTCAAAACAACACCACCAGGAGCCTCATTATCTTAGGTAAGAGGTTGATCCCTCCATGTTTAAAATTTTGGCTAGAACGGGTCGATGGCGAGGCTACTGTCGATCTCTTTCAGTACTTGCTGAACACGGCCCTGCTCGCCTCGAGTGCCGCCTTATAGAGGTCGTAGTAGTGACCGTACGTTTTTTCTCCCAGTGGGTCGGGCCTCATCTCTATCCTCTCAGGTATCCATTCATCCATCACCGAGGGGCCTGAGACCGCCTCGGTGCCTAGGCCGGCGAGCATGGCGTCGCCCAAAGGCGCCCCCTGTGAGCCCGGGATGTAGCTCATCCTCAGCCCCGTGACGTCGGCTATTATCTGCCTCCAGAGAGGAGAGCGGGCCCCGCCGTCGACGAGTGTTGCCCTGTTGATCCTCATGCCAGTCTCCCACGCGGCCTCCAAGCTGTACCTCATCGCGTAGGCGACGCCCTCTAGGATCGCCCTGAAGATGTGGGCTCTCGTGTGGTAAACCGTCAGGCCGAGCAGGCCGCCCCTGAGGTGCTCGTCCCAGTAAGGTGCACGTTCCCCAACCATCATGTGAGGCATGAAGATTAGACCGTCGCTCCCAGGCGGCATCTTCTCCGCCATCCCATCCAAGAGTTTGTAGGCGTCCTCCCCCGTCTCCTCTGCCTTCTCCTTCTCCGCCGCGCCTAACTCATCCCTGAACCACCTGACGCAGAAGCCGGCCGTGGCTACGCCTGTGAAGGAGTAGAGGTACCTCCTTCCGTCCACGACGTAGGGGAAGTTCACCATCCTCGGCGAGAGCCGAGGCCTGTGGCTAATGAAGCCATTGCACATACTTGTCCCGAGCATCGACGCCAAGTCCCCGTCGAGGATCGCTCCGCCGGCCAGGGCACTGACCGCGGCGTCTATTCCACCAGCGCAGACGGGCGTGCCCGGCTTGAGGCCCGTGAGCCTTGATCCCTCGAGGTTGACCTCGCCGACGATCTCCTCCGATAGGTGGATTCTCTCTGGAAAGAGGCGCCTCGGTACGCCGAGCTCCTCCATCATGCGCTCGGACCAGGTCCGTTTGTGTATGTTGAAGATGCCTCCGTAGTTACCTGCGCTGGAGTAGTCTACGCTCTCCTCACCTGTGAGCCCCCTGATGCAGTAAGCGTTTGGGGTCTCGAGCCTGTGTATCCTCCCCCAGTTACCGGGCTCCTTCTCCCTCATCCAGAGCATCTTCGTGTACCCGTAGTACGGGTCCACGACGTTCCCTGTCTCCTGGAAGAGTGTGTCGACGCCGACCTTCTCCCTCACCCATCTACACTCGTCTGTCGCCCGCCTGTCTGCCCATATTATGCATGGGCGTATGGGCTTCATCTCCCTGTCCAAGGGGACGCCGCTGCCCCCGTAGAGGCTGCTTATGCTCAGACCGGCAACATCACCAGAGTCGACGCCAGAGTCCATAACGACCCTTGAAATGGTCTTGTTGGCGGCGTCAGCCCATACATCGGGCCACTGCTCAGCCCAGCCCTGCTTCGGTGTAAGGACTCCGTATTCTTGGAAAGCCGAGGCTTTGACCCTTCCTCTAATATCAACGATGACCGTCTTGGTACCTAGGGTGCCTATGTCCGTGCCTACTAGATAAGACAACTTCTGCACCTACGACGGCTTGGTGTACTTTCTGCCTTCCCTATCGTATATCGTGTAGCCTATGTCCAAGCGGTGGGCGACCTCAGAGAGGACAGGCGTCAGGTCACCGTAGGCGAAGCCCAGATGGTTGCATGGCCAGACGTTGATGAGTTCCTCGTCCGAGATGGGTATCCTGCCTTTGATTATCGGCCACGAAGGGTTGTACTTGTCGTGCTCCTTCGGGTCGACGTCAAGGGTCTCTATGACGGTTGCGACCAGCTTGTATCTCAGGTTCTCCCTTCCCAAGCGCGCTACTGTTAAAATGTTGCCGCCGGGCGTCCTGCCCCTGACACTGCTTCCACCGGCGTCGTAGAATATCTCCTGCCCCATGTACTCCACCTTGTCGAGCTTCTCCTTTGACGACATCTCTGGACCCCCGTAGAAGTATGGAGGATGCTGGCCGCAGTTGACTATGTATAGAACTCCGTCCTCGACGTCCCTGAAGTCTCCAAAGCCTGAGGGTTTCCCTGTGGCCAGGTACATTATCAGCTGTGTGAGGGCCGAGTCCATGTCGTTCTCGCAGGCGACTGGTATCACTTTCTTCTCTTCGCCGTCAGGGCCAACGTCGTTGTTCAGGTAAGCGGCGAGGAGGCAGGCGGTGCAGTACCTGCTACTGAGCTCATCCTGGCACTTGACGCCTGCGAAAGTCGCGCCGCACTCTTCAAGGAGGTCTAGGCCGGCGTAATAGAGACTGAGCTGGAGCAGGAGCTTGTTAAAGTCCTTGAGCTTCTCGCGGCGGTAATCTATCCTGCCGTGCTCCTGGATGTACTCAGCGGCCTTCGCCAAGCGGGGATCCTTGATCTTGTAGCCGCTCATGCCCGGCTTCCCCTTCCATTCAACCAGCTTGATAGCCCTCGTCAGGACCTCGGACTGGTCCATGGCTTCGTAGCTTATGCCGAAGAGCTTCTGCCACTGGTCGACGTCGGCTGTGGTTGTCGGCATCTTTAGGCTCATGCCGCCTAGGGCGAGGTACTTCTGGGCCTTGAGCTCCTTCACAACCCTCCTGGCCGTCCCCGCCTGCTCCGCCCTCTTCTCATAGAATTTGAGGACGGCGAGGAGCTCCTTCACGACCTTCTGGTCCTTGACATCGCCGAAGACATGGCTGAACGGGATGCCTATCCGGCTCAGGCCGCCCCCGGCGGCCATCCCCGCAACAAGCCCCGGGACGGCGGAGTCCTTGTGGCTGAACATGACGACCCTTGCGATGTCCCCAGTCTCGGCGGCGAAGCATTTGACGGCGTCGACGCTGTCCCACGGGAAGGTCCAGCTCCCCTGGTTGATGATTAAGGCCTGAGGCTTCGCATCCGCGATCCTCTTCACGTGCTCCTGGACCAACCGTGTGCTCCAGGCGATCTGGTCGTCCTTAGGCTGGCCTTCGCCACCTCTGATGACCTCGATCTCCGCCCTCCTCAGGGCGTCGACGAGGAGCCTCTCCTGCGTGAGCATGTGCTCGATGTTATCCTCCCTGACCCATGGCCGTGGGTCGTTAGGGCTGAACACTCCCACCTTCATGGCATCTCCCTCGGCAACCGCTTCTCAACTTGGGGCAGCGGCTTAAACTTCTTGTGGGGCTCCGATTGGTACCAGTAGGCCGTGCTGCTGTAGTCGTCGCTCCTCCTGTTGGCGT